>Ga0265298_10005443_pt1 | contig 15980 bp, 10 predicted proteins | sample AusTroGonzalo_MG_3_FD_193486 | JGI IMG/M metagenome (GOLD analysis project Ga0265298, IMG submission 193486) | Bovine rumen microbial communities from tropical cattle in Woodstock, Queensland, Australia - Gonzalo_01 | ecosystem: Host-associated > Mammals > Digestive system > Stomach > Rumen ... | reverse complement strand
TTCTCCCTTCCCCGCGCCTGCCGGCACGCCAATTGTGCACCGCGCGGATCAGGCCCATCCGGAAGAACTGGATTACCTGCATCAGAAACCCGACCGTGATGATCCCGTGCAGCCACAGATACCAGACGGGAGCTCCCTGCGTGTTCAGGAGGCGGATAAAGACATAGATCAGCCCCAGCGGAAAAATAAACGTCGCAGCCAGGCAAAGCAAACCTAAGGCATCGCGGCCTTCCTTCTTCCCGCCCGAGCCGAACAGCTTATTCTTCATGGGTTCCTTTCTCCTTCAAAGAATATGGTTTCATGCTCATTATGATACCCCCATGTCCGGGAAAATGCAAAGTGATACTGAACACCGATCGTATCCACATCTGAATATTCGCCAAAAAGAAAAAAAGCCCTGCTTCGAAGAAGCAAGGCAGTTTGCCTTCCCTACGGCACGGTCACTTCCGGACAACCAGCACGTTCAGGTCTGTATAGTATGGAACTGTGGCGATCGTACCTTCCGGCATATCTCGTAAAGCATATTTTTCAAAAGGAAAAGATCGACGGAGAGCACTCATGATCGCATTTTCTTCTTCTGAGTGCTGTGCTGCTTTTTCCTGTTGATATGCTTTCAGTTCTTCTTCACTCATCGAAGGAATCCCATCCGTGACCATTCCCTCAGATGATCCCCGGGTCCAGAACACTGCATCCACATAATTCTGAGAAAGCGCAAGGGCACGGCTCACGCTGTCCACCTGCACCAATTCAATATTCATACCTGTGCGAGTACCAATCTCGGCCAGCACAGCTGTATTAAAGCCTGCCGGGATACCGTAAGGAGTCATATAATCCATGGGCGGTATAGCTCCGGTAACACCTACCCTCACTGTCTTCGCGCCTTCAAACACAGGCATTTCGATCGGCACAGCATCTTTTCCCGCGATGACATCGTCGATCTGCTCTTTGATCAGTCGGTCCAGGGTACCGTCTGCCTTCATCGCGGAGATAGCTTCATTGAACTGATCCCGCAGTTCCGTATTCTCTTCCAGCATCATGAATGAGTAACCGTTGCAGAGGCGATCCAGCAGATCCTGTGAGAATCCCTGTGCCTTTTCCGGATAATACAGAACGACCTGTTTCACCTGTACATTTACTGCGCACATATACCTTGCCGTGCAGCTCGGTACATCCATGGCATTGATTTCGCCGGTCTGCAGGCCCATAAACAAAGCGTCCAGCGAGTCATAAGCAATCATCCCCCGTTCGTGAATCTCCACGTCCGGCGGATTCCAAAACGCCGTGTTCCTGCAGATAATCAAACGCAGGCCGTTCGGCAGCATGCCTTGAAGCATAATCCGTTTCTGCCATACTGAGATAGGATAAATAGCCGAAGGCACCCTCGTCATTCTCCCCCGCCGCCATTGACGGAACCGTCAATATGCTCATTGCCAGCAGAAAAACCACGGTTAAAGAAAACAGTTTTCTCATTGATGATGTTCCTCATGATTCAAAGGTCGGACATGCCGGGACTCTTTATTTTTTGTTAAGTTTATCATTTCCCATGTTGTCGGTCAAGCCGCCGGCTGCCTGCTGACCTATGTTTCCCTGATCACACTGTCCGCCAGGATGGTGAACCTGCGGTCCATCTGATTGTGCATTGACAGAAATCTTCCTCCGTTTCATAATACTCACATGGTATGATATAATGGTTCGCGGGATCACTTTGTTTTTTTCGTTCCATCACTGTGCAGGAGGAAAACAATGCCGGAATATTATGAACCGATTCTGAATTTGTCTGATCCTGAACATCATAACACCATGGGCACAATCCTGACACTCCGGGATCCCGTAGACGGAGATATTCTCCGATGTGCCGTAGAAGAAATCAGGATGCGTTTTCCATACTTTTACGTAAAACCGGCATACAGAGGGGATGACCTGATCACCGTGCCGAATGAACTGCCCATGACGGTCCGGAACACCTGGGAACCGATCCGTTTTCATTCGGAAGCATCCAACTACCATCTCGGAGCCTGGAAATACGAAGGTCACCGGCTGGCCTTTGAGATTCCCCATTCCCTGACCGACGGATCGGGATTGATGCCCTATATTAAAAGTACCATGTTCCTGTATTTATCAAAAGCAAGCGGGAAAGCTTTTGATCCGGCCGGATTCTGTCTGCCGGGTGATGTGATTCCGGAATCTGAAACGGGAAATCCGTTCCGGAACCTGGATACTGACAGTATAAAAGCCCCCCTGTACAAAAAGAAACCGATCCCCGATTTCCTTCGGCTGCTTGACGCAGCGGATACCGGCAAAACGGTTTTTTTCGTGAAGCTCTCTGAAGCGCAGATCATGCAGTACTGCAGGGACTATGACGGCAGCCCGAATGTACTGATATCCGTGATGCTGGCAAAAGCAGCGAGACGTCTGGATCCGGAAAGTGAAAAACCTGTTACCGTAGCCGTATGCATCGATCACAAGGCGATGCTGGGGCTTCCTCATAATTATCGTATGTTTGTGGGCGGAGCCATCCTTGATTTTCCGAAGGAACGGGATATGGAAGATTTCACCAAAGTAAACACAATTGCCCGCGGACAACTGATGCTGCAGGCCCAGCCGGAGAATTCCCTCTGGGAAATCAGGCAGATGAAGCGGATGCTGCCGCCTCCGTCCCCTGATATCGCGCAGGCAAGCATTTGCGTATCCTATGTCAGCAGCAGAAACTTCGGACCGCTGGATCCCTATATCGAAGAGCTGTATATCGTAACTTCGCTGTCAAAGATTACAGATATTCTCTGTGAAATCTCATGCATTAAGCACAGTTTCTTTCTTTCGTTCCTGCAACCTTTTTCTTCGGATAAGTACTTCAGATGTTTCCTGGATGAACTGGATTCGGCAGGAATCAGCTATGAGTTTCTCCGCAGTGAGCCGTTGCGTATGTGCGGAATTTAAACCAGCCGGGATTCGTTGCTGAAGAAAACGGGACGTGTTTCAGCCGTTTTAAAACATGCTCAGACAGTTGAAAAACATCCCATGAAGGTGGTATAACGGGATACACAGAATTTTATATTACAGAAAGGAAGCGACACTATGAACGAAAACATCAAAGTATTCCTGGAGAAAATGGCGGCGGATTCGGAACTTCAGGCACGCTTCGCACAAATCAAAGATCCGGATGAGGCGTATGAACTTGCCAGCAGTATCCAGCCCGGGTTCACCAAAGAAGAATTCGTTACCGAAATGACAAAGATCAAAGAGGCCATGGACGAGGATCTCACAGATGATGATCTGGCAAAGTCTTCCGGCGGAGACGCCGGGGATGTTGTCGCATCTGTGACAGTTTCAGTAGCAACCGTGGTATCTGCGGTCTCCTGGGGTGCGGCTGCGGCCGTTTGAGTGCTCTGAGCAATCTGTAAAGAACAAATCGTTTAAGGGGCTGCCGCAGGAGCGTGGCCCTTACAGGGCCTGATCAAACCACCGGTTCAACCGGTGGTTTTGCTCGTCCTTCAGCTGCTCCGCCGGCTCCGGGATGTATGCGAGCCGGTCTCATTGTTTTTCATTTCACAGGGATGAGGCGGCTGCACAGCGCACGGATCTGCGGCGCGGCGCAGTCCGGTTTTGACGGACAGCCTTCGCAGTCCGGGCAGGTCAACACGGGAAGGTACTTTTCGGGGTTTAAGATCACATCCTTCGCTTCCGCCGCAGCCCGCTCGCCGCAGATGCTTTCCATGGCGGAAATCACATCCCCGGACATGCGGCCTTTAAGCATCTGCACAAGGGGATAGACACCCGTAACCTTCCCGCCCTCGCCATAGCAGTAGGGCGAAAGGAAGAGGGCAGCTCTCTTTCGGTCCAGCAGGGAAAGGCTCAGAAGCCCGGCCAGGAGGCCGGCGTCCAGCTCCAGCCCCAGAAGCTTCGGATACACCGGCAGCCCGGCCAGAGAGGAGAAGCTGCTTTCCGCCAGATAGCCCATTTTGCTGACGGCAAGCCGCCGTGCCGCGCGCTGATTCTCATAGGACCAGCGATCCGGCCGGATCAGCGCCGACCGGAAGGATTGGAGGCTCTCCCTCTGCCTCGCCTTACCGAAATTGAACACCATGCTCACGCCGGGCACCAGGAGCTGAAAGGACGGAAAGCCCAAAAACGAGCAATCCCGGACATAGAGATTCCAGTCGAGCCGGTCATAGAGGTCCAGGAGGAACCGAAGCTGACCGCCGCGGGTCTCCGGCGCCGGCGCAAAGGGCGCATAGTCCCAGGAGGGGGTTTTCCCGTAGATCTGTACCGGGAACTGGCCCAAAGCCGCCTTCATGAAATTGAATACGTTCAGATGGCCGGTGCTGTCCCCGTCCCGGTCGAAGTCAAACACCGGCGCCGTCTCCAGCCGGTCGATATGCCTGCCCTGCAGGATCTCCGTCAGGCACCGCTCGAGGGCAACCTCGAACCGGGGATGCGAGCCGAAGCGCAGGATGGTTTTCGCGTGGCGGCGGTCGTTCAGGACAGCGGCCACGACAGGAAGCCCCATGCCCAAAGAGGCGTCCAGGACGCGCAGCTCGCAGCCCGTACCCCGGATCGCGTCGACGGCCTTTTTCAGCAGCGGTATGCCGGCAAAGGCCCCGTCGGGGATCAGCGGCGGCGTCAGACGCCCGGACATGATCCGGAGGGAGGCATAGCGCTCCGCGATCTCGCTCAAGCCCTGGATCATGGCCTCCTCCCCGGTGTTTCCCGCGCAGGAGCCGTTGGTAAAATAATACGCCCGGAGAATGCTCTCGGGGAGGTAGTGCGTCCGGCCCGTCTTCCGCTCCCGGAAGGGGATGACCGCCATACGGCCGTCCCGCGCGTCAAACCGCCACGGATCGAGATATGCTTCGAGCGCCGCCGCGTCGTAGTCCTCCCCGTCCGCCTGCCGGATGCTGCGAAGCGTGTCGCCGAGCAGGGCTCCGCCTGCCTCCGCGAGCGCCCGGGGATCCATCCAGGCTCTGTCAAAGGGCGCACAGGATTCCTCCGGGAACAGATATCCCGTCTGGAGCCGTTCCATGAATTCCGCAAGCCCGCTGGCCAGCGCGTATTCCCGGTTCGTCCCCTTGCCGTTCTGGCCGATAGCCGTCCCTTTGACCGTGACGCGGACGGAGCAGATCTCTTCGATGCCGGAGTCGATCCATGTTTCCTCGGTCCCGATCCCGTTATTCCGCAGGATCGCCCGAAGCCTTTCGACGGTTTCGGCGGGGGGACACGCTTTGTATTTTGTCGTGTCGTATTCTGTTACATATTCCGTCAGAGCCAGTTTATCCATGTGAGATCCCTTTTCCGTCCGGTCACCAGCAGATTTGCCCCGCCGGACCATTCCCATACTTTGTTTTCATGCCGATGCTCCCGCAGCCAGCCGCATTTTTCCCGCAGGAGAGCAAGGTAGCGCTCCGCCTGTGCCGGGGAGAAACAGTCAAGCATCTCCGGAAGCGCCATGAACGTATCAAGCTTTTTCTCCTCCGAGGCCTCGTAGTACCCGATCCACGCGAGCTTTTCCTCCTCCGAGAGGGTCGCGTTGGAGAGGGAAAACAGCTTTCCCAGCGGGTAGGCGGACACACGCTCCAGGCCGGCGGCGGCCAGGAAACGCGGCATCGCCGCAGGCGCCGCGCCTCTGGCACGGCCCATCGCCGGATCGATTGTTTCATAGGCGAGGATCAGCTTTTCGCGCAGCGCCGCAAATTCCTTCGCCCAGGTACATGTTTCGGGATACACCCCCGGGTGCATCGCTTCGGGATAAAAGCTCATCGGCGTGACGGAGGCAAGAACCCCGCCGGGGCGAAGGACACGGAGCATCTCCCTCAGCGCCTTTGCGGGACTGTCCACCACCGTCAGAAAGGTGTGGCTCGCCACGACGTCGAAGGAGGCGTCCTCAAAGGGCAGCGCCAGTGCGTCCGCCTGCACATAGGCGACCGGGAGCCTTTCCTCCCCGTTTCGTTTCCGGGCGTAGTCGATAAAGGGCTGCTCCAGATCCACGCCCGTCACATGGACCCCCGGCTCGCCCCGCGCGAGCAGACGGGTAAAATATCCGGTGCCGCAGCCCACGTCCAGGACCCGGCTGCCTGCCCGGATCCCGCACCAGGTCCTGACCAGCGGCTCCATCTCCGGCAGGATCAGATGAAAGCGCGTTTTCTCCATGAATTCCGGATTCTGAAAATAGACAGACCACTCCATTTATTCCCCTCTTTTGCCCCGCGAAGCATCGCGCAGGTAGTCCGCATAGGTTTCGGCCCGCAAGATCCCGCGCCGCTCCAGGACCAGGCACTCTTCCCACGCCGGGATTCCGGTAATCCCGGCCAGCTTCAGCCCCCGGCTTGCAAGCCGTTTCCGGCCCCTGAACCTGATCTCGGCAAACTCCCCGAGGAAGTCGGCGGGTGACGCCAGCGCCCGCAGGAGCTTTCGGGCCGCCTCCTCGTATACGGGCTGCATGTCCGACGCAAGATACAGATTGGGATGGAGTCCCATCCCCCTTTTGGCGTGCCCGATATGCACCGGCACGAGGCCCGAGAACTCCAGCCTGTCCGCAAGCCTGTCCGCGACCTCCTGGCCGAAGCTCGAATCGGTGGTCGTGAAGATGGCGGCGGGCTTTCCCGCCAGCTCATACCGATGCCCCCAATAGGCCAGCCGGTCCACCACGCTTTTCATGATGCCGGACATCTCCCCCATATAAACGGGAGAGCCGATAAACAGGATATCGCTTTCCAGAAGCTTTTGCTTGAGGATCAGCATATCGTCCCGGCTGTCCAGCGGGCAGAGGCCCTTTTGGAAACAGTTTAGGCAGGAAAGGCAGTAATCCACGCGGAGCTGATTGCCGGTCATCCTCTCGTAGGATATTTCCTCCCCTGCCGCTTCCGCTGTTTTCCGCAGCACCGCGGCCAGATCATCCGAATATCTCGCCGTGGCGGATTTTTCGCCGGCCATGGAAGCGATAAAAGAAAAGACCTTAATCATAACTTGCTCTCTCCATACATGAGCGCCGCGTATCCGATGCCGGACGATCCCTCCGGGAAGGAGACGTCAAAGCAGTTTCTGACGCCTCGCTCCATCAGATGGAAGGCCCCGTATTTTTCGCGGCACGCGTTCATACCGGCAAGAAGAATCCCTGCCCGCTCTGTCAGCGCCGGATCGTTGAGCTGTTTTCCGGCACGAGTCAGAAACAGGACAGACAGGGCGTTCCCCCGGTACAGGGAGTCATTCCAGTACAGCTCAGCCTCGTCCTGCTGGGATTTTACCGCCAGCTCCAGCACCTCCCGCGCGGGCACGGCCTCCGGGCAGCCGCCGAGCGCATCCAGCGCCCGCAGCGCGCACAGGCCGATCCCCGCGGCCTTCGGCGCCCGTCCAGCCGCCCATCTCCATACCGTGCCGCTCTCCGGCCAGCCGTTCAGCGCAGGCACATACTGCCGCCCGACCCGGGCGAACGCTTCGGCGGCGCCTTTGGCATAGGCGGGTTCTCCCAGCGCCCGGTACGCCGCCGCAAGGGCGGCGCCCGTGCCGGCGAGGCCCGTAAAGCCGTCCGGCTCCTCCCCGGGCATTTCAAGGAGGCGGGCGGCGCAGGCCCGGATCATCCGTTCGTGAGCCGTCCCGCCGCCGGACAGCATGCCCGCCAGCAGTCCGGCAAGGCCGTGCTGCAGATCCAACCGGTCCGTTTTCCAGACCTCGCATTCCTCCAGATACTGAAGCAGCGCCTCTCTGACGGCTGCCGCGCTTTTTTCCGCCAGGGCCCCGAGGCTCAGCAGCACACTGCCGAGGCCTGCGGCGAGGCCGAGGTTGCCCCGGGTCCGAAGGGTTTGGGCGTCCGTCCTGCGAAAAACCGAAAGCTGCCTCCCGATGCTTTCCTCCGCCTCCCGGACAAAAGCCGCGGCTTTCCCGTGAAGCCCGGACAGCATCCCGCAGGAGAGCACCCGCCCGGCAAGCAGGAGAGCTCCCGCCAGCCGGTCCAGCCCGCCGGTGTCGTATCGGGCCGGGGAGGCCCACGACAGCCACACCGGCGTCCCGTCCGTCAGATGGAAGCGGTCGGAGAGCATCTCCTCAAAGAGCCCCGCTCCGAGGCGGAACGCCTGTTCCGCGGGCATCGCCTCCGGCGCTGCCCAGGGCCACGCCGCCTCCTCCTCCGAAACCGGTACATCCAGCGGGGCATGGGTAAAGCACCGTTTCAGAAGCTCCTCCTCGAAGGCCAGCTCCCGGCCGGACAGGCGGGCAAGGCTCCTCCTGGTGTATTCGTCCGCGCAGAGGCTCAGATAATCCTTCTGCACCGGCTCGCCCGCGTCGTTCCCAAACAGGTCGCAGGAGCACATCGGGGCGCAGAAGTAGGGCACGTCCCCCTCGCGCAAAGCGGCCGTTTCGAGGCGGAGCTGGTTCCGGTTGACCTCGCTTCCGTACCAGGTGAAGGGGAGGGCAAGGTCAGCCAGGACTTTTTCGGCCTCGTCCGGCGATCGGAGCGCCTGAGCCGAAAACAGCCGGGCCCGGCAGCGTACATAATACAATGTGTTGAAGGGGATGATCCGGACAAGGGCGCCGCTGCAGCCGGAAAGCAGCGCCAGGATATCGTCCCTGTGGCCGATCATCCGCCGGTAGCCTTCCCGGAAGCCCCGCAGGAAATCCGGTTCAAAGCCCTCGACCGTGTACCGCGCCTGCCCGTAAAAGGGCAGATATCCATCGGCGCCTCCTCCCCGGTACAGGGGCGAGATCACCCCGCCCCTGTGCAGCCGCACGGGCAGAAAGGTCACATGCAGCACAGAGGCACCCAGGCCGCGAAACAGGAGATCCGCCTCTTCTTCCCGGGATATTCCCTGCCGCGGCGGCTTTCGGTGGGTGCTGACCACGGATTCCATATCGACGATGCACGGCCGGTCCCCGCAGGGGAGGACGTTTTCCGCGTGCATATCGTTGCTCCCGAGCCCGTGGAGGACAGCGGCCAGGATCCCGAAATGGTAATAGTAGGAAACCGCGGCCCCTTCCTCCGGAAGCTCCCGCCGGGTGAGGGCGCTGACGAAGGCGTAGCCGTCGCCCGGGATCACCTCCGGCGCCTCCGTGCAGTCCGAAAACCACCGGCTGACGACCTGCCGGTAAAAAAGATCGAGCCCGCAGTCGTGGGGCTTGTAGAAGCAGCTCCCGGCCCGGGTCCGGATCTGCGTCACGGTCCGGCCCCGGCGGTGCATATCCGCGCCGGAAGCGTCGAAGCCCAGGATCGCTCCGGGCACTTCCCCGCCGAAGAACCGGACGCCCAGCTCCGCTTCCTTTGCCAGATAGCGGGAAAGGAGCTCCCGGATGTGGTTTTTGTAATTTTCGCGGATGCGCTCCTCGTAGCCGGGGAGCATCACATACTCCTCAAACAGGCCCTCGCGCCCGGCGCCGCCGAGCATCCGCCGCAGGTCGGCAGCCGCGCGCCGGAGCGCCTCCCGGTTCCGCCCGGTGGGGTGCAGCGTCTCCGCGAAGTCATACGTCTTCAGATATTGATTCAGCAGGGAGATGAGAAGCCCCGCGTACAGAACGCGCAGGCGCTCGAGAAGCAGCCGCTCCAGGTCCTCCCGGGCAGACGGCGCGACGATCCGCTCCGCCTCCGGAAGGGAGTCAAGGACCTCTCCCACATCCTGCCGCGCCGCCGGAAGCAGAAAATCAAAGCAGCCCGTGTCCAGCAGGGTGTTGAAATAGATGAGAAGCGTCTGATCCTTCATGCTTCCTCCTGCTGCCGCCTGACGAGGTCGGCAAAGAAGCCGTCGGCCGCCATGAGCTCCTCATAGGTGCCGTCCTCCACGATCCTGCCGCCGTCCAGGGCAATGATCCGGTCGCACTGCCGGATGGTGGAGAGCCTGTGCGCCACGATGATGCGGGTGCAGTTCAGGCTGTTCAGGGAATCCGACACGATCTTCTGGGTGATGTTGTCGAGGGCGCTGGTGGCCTCGTCGAACAGGAGCACCTTCGGCCCCGGCGCGATCGCCCGGGCGATCATCAGCCGCTGCTTCTGGCCGCCGGAGATCCCGCCGCTGCCCTCGCTGATGAGGGTATGCATCTGCATGGGCATCTGCCGGATGTCCTCCGCGGCGCCGGCCATCTCCGCGGCCCGCCAGGCGTCCTCCACGGAAAGCCAGGGCGCGGACACGGTGATGTTCGCATAGATATCTCCCGCGAACAGCCTGCCGTTCTGCAAAACGGTCCCGATGTTGCGGCGCAGGGATACGGGGTCGATATCCCGCAGGTCGGTCCCGTCATAGGAGACGCTGCCCGTCTCGGGGGTCTCAAAGCCCAGCAGCAGCCGCATCAGCGTGGATTTGCCGCAGCCGGAACGTCCCACGACGGCCACATAGTCGCCGGGGTTCACCTTCAGGCTCAGATCCTCGAGAATCAGCGGCCCGTCCTCCTCGTAGCGGAAGGAGACGTGCGCAAGCTCTATCCCGCCCTTCAGTTCGCCCACCGACCGCTTGTCGGAGCTGGTCTCCGGCACGGCCTCCAGGATCGGCGCCGCCATATCCAGCGCCGGCTTCAGATAGGACAGCTGCTGGCTGCTCTGGGACAGCAATGTAAAGCTGCCGGTCGCCAGCGCGAAGGAGGACAGAAAGGCCGCGAAGGCGGACACGTCGATCCCGGCGGAAGCGCCCCGGGCATAGACCCACCAGGTCCCCAGGAGCGCGGCCGCGGCGACAAGCTCATTCTGCGCCACGGCGGGAAAGGGCAGCCGGAACTTCGCGCCGGCTTTATGCCTGTACCGCTGGGCCCATTTGGCGAACACGCGCTTCTCGCTGCCGGAGAGGCGCACCCGCTGGATGCCGGTGATCAGCGCATATACAAGGCTCTGGGTCTCCTTGCCCGCTTCCAGCTCCCGCTGCGCCTTCCGGATATTCTGGCCCAGGGAGATCAGAATGATCGCCAGCTGCAGAAGAAGGGTGGTCAGCGCCGGAACGAACAGCGACGGGGCGAACGCATTGATCTGAAAGATATACAGAAAGGCGAACAGCGCGGCGAGGGCGGAGCCCATGACCGCATTCGTCAGGATGTCCGGGAGAAGGTTCAGGCTGAAGGCGGCCTGTGCCGTCCCGCCGGCGCTCTTGCCCTGGAAAAAGCTCGCCGGCAGGTGCAGAAGCCTTCCCGTGACAGCGTTTTGCAGCGTGACGTCCATGCGCAGCCGGATCCGGTCCAGCAGCCGGGTCTTGACCGCGGTGATGAGATACACGCCCACGGCGGCGCTGACCAGCAGGATCGCCATAGACCAGATGAGCAGAAGCTTTCCGGTGGGGATAAGCTGGGAAAACACGAGCTGCGTTACAAGAGGCGTCAGCATGCCCACGCCCGTGGCGAGCAGACTGGCGAGGACGACAAGGCCCAGCTCCGCGCCGGAGACGCACCGGAACAGGAAGCGGATGAGGTCTTTCCCGCTCATGGGCTGGGACGGGAGCGGGCGGTAAAAGCAAAGCGCTTCCTCTTCAAAGCTGTCCCGCTCCGCCGCTGAGAGCCTGACGGTCCGGCCGTCCTCCGGGGAGCGGTACCGGTATCCGCCGGCCCTGCCGGGCAGAAGCGCCGTGATCCGCCCGCTGTCCTTCCGCACGGCCAGCAGCGCGCCGTCGCCGTTTTTCCACCATTGATCCGTCAGGGCGACCCGGCGGCGCATAATCCCGGAAGGGCGGATGATATAATCGATCAGCTCATTCACATCCTGCGTCCCGGGAATATCCTCCGGGAACTGGACGTGGTAATACCGGCAGATCGACTCGATCTCCCGGCGCACCTCTTCCGGGGAGGCCGCCTGTTCATGGAAGCGCTGACGCCCGTTCAGGGAATCCGCCGCGTCCAGCAGGGCCTCCGACATTTCCCGTTCGTCCTGTCTCAGACGCTCAAGAAGCTGTTCTGTGAAAGTATCCATCGTTCCCTCATTCCGTGGTCACAAGTTTTCTGTAATATCCGTCGGCGGCCATCAGCTCCCGGTGCGTCCCGCGCTCGGCCACCGTGCCCCTGTCCAGGACGATGATCTCGTCGCAGTCCCGGATCGTGGACAGCCGGTGGGCCACGATGATGCAGGTGACGCCCCTGGCCCGGATCGCTTCGGACACCTCGTATTCCGTCTTCGCGTCCAGGGCGCTGGTAGCCTCGTCCAGAATCACAACGGAGGGATCCCCGGCCAGCACGCGGGCGATCTCGATCCGCTGACGCTGGCCGCCGGACAGATCGCTGCCGCCCTCCTCCAGGACGCCGTCGTATCCGCCCTTGCGCTTCAGGATATCGTCATGGATCCCGGCGTCCCTGGCCGCCCGGATCATCGCCTCGTCGGAGATCGACTGATCCCACATTTTGATGTTGTTCTCCACGGTGTCCGCGAACAGAACCACGTCCTGGTCCACCACGGACAGAGAGCCGGTAAACACGGCGCGGGGGATCTCCTGCCGGGTCTTCCCGTCAAAGGTGATGCTGCCCTCCCAGGGAACGTACAGGCCGCTGATGAGCTTCGCCAGCGTGGACTTGCCGGAGCCGGAGCCGCCCACCAGCGCGACGCGCCCGCCGGGCTTTACATGCAGGGAGAAATCGCGGATGAGAGGCTCCGCGAGCTTTGAATATCCGAAGGTGACATGGGAAAGCTCCACCTCGCCGGACAGCTTACAGGCGCCTGCGAGAATCTTTTCCTCTTCGCCTTCGTCCTCCAGTCCCGGCTGGACAGGGTATTTCATGACGTCGGAGATCCGCTCCATATAGGAACGCATCTGCCGCATGTTCTGCCCGGCGCCCAGAAGCCGGTTCACGGGGTTCAGGAATGCAGACATCAGCGCCTGGAAGGAGAGGAAGATCCCGGCGGTCATGCTGCCTCCGATAATGAGCGCGGCGCCCATGGACAGAACGACGACGTTGGAGACCTGCTGCAGAAGCCCCGGAAGCGGAGTGAGAAACTCGTTGATCCCGGAGGTGGACACCTTGCTCAGGTTCGCGCTGGCCTGATACCCGGACCACCGCTCGAAATATCCGTTTTCCGCGCCGCTGGACTTAATGGACTCGATCATGTCGATCCCGGACACCAGCACGGCCGCGGCCTTGCCCTCGTCGCGAAGCTGGACGCGGGAATTCTCGAGAAGCCTGCCGGATACATAGCGCATCACGATGAGGTTCAGCGCCACGGTCACAAGGCCGACGATCGTGAGCGGGATGCTGCGGCCGAGCATCACGACGATATAAAACACCAGCAGCACCATCTGGATCGCCACGGGCGCGAGTTGTGACACCAGAATGGAGGCGACCTGGTCGTTTTCATCCTGCCGCTGCGAGAGGTCTCCTGCCGTCCGCTGGGCGAAAAACTCCATCGGCATCCGGAGAACATGCCACAAAAACCTGAGATTGGAGGTGACGGCGATCTTGCCGGTCACCCGGAAAATCTTACAGATATGCAAGACTTGCGCCGCAAGCTGATAAAAGATCAGAAAGCCGAACAGGGCGAGAAAGCCGGCAAGCCACTGTGCATTTGTCCCCGACAGGATATTGTCCGAATAGACCTGCGAGAACACGGGGGTGATCACCCCGGCGAGCACCGCGAGCACCGCCGTCACCATCACGACGGTCAGCTCTTTTTTGTTTTCCCGGATGTGCCCGGCGAGGAAAGGCCATATCCCCTCGCGTTTGCCGTCCGCGACAAAGGCCGGGCCCGGGGCAAACTGGATGCACAGCATGCAGTAAGACCTGTCAAATTCTTCGTCTGTCACGCATCTGCGTCCGGAGGCAGGATCGTTTAAAAACGCCTTTCCCTTGGAAAACCCGTCCAGGACCACATAATGGTTCGCGTTCCACCAGATGATGCAGGGAAAGGTGGCCGCCTCACGGATCCGCTGCGGGCTGTAACGCTTTCCCTGCGCCTCCAGCCCGTAGCCCCGCGCGGCCTTCGCGATGTTCGCCGCGTTGCTTCCGTCCCGGGAAATGCCGCAGTCGGTCCGCACCTTCTCCAGCGGGACCCACTTGTGATAATACGCGAGGATCATCGCAAGGGCAGCAGCGCCGCATTCCAGCGCCTCCATCTGCAATATGACCGGAACCTTTACTGGTTTTTTGCTCATGTGCCGTCTCCTCCGGTCAATGGAACAGGAACGACGCCGGATGGACCTCGTTCGTCACAATAGACACTTCCGCAATGTCCTTCCAGTAATACAGGTCGGCCGGGTTATCCAGCTTCACCTCCACGATATAGCTGTAGTCATAGTTGGAGAGCTGTGAAAAAAACCACCCGGAATAGTCCAGCAGATATTTGGACAGAAAGCCTTCCACCTCTTCTTTTGAATGCGGAACCGAGTCAAACAGCCGCGTTGTTCCCGTTACGGCGTATCCGTCCCGAAACACCGCCCTGGCCTGTTTTCCGTCCAGATTGGCGGCCATAACGTTACCGGACGCGTCCACCGGGCAGATCACTGCGTTGACCGCTTTGCTTTCGGAAAAAAGTCCCTGCTGCCGCAGGGAAACGGCTTCTTCCGTATCCCAGCTGATCCCCACGCCCCTGGCAGACAGGTAAACCGGGATCGAACCCGTAAGGCCCCAGAAAATCAGCGCAGCCATCACCAGCGCCAGCGCCGCGATCAGGATCCAGGTCCCCGGCGTGACGGCGCGGATGTATTCATTCAGTTTTTCCGGCGTGCGGATCATCTCCGCGGATTCGCGGGTAAAGATCCCCCGCCGGGCCTCCGGTGCGGGGGCCTGCGCTGCGTCCTGCGTCCCTGTCATATCAGGATTCCTCCTGTTCGTCTTTTCGGGTTTCTGTAAGTGTCCTCAGGCGCTCCAGAAGCGCCTCCTGGGAAACGGTGCTGCGCTCCATCGCGCGATTGAGCTTCTTCAGGATCTCCCTTACCGCCGGGTATTCGCAGTGGATCCCTGCTGCCGGGCAGCGGGCGCAGTCATAGCATGTGAGCTGCGGGAAAATCTTTTCAAGCATGGCGTCAGGATCGGCGGTTTCGAGCTCCGCTCTTCGTGCCGGCTCTGCTCCGAAAATGAGTGTCAGGGCCGACAGCGCGTCCTCCCGGGATGCCTTGGCGTGCAGGAGCCGCGCATACTCCGCCAGACATCGCAGGTAATGCTGCTCCTTCCCTTCCCGGCAGGCTGCCGCAGCCCTTCTGAACAGGCGTTCCGCGTCCGGATAACGGCCATGCTTGAGCGCGAGGCACGCGCCTACCCGATCCGCGGTCAGAAGATCACCCTTGAGATACAGACCGCTGATGTTGCAAAGGCTGTTTTCGAGGGTCGACCATTCCTTGAAAAGAATCAGGCGGAGAAGGTTTTCCTCCTCCGGGGGTGTGAGCCGGGGGAAATGCCGGAAAGCGCGTCGGCTGTTCACTGTGGAGCTGCCCTCCCGGAGCCTCAGACGGCTGACGTCGAAGAGCTCGCTGATGCCGGGAACCACAATCCAGTAGGTCGGAAAGCCCAGGTGAGAAGCGTCGCGGAACAGCGGGGCGTGTCCCATCCGCCGGAACAGTGCCAGCAGTTTTTTCAGGTATTCCCGGTTGTCCGCGCTCTCCCACTGCGTCCATGGCCGATAGCGCCACGAAGGAGCCGCGCCCAGAAACGCCGCGGGGTAGAAACCCTCGCCGGTCTTGGTCGTGTTGGGGTAATTGTCGTAGCTGTCCACCTGTTCGGGGGTGCCGATGGCGTTCATGGTTGTGAAGATCCGGACGCGCTTGCCCTGCAGCGCTTCGGTCAGGGTGCGCTCTACGGAGATCGGAAAGGACGGGTGGCAGCCGAACTTCACGCCGAAGGTGCCGTTTTCCCTGTCTGCAATGACCACCGCCGACACCGGCAGCCCCTCGTCTCCCAGAGAGCAGTCCCGTACGGAAACATGATAGCGGCCCGAGGCCTCGATATCACGGATCAGCGGCCCGAGACTGTATTTTTCCAGCTCCTCCGACGGGATCTCGGGCGGCGTGAGCCTCTCCCGCAGAATACGGGACTGGGCATGGCGCTCGAGGATCTCGGAAAAGCCCTGCACCAGCGCCTCCTCCATGCTGTTGCCCGCGCTCATCCCATTG
>Ga0265298_10005442_pt1 | contig 15981 bp, 7 predicted proteins | sample AusTroGonzalo_MG_3_FD_193486 | JGI IMG/M metagenome (GOLD analysis project Ga0265298, IMG submission 193486) | Bovine rumen microbial communities from tropical cattle in Woodstock, Queensland, Australia - Gonzalo_01 | ecosystem: Host-associated > Mammals > Digestive system > Stomach > Rumen ... | reverse complement strand
CTTCGAGGAGTTCGGCAAGTTCGTGTTACCATTCAGCATTATCGTCATTTTGGGCACCATCGTCACGTTCGCCTACGTGCTGTTCATCTCCAAGCATCTCTATCCCGACTACAAATACGAAGGCTTTTTCTCGATGTTCGGAATGCTGACGGGCACGGCGAGCAACGGCATGATCCTGCTTCGCGAAATCGACCCGAAGTTTGAGACGCCTGCCGCCAACAACCTCGTCTTGCAGACTTTGGCCGCCATCGTCTTGGGCTTCCCGGTATTGTTGCTGGTAGGTTACGCACCACAAAGCCTCAATGCCACATGGATTACCTTGGGCATCTTGGTTGTTTTCTGGGCCGCGTTGACGGTCTTCATGTTGCGGACCAAAATCTTCCGAAAGAAGAAAGAATAATCAAATCTTTTTGAAAGTCAGTTCGTAGCGGTCGTTCTCAAACCCTTCTTCATCGTAGATGTTTTGGATTTGGAACACGCCGATGGCATCATTGCCGCGACCGACCAAGATAATGTCGCCGAGGGTCAAGTTGCCGATAGAAGAGAACTTGTTGCCGGCCAAGTAGGAATCGTGCAGGTATTTGACCGTAGCTGCCGGGAAGTTGAAGTCGTTGTACCTAACGAACTCCAACCCAGTCATGCTTCGCCATTGGCGGGAGAGCAGTGCTGAATCGGTTTGTGGGGCATGATAGTCGTACACGTCGATGGTTGTCGTGTCAGCCGTTTGCACGATGACGGGTGTGACCCATTCCAATGACAGTCCGTTGGTCTTCTCGGTACACGCCGAATACATGATGATGTTTTCGTAGGGAACCAGTGGGACGTTTCCTTTTACCTGAATATGCACGGATTGCGTAGTGCTTTCGCCGTTGGAGGCGTAGGCCGTAAAGGTGTATTTCACCTTCATGTTTTCGGCTGTGGTGAAGTATTGTGTCCAAATCGGGCAGTCAAATTCCACCTGTTTCGCGTTGAAGAGCGTGTCGAAGATGTCCTGGATGCCGTTTTCGGCGTCGAAGCTCTTGCATTCGATGCGGCTCACCACGTCGGAATTGGAATAGGCCTTGATGTGGAAAAGGATGTATTGGTCGCCCGAAACGACGTTTCCATACTCGTCGGCGCGGGAGATGAACAAGTTGACCGTTGAGGTCGGTTTACGGCATGACGCAAGCAGGAGCGTCACTGCAATTAATATAAGGTATGTGCGTTTCATGTTGCAAAAGTAAAAAAATAATGTCGCAAGATGGCACTTGCGACATTATTTTGGTTGGATTTGTTGGTTATTTGTCGTATCTGTGATATTTATAGGCTTTTACGACCATGGTTTGCATGGTGGACCTGCCTAAGAACATCTGGTTGACTTCTTCCTTGTAGACGCCAGGGGCATAGAAGTCGGCATCGGGGAATTCGGTGAGTACCTTCTCGGCGGCAAATTTCAGGTCGCCGGGGATTCTCATGTCAAGTTCGCCGTAGAGGTTGACGGAGGTGTTGCGACGGCGGTCGAAAATGGTGCCATTCACCTTGTCAACGCGATGGAAAATGCCGAGATAGGAGCGGCTGTTCACTGTGATGGTGGTTTCGCCGAGGAACTCGACCTCATTGAGATCGACGTTCAACTTGACTTCGGGCATCATGGAGGCCGCCGGAGCTTTCTGGTAGCTCTTCAGGCTTCCGCACGAAGTCATGAATGCCATCATGAGAACGGATGCGATTAACAATACTTTCTTCATGATGCGTCAGTTTATTTGTTGTTGAAATAATAGGTGATGGTGACTCTGAAGTCGTTGCTCAGGTACTTCGAGCTGCAGTCGAGGTCGGAGAAGTGCTCGTACTGATCCGAGTTGGTGTAGTACGACTGGAGACTGCCCTCATAGTCAGTCACTTCGTGATAGACTTTGTTGTTGGTTCTCAACATTCCCGAGAGGCCATACTCGAAGCCAAGCGAAAGCGGAAGGTCGGCTACGAAAGCCTGAAGTCCGATGAAGGCGTTCAATCCGATGACAAATGAGTTGTAGGTCGAGTTGTCTTTGTAGCTGCGTTTGACGAGGTTGTCGTTCTCGTTAATGTAGTTTTCCGTCTCGAAAATGGACTTTTGGGCATCGATGCCGAGCGGAATGGCGGCGCCGACATACACGTCAAGGATGTTCTTGGGTGAGAAGTGGTAGGCAACACCGGGGTTGATGCGGAATCTTCTGCTGGAGAAGTTGTCGGTCAGCGGGATGCTCTTTACAATGTCTTCTTCATCGAGGAAAAACTCCTCTTTGTAAGTTCCGCTCACTTTGGTGGATCTGCCGTCGTACTGGATGCCAGCACGAATTTCGAGATTGTCGGAGGCATAGTACTTGATGTTGATCAGCGGGAAACCGGAAGCATCGATTTCAGAGTCGAGAAGGTCCCTGATTTCAGAATAGCTTGGGCCGAGATAGAGGCCCCAGTCTCCTGCCTGCGGACGGTTGCCGGTGACGATTTTTGAGGAATAGGTTTCACCTTCGCTGAGTTGTGCCTGGGCCAAACCTACAAAAGCCATGCACAGCGCCAATGTCAAAATTGATTTTTTCATGATGTTGTTGAATTAGTGTTAAACATTTCAAGCTGCAAAAATAGCGATTTATTCTTTTGGTTGTTCATTTTGGGGCTGAATTTGAGGTTTGATGGGTTTATTCCTTCAAACTCTGCCGTGCATAGGGCACCAAATCCTGCGAGGCAAAATCGCCCTTGAGGAATTTGAAATAACCTGCCACGGCGACCATCGCGGCGTTGTCGGTGGAATAGGAAAGGCGCGGGATGAACACTTTCCAGTGGTATTTTTCGCCGAGGGCAAGCATGGCATCGTGGAGGCCGCTGTTGGCACTCACGCCGCCAGCGATGGCCACGGTCTTGATGCCTGTTTGCTTGCTGGCTTTCACCAATTTGTTCATCAGGATGTCGATGATGGTCTTTTGCACCGAAGCACACAAGTCGGCTTTGTTCTCCTCGATGAAATTCGGGTTGACTTTCAGGTTGTCGCGGACGGTGTATAAGATGCTGGTCTTCAGTCCGCTGAAGCTGTAGTCAAGGCCAGGGATTTGAGGCTTGGCGAAACTGAAGGCGTTTGGATTGCCGATTTTGGCCAACTTGTTGATGACGGGGCCACCAGGGTAGGGCAGACCGAGGATTTTGGCCGTCTTGTCGAAAGCTTCGCCCGCCGCGTCGTCGATGGTCTTGCCGATGACTTCCATGTCGAAATAGTCTTTCACGACCACGATTTGGGTGTGGCCACCCGAAACGGTGAGGCATAGGAACGGAAAGTCAGGCACCTCGGTATGGGTGTCGTCGGTGGCAAAATGCACCAGAATATGCGCGTTCATGTGGTCAATTTCGACCATTGGGATGTTCAAGGTTTGCGCGAAAGCCTTTGCAAATGAGGTTCCTACGAGCAACGAGCCTAAAAGTCCGGGACCGCGCGTAAAAGCGATGGCGGATAACTGATTTTTTTCTATTTTTGCAGTCTTCAAGGCCGTGTCGATGACGGGGATGATGTTCTGCTGGTGGGCGCGCGACGCGAGTTCGGGGACGACGCCCCCATACTGCTCGTGGACTTTCTGGCTGGCAATGACATTCGACAGCACGCGCGTACCTTGTAACACTGCGGCTGAGGTGTCGTCGCACGAAGATTCGATGCCTAAGATGTATTCGTTCATAGTCTCAATTTGAAGGGTCAAAATTATCAAAAAAAAGATTATCCATAGCATCCTAATTTTGCTCACGGTGTTGGTCTCCATTGTCGTGACGTTGTTTGTGGCTATACAAGACCCTATCATTCAGCGTTTTGCGGTGCGTTTTGTGGGTGGCTATCTTTCCGAAAAAACTGGGGCCGATATCAAGGTAGGACGCATTGCTGTGTCACCCAATTTGCGGATTTATGTGGACGATGTTTCGGTTAAGGACTTGAACGACAATAATTTGGCGAAAGTCGGTAAGTTGAGGACAAAAATCCATGTGGGCGACCTCTTGGAAGGCGAAATCCACCTTGGGCATGTGGAATTGAACGACACGGAAGCCAATCTGATTCAATACGAAGGTTCGGACGACTTCAATTTCAAGTTCCTCGTCGACTTTTTCAGTTCCGACAAGGAAAAAGACCCGAACAAAAAGCCTATACCGATTTTTATTGACCGTATCTCGCTGAAAAACATCGATTTCCAGCTTTGGAACCAAAACAAGGCAGATTCGTTGAAAACGGCTCAACACGCCTTAGACTATGCGCATCTTGACCTTGATGACATCAATCTGGAAGCCAGGCACTTTGCCATGATTGGCGATTCGATTTATGTGGTCGTTGAGATGTTGAGAGGCTATGAACAAAGTGGTCTGGAGTTGAAGCATTTCCAATCGGATGTGGTGGTCTGCCAAAGTGGTATCTTCTTGAATGACATGCAGATGGAGACCAACAACAGCTTGATTCATGTGGACTTGAACATGCTTTACAACGGTTATTCAGCGTTCAATAGCTTCGTGGATTCGGTTTTCTTTGACGCAACAATCCATCCTACCGACATGATGCTGTCTGATGTGGGTTATTTTGCGCCCATCATGTATGAGATGCCTAACCGCTTGAATTTCAATGGCTTTTTTTCTGGGCCAATCTCGCATTTCAGTGTCAACGACTTGGACGCGAGTTTCGGGAAGAAAACCAACATCAGAGGCGACTTGAGTATGCACCCGCTCGACTTTGAGAATGGGGAGCATGTGCTGAAAGTCAAGAACATGCGCTTCTCGTATGACGATTTGGTGAACTTTTACATCCCTGGAAAAACAGGAACGATCCCGCTGCCCGCCTCGTTGGATGTGTTGCAATCGGGCGACATCAGGCTCAATTTCCGTGGGTCGTACAACAACTTCGATTCTGAAGTGTCGCTCATTTCCGACATTGGCAATTTAAATGCTTCAATATCAAGAGATAAACAATTCGATGGAAACCTCTTCTTTGGTAATGTCGATGCCCGTTCCATCGATGCAGGTAGGATTGCCAATGCTTCCAAGGTGATCGGCAAGCTTGACTTGGACGCTGATTTCTCGGCGCGTTTTCCCAAGAAAGGCACTCCTGAATTCACCCTCAATGGAAAGGCGTATGAGGCTGAGCTTCTGGGCAATAACATCAATGAGATTGTACTTGACGGCACGATGAGGGAGAACCGTTTCAAGGGCAAGGTCAACATTGACGACGATGAGCTTTATCTCGATTTCAACGGCTTGGTGGACGTCAGCAATTCCAAGAAGCCCAAGTCGGACTTTGAGGCTATCATCCGCAACGCCGACTTGCATTCGCTGAAAATCAACAAAGAGGACTCCATTTCCGTCATCAGCACGAGGATTTGTGTCAACATGACAGGCTTCGATATTGATGATTTGGAAGGTACCTTGCACATTGACAGCACATTATATCGCAATAGTAGTGGCGAATATTTCATGAGCGACTTTGATGCCAGCATTGTCAACGACAACCTGATGCAACGTCGTATCAGGCTCAATTGCGACTTTTTCGACTTCGAGATGGGCGGCAAGATGAATTTTGCCGGTATGGTGATGGCACTCAACGAGTTCGGCGACTATTACGTGCATTTCCCGATTTGGGAGGATAACATGGAAGCAATTGAGAAATACAAGCTTACGCACGATATAGACCAAGACTTTTTTGTGCAGTTGAACCTCAAGGACACCCGTACCTTGAGTCGGCTGTTCATGCCTTCGCTGCAAATCGCGAACAACACCACCGTGAACGGCACTTTCACCTCACGTTCCCGTTCGCTCAACTTGACTGTCCGCTCGAAAAATGTGCAATTTAATAACTTGAACGTCAATAATATAGAATTGAAAAGCTTTAGTTTTGGCGAATCCTCGTTAGCCTCGCTTTCCATTGGAGAGGTGCTGTGGAGCAATATGACTGAGACCGACACGATGGCGTATGGATTGGACAATTTGTCGGTTTTTGCGAGGATGGCCCACGACACCATCTCGACGCGAATCAAGTGGGACGACCTTTCTGAAGCCGACAAGAATAAAGCCTTGATAGAGATGGCTTTCCATCCCCATGAGGGCGGTGGCATATTCACGATTGGCAAGGGCGACATTTTGGTCAACGGAACCTCGTGGGAAGTGGCGCCCTCCAATTTTGTTGATTTGGATGGTGGCCGCGTGATGATTTCCAATGTCATGTTCGACCATGACGACCAATTCCTTCGACTCAACGGCTATGTGCCTATGGGTGTGGAAGATACGCTCTCGATGCAGTTGAACGATTTTGATGTTTCCATGTTCGACGTCATTATCAACGCCTTCGGTTTCGATGTAGATGGCTTTGTTTCGGGTGAAGCGCGCCTCAGCAACTTGAAAGAGGACATGATGATTTTGGCCGACCTTGGCATCAAGGACCTTGGCTTGAATGGCGACCTCATCGGCGACGCGACCGTTCAAAGCCAATGGAACAATGCCGAGCAATCCATTGACGTGAATGTGGGTATCCAAGCAGGCAATGTGCAGACTTTGAACGTGTTAGGAACCTACTATGTCCAACGCCAAACTGACAATCTTGACTTCAATATTGAGATGGATTCACTGAGCTTGGCCGTCATTTCGCCTTTTATAGCAGAGCAAATCTCTCGTATTCAAGGCTTTGGAAGTGGAAATATCGCGGTGAAAGGCTCTTTGAAACAACCAGAGATGAATGGAACGCTGGCGGTCAAGGGTGGAGGCTGCAAAGTGGCCTACCTGAATACTTTCTTCACTTTTGAACCGACTATCTTGTTGGATTCCAAGACGATAGAATTGAAGGACATGGTGCTTGTGGATACCTTGGGCAACAAGGCTCCCGTAGAGGGCAAGATTTATCATGACCATCTGAAAGACTTTAACTTGGACCTCAGACTCTATCCGCGCAATTTCCTCATCATGGCCACAACGATTAAGGACAATGATTCGTTCTACGGCGACATCATCGCGAACGGGTTGGCCACGGTGAAAGGCCCGCTGAAGAATATTGTGCTGGATGTCAAGGCGATGACCTGCAAAGGCACCAAACTGACCTTGCCGTTGAACCGCGTTTCGACCGTGAGCGACAATGACTTCATTATTTTTGTCAACCATGACGAGAACGAGGACGAGGACGATGAAACGCTGCTGTTGGAAACGGCCAAGTCCAATTTCGCCATCAACATTGACGTGGATGTGACCGACGACGCATCGGTGAAAATCAACCTTCCGACCGACATCGGCACCATCGATGCCACGGGCCACGGCAACCTCAAGTTAGGCACTTCTTCGAGCGAGGCTTTGACCTTGTTCGGAAACTACGTCATCAACAATGGCCGTTTTCAACTGAATTTCAAGGATGTACTGAACAAAACCTTCACCCTTAAATCGGGAGGTACCATCAATTGGTCAGGGTCGCCGACCGATGGTCGCATCAATGCCACGGGTGTGTATTCGGTCAAGGCCGCGCTCAGCACGTTGGGCGTTCAGGTTGACTCGACTGCAGGAAACAGCAACGTCAACGTGGAATGTCTGATTCATTTGAAGGACGCTTTGCTCAACCCGAACATCACTTTCGGCATGAACTTGCCTAACGCCAACGACGACATTATCCAGACCGTTTATTCCGTTATCGACACTACAAATCAGTCAGTTATGACCTCACAGGCCATTTCGCTGCTGTTGTTGGGCTCGTTTGCTTATGCAGGTTCCTCTTCGGATGCCGGGCTTTCGGTTGGCGGATTGTCGAGCATTTTGGGCGGACTCAATGTTGAGTTGGCCAAAGACTGGAATCTCGGCGTGCGTTATTATTCGGGGTCGGGCAACAATTCCTACGATGAACTTCAAATTGCGCTCAAGACCGAACTGTTTGAAAATCGGCTGATTATCGAGACTAATTTCGGCGTGTTGACCGATAACAATGCCACTGAAAACGCCTCGAACCTCGTTGGCGAGGTGGATATGTACTACAAACTGTTCAAGGACGGGCGACTGATGGCGCATTTCTACAACCATTCCAACTACAACACGAACTATTCCAGCTTCGCCTTCGACCGTCTCGCGCCCTACACACAAGGCTTGGGTTTGAGCTATAGCAAGTCGTTTGCTACGTTCCGCGACCTTTTCCGACGCAAAAAGACCACCACTACTGGGCGTCCGCTCATCTCTGTACCTAAGGCTCCAATAACGGGAACACCATGAGTCAACATGTTAATTTTCAGGTTTTTCAGGCTTCGGCAGGTTCGGGGAAGACTTACACGATTGTGAAGGAATACTTGAAGCTGTGCCTCGGAAGCGAGCAGCAGGTGGATAATTTCAGGCACATCCTTGCCATCACGTTCACCAACGCTTCGGCTAATGATATGAAGGCGAAGATTGTCAAGCAGTTGCACGAGATTGTCGCTGACGAAACACCCAATTCGATGGCCGTTGAACTCGTTGATGAATTGGGCATCAGTGAGGTCGAACTGAAGCGCAATGCACAACTCCTGTTGACCCGTATCATCCACGATTACAGCAGTTTCTGTGTCAGCACGATTGACGCTTTTGTCCAGAAGCTGTCACGCGCTTTCGCCCACGACTTGGGTTTGCCTTCGCAATACACGGTAAGCATTGATACAAAGGAGGTTGCGGACTCGATTGTGGAGAATATCGGCCTTGAAATCGGCGACGACAACCCGTTTTTGGTGCAGTTGCTCATGGATTTCAGCGAAAACCGCTTTGCCAACCAGAAGACCAACAACCTTGAGTATCAACTGACTGAGTTCGTTGAGAAGCTGACGAGCGAGAAAGCCTACCAGAAAGAGGAAAACAATAATATCAAAAATTCGGAACAGTATAGGCAAACGCTTGATTTTCTGAATGATAAGATGCGCTGCTTTGAACGTGAGGTGAAGGCGTATGTGGAGCAGTTCAAGGCCATCGAGCAGCGGTATCACCTTGGAATTGAGGATTTTGCGCATGGCAAGGGCGGCTTCGTTTCGTTTATGAACAAGTTGGCCGATAGGATTTACGAGGCTCCAGGGACGCGTTTCAGGACGGTGGGGGAGACTGGAAAATGGTATTCGGCGGAAGCGAAGAAACGCTTTCAAACCGCTGAATTGGAGCAAATTGGCAACGAAATACAAGCGGTGTTAAGCCCTTTGCTGGAGTGTTGTGACAAGCGTTTGGGCCAGTTCCTGTTCTATAAGTCGCAGCGCGATTTGCTTTACCTTTACGCACTTCGGATGAAAATCAGGGCGGAGTTTGAGCGGTTGGCGCAAGAGGACGAGGTGGTTCACATTTCGGAGTTCAACAAACTGCTGAGCGCGGTGATGGGCGATTTCTCGGTTCCCTTTGTGTATGAGCGCATTGGCGAGCATTTCCACCATGTTTTTGTTGATGAGTTTCAGGACACGTCTGTGCTGCAATGGCAGAATCTTTTGCCCCTGATTGACAATGGCTTGTCAGCCGGACGCATGAGCATGGTGGTCGGGGATGGCAAGCAGTCCATTTACCGTTTCCGCAGCGGCGAGGTGGAGCAGATTGTGCAACTCCCTGAGATTTACGCCCTTCCAACCGATGAGCGCGAGGCTGCTTTCCGGCAATACCAACAGAACTTGGAGAACAATTTCAATTTCCATAACTTAGGCTCTAATTTCCGTTCGTATGAAGCTGTGGTTCAGTTCAATAACGCTTTCTTTGAAAAGACTTACACGGCGCTCTCCGAGCCTTTTCAAAAGGTTTATCGGAATGAGGACAAGCGGTTGGGAAAGAAAGTTTCCATCTACCAGCAGCCTCAAAAACAGGAAAACGGCATGGTACAAGTGGAGTTGTATGACGCTGAAAGTCAGCCTGATTACTGCCTGAAACGGATTGAGGCATTAGTGCGTGAACTGACCGAGGAAAAAGGCTATCGCTTGGGCGACATCACCGTTTTGGTGCGCAATTCCAAGTTGGGTTCTGAGGTTGCCAACTATCTGAATGACAAAGGAATAGATGTCATTTCCAAGGATTCGATTCTGTTGAAGTCGTCGGACAAGGTGCAGTTATTGGTGAACACCTTGCGTTACTTGATTCATAGTGACAATGAGGTTTATGTTGCCAATGTGTTGTATTATAGGCGATTGACTAAAAATCCTTCGTTTAATGGTGAGCTTGACGGCTTGTTTGAAAACGTGAAATCCATCGTCCGTGGCACAATGCCCATTGAGGTGGCTTTGGGTTTGGACGAGACGGATTCGCTGTCGTCCGCACTCTCAAAATCGACTTGCTTATATGATTTATGTGCTTCATTGCTAAGGATTTATCATCTCGACACAATTCGTGATGCCTTCTTGAATTATTTCCTTGAGGAGGTGTTCAAGTTCCAGTCGGGGACCAAGGAAGGCATTCAGGAGTTTCTTGCGTTATGGGAGAAGAAGCAGGGCGAGCTTTCCGTGAAATCGGCGAGCGGAAATGCGCTGAATATCACGACGATACACAAGTCCAAAGGCTTGGAGTTCAACGTAGTAATTTATCCCGATGCCATCACTGATTTGGACGAGAAGCTGAAAACCACGCCTGCCGAGGAATGGATTTCGCCAGAAAACCTTGATTTTGAGCCGATTCCGAATTTGGAGAAAGTGCTGTTCAAATTGGACAAAACGACTGAAATGATGGGTGAAAGGGCTTCGCAAGCATTTGAAAATGAGAAGGAAAACAATCGTTTGGACAATCTCAACCTGCTTTATGTGGCCTTCACGCGTGCCAAGCAGCGCCTTTATGTCATGGCCAAGCAGGGCAAGGCTGGCAAGGAACACGTCCTTCAAGCCTTCGTTGAGGACGAGACGATAGATATTAATAAGGTGTCGATTAAGACTGAGGGCGAAGGTGTTGTCTCCTACCTTTATGGTGATGCGGAGTTTAGCAATCCAATAGTAACGCAATCCGATGAAAACCAACCTGTTGAGATGTTGGATTCGTCTTCTGCGGATTGGTTTAAAAAGATTCAGGTCGACTCTTCGCCGAGCATGTTTTGGATTTCTCCAGAAGACCCTATGCAACCGCGCGAATGGGGTGAGTTGGTGCATCAAATCCTGTCTGAGATTCGGACGGTGGACGACATAGACACGGCTTTGCAATCTTATCTGTTGGAAGGAACCCTCAATCAAGAATCGGCTAATCAACTGAAAGAAAGATTCCTTCAGATGGCTCATCATCCCTTGATTGCCGCCGCTTTCGGCAAGGAGGCCAAGGTGAAGAACGAGTGCGAGATTTTGTGCGACCATGAAATCCTCCGTCCCGACCGCTATGCGGAGCTGCCAGATGCCATTTATTTGATTGATTATAAGACAGGTAAGAAAGACGAAGCACACCACGTGCAGTTGAAAAACTACATTTTCGCTCTGCAAGGCATGGTGGCGAAGGAGATTTGCGCCTTTTTGGTCTATCTTTCCGATTCGATTGAGGTGGAGGCGGTGACGATGGACACTTTGTTTTGAGCAGCCCGAAAGATTTTTCCCACACCTTGACGTTTCTTTTCAAATAATTTCTAATTTTGCCTTACCAAATGCCAAAAAGCATACGGCAAACATTATGGAAAGATGTTGAACTTTAAAAACGATTTAAAATGAAGAAAATCAGTGTATTATTTGTGATTTTGTTTGCTTTTGTACTGACGAGCCGACAAAGTTTTGCCCAAGAAGTCACAATTACTATAACCCCAGGATGGAATTGGATTGCCTGTCCGCTGATGGATACATTGGATTTCGAAGAGGCAATGGGAGCGTTCACTCCAATGGCGGGCGATATTATTAAGTCGCGATACCATTTTGCCGAATATTATGAAGGTATGTGGGTTGGAAATATCCAACAGTTTTTCCCTGGAGTGGGTTACCATTACAAGTCAAATCATACCGAACCAGTCACTTTGACGTTTCAAATGCAGCTGCCCGTTTTGCAAATGGTTGTGACGACTTCGGAACTGACCGATATTACCGCTTCAAGTGTAGTGGCGGGTGGCACCGTGACCATTAATGAAGGCAACCATATCTATGCCCGAGGCGTATGCTGGGACACAGAACAGATGCCCACTGTAGATAGCGATCATACATCTAGTGGTACTGAAGCAGGTGCTTTCACCGCTATGTTGATAGGACTGACCTCAAACACCACTTATTATGTGCGTGCCTATGCAGTAACTGATTTTGGCCTTTCATACGGTGAGGAACAGAGTTTTACCACGCTTGAACATAGTGGAAACGACACCGTTCCCGAAGGTGCCATTGACGGCTTGTTCTCCGTTAGTACAACGCAGCAAGTGTATTTCTCCCAAGGCAATTTGCAATACCAATACCAAGATTCTATCGGAATTTGGCGGTTTGCAGAAAACCAGTACGACTATCTTGGAAATGCCAACAATGGTTGGAGAGACTTGTTTGGCTGGGGCACAAGTGGATACGACCATGGTGCCAGTTGCTACCAACCTTGGGGCACAAGTACAACTTATGGCGATTATTACGCCTACGGCAATTGGAACAGCAATCTTAGCGATCAAAGCGGCATGGCCGATTGGGGCTACAATGCCATTTCGAATGGCGGCAATCAAGAAAACCTTTGGAGGACTTTGTCACAATCGGAGTGGGATTATGTTTTCTTTGTCCGTAGTACCATTTCGGGTATTCGATTTGCCAAAGCTACGGTAAATGGTGTTCACGGCGTGGTATTGTTACCTGACAATTGGAGTGAATCGGCTTATGCATTGAATGATACGAATGTGACAGGTGCCCCATACGAAACCAATGTGATTACGGATAGCATGTGGGAAGTTTTGGAGGCTTGCGGTGTCGTCTTTTTGCCAGCTGCGGGCTATCGTTACGGAGCATCCTCTTATAATTATCAGAATTCATACGGCTATTACTGGTCATCGACGTACGACGACAGCCGTTATGTATTTAGCATGGACTTCGCTGATAATTGGGTATATTCGGACGATAGTTTCTACCGTTACTTCGGGCGTAGTGTGCGCTTGGTCTGCAATGCCGAGTAATCCATTTTACTGCTGCCTGAGGTGTTGCCTCGGGTTGAAAACCGAAGAATTGTCGCAAATACAATCATAAAATCATAACATTATGAAAATCAGACTCTTATTTCTTTCAGTCTTATTAATGGGCGCGTTCACAATGACCGCCCAAGTGGAAGCCAAAATGTTGCGCTTCCCGACCATCCACGGCAACAACGTGGTGTTCAGCTATGGCGGAGACCTGTATTCCGTCGACATTAAGGGCGGCATTGCCCACAAAATCACTAACGACCCGCTGGGCTATGAGATGTTCGCGCGTTTCTCGCCTGATGGCAAACACTTGGCTTTCACTGCACAATACGACGGCAACACCGAAGTCTATGTGATGCCTTATCCCGAGTGCGGCACGCCTACGCGACTGACCTACACACCCACCTTGGGCCGCGACGACATCAGTGACCGCATGGGACCGAACAACATCGTCATGGCGTGGAAGGACAACGAGAACATCGTCTTCCGCTCCCGCAAGGAGAGCTGGGACGACTTCGTGGGTCAACTTTTCATTGCCAATATCAACGGCGGCTTGGCCGAGCAACTGCCTTTGCCCGAAGGCGGCTGGATTTCGTATTCGCCTGATGGCAAGCAGATTGCCTATAACCGCGTGATGCGTGAGTTCCGCACGTGGAAATACTATCGTGGCGGTATGGCCGATGATGTGTGGATTTACGACTTCAAATCAAAGAAAATTGAAAACATCACTAACAACAACGCGCAGGACATCTTCCCGATGTGGGTCGGCAACAAGGTCTATTTCTGCTCCGACCGCGACCGCACGATGAACCTGTTCTGCTATGACCGCAGTACCAAGCAGACCACCAAGGTAACAGACTACAACTATTATGACATCAAGTGGCCCTCGCTCGGCGACAAGGACATCGTTTATGAAAACGGCGGCCAGTTGTTCCGTTACAACCTCGCTGACGGCAAAGTTTATCCCATCCCTGTGCAGATGGCCAATGACAACAAGTCGACCCGCACCAAATATGTGGATGCCAGCAAGTTCATCAATTCAAGCACGATTTCTCCCGACGGCAAACGCGTGGCTTTTGGTGCCCGTGGCGACGTGTGGACGGTGCCGGTCAATTCGGGAATCACGCGCAACTTGACCCAAAGCGACAATGCCCACGATCGCAACGTGGCTTGGTCGCCCGATGGCAAATACATTGCCTACATCAGTGACCGCACGGGAGAAGATGAGATTTACATCCAAGCCCAAGACGGTAAGGAAGAAGCCATTCAGTTGACTTCGAACTCAGATACCTACAAATATAGTCTCCTTTGGTCGCCCGACAGCAAGAAGATTCTGTGGGACGACAAGATGAACCGCATCAATATGGTTGATGTGGCCTCGAAAAAGGTCACCGTAGTGGCTGAAAGCAAGGCTGGTGAAATGGATGATTTTTGTTGGTCGGCTGACAGCCGCTGGATTGCCTACGCTATGCCGAGCACCTTCTCCGTGAGCCGCATCCACATCTACAACGTGGATTCGGGCAAGGATGAGGTCGTCACCGATGGCTGGTACAACGCCTCTTCGCCTGCCTTCGACAAGAACGGCAAGTATTTGTATTTCACCTCAGAGCGCGATTTTCGCCCGACCTATGGTTGGCTGGAATGGAACCATGTATATACTGATATGTCGAAGGTCTATCTGCTTACCTTGCAGAAAGATACGCCATCGCCTTTCCTCACCGAGAACGATGAAGTGAAGGCAGAAGGAGACAATGAAGGCCCCAAAGACGAGTTCAAAGGCAAGCCGGACGGTCCCAAGGGTGGCAAACCCGATGGCCCTGGCCCGAAAGGTGGTAAACCTGATTTCAAGCCCGAAGGCAAGAAGGAAGCCAAGGAAGTGAAGATTGACTTTGAAGGCATCAGCAATAGGGTAGTGGTGCTACCTGTCAACGCAGGACGCTATTGGAACCTGACGGGAGTCGAGGATGGCTTGTATTTTGTGGCTGTCGGTCGCAATGGCGGCGGTCTCAACTACTTCGACGCTAAGTCCAAGAAAGTCACGAACATTGGCGGCGGCATGGGTTACGAACTCTCCGCCGATGGCACCAAGATGCTCATGCGCGAAGGTCGTGGCTACAAGGTGGTCAATGCCCCCAAAGGCCCGATGCCGGGTGGCGGTGGCCCTGGTATGAAGCCTGGTGAGCCTGGCAAGGGTGGTGGCGATGGTGAAATCGACCTCAGCAACATGAAGAAATGGGTGGAGCTGCGCACCGAGTGGACGCAAATCTACAACGAGGCTTGGCGTCAGATGCGCGACTTCTTCTATGCGCCCAACATGCACGGCGTGGACTGGCCCGCGATGAAGGAAAAATACGGAAAATTGTTGCCCTATTGCGCCGACCGCAATGACGTGAACTACCTCATCGGTGAATTGATTGGTGAAATCAACATCGGTCATGCTTATGTTGGCGACGGCGACCGTGCGAAGCCTGAGCGTATCCCGATGGGTATGTTGGGCTGCCGCATCCACCGCGACAAGTCGGGTTACTATCAGATTGACAAGATTTTGAAGGGCGAGAACTGGAACGAAAAGACCCGCTCGCCGCTGACCGAAGTTGGCGTGAACGCCAAGGAAGGCGATTACATCATCGCCATCGACGGACAGAGCACCAAGGACATGAAGGACATGTATGCCGCTCTCATCGGCAAGGCCGACAAGGCTGTGCTACTCACCTTAAATAATAAGGCTTCCGAAGGTGGAGCCCGTGATGTGGTGGTAAAACCCATCGCAGACGAGACGGGACTGTACTATTACAACTGGGTGCAAGGCAACGTCGAGAAGGTGAGCAAGGCCACCAACGGGCAGGTGGGTTATATCCACATCCCCGACATGGGCGTGGAAGGCTTGAATGAGTTCGCCAAGTATTTCTATCCGCAACTCGACAAGAAAGCCCTCATTATCGACGACCGTGGCAACGGTGGCGGCA
>Ga0265298_10005441_pt1 | contig 15983 bp, 10 predicted proteins | sample AusTroGonzalo_MG_3_FD_193486 | JGI IMG/M metagenome (GOLD analysis project Ga0265298, IMG submission 193486) | Bovine rumen microbial communities from tropical cattle in Woodstock, Queensland, Australia - Gonzalo_01 | ecosystem: Host-associated > Mammals > Digestive system > Stomach > Rumen ... | reverse complement strand
GGTAGACGAAATGTCTGCCCTGGGCCATGAGGTCATTGCCGCTGACAGCGACGCCAGCCGTGTAGAGAGAGTGAAGGACATCTGTGATGCCGCGTTTCAGATTGATGCCTGCGACGAGCTGGCCCTGACGGTGCTGCCGTTGAAGAAAGTCGATGTGACCATCGTGGCGATAGGCAGCAATCTGGGCGCCTCCGTTCGTGTGGTGGCCCTGTTGAAGAAACTCGGGGTGAAGCACATCTATGCACGTGCCAACGACTACGTTCATAAGAGCATTCTGCAGGCGTTCGGCATCGAGAAAATCTTGATTCCGGAGGAGCGTGCAGCCCGTTCGCTGGTGCGCCAGATGGATCTGGGTGTGCAGACAGATCTCTTCCGTATAGACGACACGTATTGCGTTTATAAATTCGGCATCCCGGAGAAATTCGTCGGGCATCTTGTCAACGACCTTCATCTTTACGAGGAGTATCATCTGAAAATCATCGCCGTCAAGAAAGCTGAGAAGGTACAGAATTTCATTGGCATCGAGTATAACGCCTCTGTAGTTGTCAACACCACAGAAGAAAATCTTCCATTGGAACCCGATGATGTGCTGGTGTGCTACGGCAAGGAATCGGACTTCAGGAAACTGTGCCGCCTCTGCCGCATTTAGCGCCATTCCTTATAGCAAAAAAACAGCGTGTAACATATGCTACACGCTGTTTAATATAGTATCTTAAATAAATTATTTAACCTCCTCGAATTAGACATTCATTGATTTACAACTACTTGCGTGAGCTTGGCGTTTCAATGTTGCAAAATGCTTAAAAGCATCCTTGTAGCAAACATCTAATAACCAGTGGCAAAGGTACGATTTTCTATCGAAACAGCCATAAGAAAATCATAAAAAAGCATAGGGTAATGCCATTTTTAACACATCTTGGGGATATACTTGAGACGCTTCTTGGTTTCAAATGTGTAATATCTCCTTTTTTCTCTTGTGACATTTTGTCCTGAGGTTGCAACCTTTTGGTCAGAACTTGCAACCTTTTCATCAGAGGTTGCAACCTTTGTCCATTGATTTTTTATCATTAATCCTTCTTTCGTTATATTTCGTTGCTCATATTTCGTCATTAGATGCAGATTGCTTTACCTCGTCGATCTCTTTGATTAGTTGTTCTGTTGTTGGTAGATATAGTTGGTATTTGCTGGCTAATATCGTGGAATTATCTTCGGGCAGAGCCATCTTTACCACGGTATCGTTTTTGTCTGAGCAAAGAAGTATGCCGATGGTCGGATTCTCGTCTTCCTGTTTTTCGCAACGATCATAGTAATTCACGTACATCTGCAATTGTCCCAAGTCCTGATGCGTCAGTTTACCAGTCTTCAACTCTACCACGACGAAGCAGCGAAGCAAACGGTTATAAAACACCAAGTCTGCAAAGAACTCGTCATCTTCAAGAAGTATGCGCTTCTGTCTGGCTACGAATGAGAAGCCTTTTCCCATTTCAAGTAAGAACTCTGCAATATGAGAAATAATGGCGCTCTCCAAATCCTTTTCGTAGTATGCCGCCTTTCGTTCCAATCCAAGGAACTCCAACACCATTGGGTCTTTGATTACTTCCGTAGGTGATTCAGGAATTCTCTGATTGCGTGCCACAGCCAGGACTTTTTCTTTTTCATTGCTGAGCAAGAGCCGTTCGTACAGCATAGAATTAATTTGTCGCTCTGTCTCTCTGGCAGTCCACCCTCCATTCACGGATTCTAGTTCATAATATTCCCGTTTGTCAGGGTCTTCAATTTGAATCAGTCTTCGATATTGACTCCAGTTTAATTGCGAACGCAGTGTGTTCGCAATTGGGTAAGTCCTATAAAATTGCCGACTCTGTTCCAGTTGTCTCACACCAAATCCACTACCGTATTCAGGTTCCAACTCTTTTGCAAGATTCTTAATTAGATACGTTCCGTAGTCGGCCCGTTCTTTACCATGCTGTTCTTCTTCTACTATTCGTCTACCGATATTCCAATACATCTGCACACGGTTGAAGTCCACACTGCGAATTGCAGCTGAACGCGCATTGTCAATGATTGTCCGAATCTCGCCTACAAAGGCATCTTGATTTGTCAATGATACGTTTTTTTCTGTTTTATTGTCCATATTTCGTTTGCAAAGTTACTATATTCTTTTTGAAGTTCCTTATTCGTAAGAAATAAAATTAGATAGCCATAATGACAAATCCTTTCTGGAAACCTCCAAGATTTTCGTATATTCTATTGTTTTCAATAGACATTATCAATTCAAAGTTGTATAGTTTCGCTACGACTTTCAAACATGTTAAAATATTAAAAGGGCAGCCGGAATCATTATCTTTCAGATTTAGAAAATTGGTATTTGATTCAGGAATAAATAAATAGTCGTTTGCCCCAAGCATCTTTAATGTTCTTTCGATATCTGTATAAACAGTTATTCTATCATCACAAAAAGATGCAAGAGGGAATACCAAATGACCATTTGAATTCTTTAGAAGAGAAAGTAAATCTACTAACCCAAGTGTAAATATGGTATTTCCTCTTATTACTCTGACTTTTAACTCATCCGACATGTTTATGTCATATGAGCTAACAATATAGGGCAAATTTAGTCTGTCTATATCAGATAATCCTTTTTGTAGTAACGCTTCATATTGATCTTTCATCCATTTTTTTAAACAACTTTTGTTGTAAACAGGATCCCTTTTAGCTGTTTTTGGTTCTGAATAAATGATGCCAATAAAATCTTCCATACCGCTATTGTGAGTACCTGTATCAAGGCCACCGATAGTATTAACACCCATAAAAGAAGAATATTTTTGATACAAAGTATTTAAAGCGGCAAAACCATACATTTTTCCGTTATGTGTAATTTTGGTAAGTCGTTGATAATTCTGCTTTATATAATCAACATACTTCGTTCCTTCATGAAAATGTGCATATGAAATGTCAATTAACCATTGACAAACATCCAAATCTTTAGCTTCTATATTTTTATGAATCATTGTATAATCGGAACCCATTTCTGAATAATACACATCAACATCAAGTCCTGCAGTGAGTTTTGCTAAAACTGCTTTGTAAGGAACTTCAAAATCTGGTATTCCCATTACGCCTGGCTTTATCTTGCAGATAGGTTCCCATCTTACATTGTTATCATCTAAAGAGAATTTAATTATAGTAGATATGTTCATATTAAGACCATTTGTGTTTGAGACAATGGGCCTTAAACATAATCCATTGGGGAATTTTAATCGAATATTACTATCTATTGATGAATCAAACTTCCGAGAATCAACTATAACCTCAGATGCTACCATAAACAATGAGTAGAAACCAATACCAAATGTTCCAATTGATTCAAAATTTGAAGATCTTAGTCCTGGATATTCTTTCTTGGCGAGGTCTGAACCCCAGAAACTATTTCCAAAATTTAACAAATAGTCTAAAATAGTCTGCATACTCATTCCCACGCCATTATCAACAACAGAGAACCAGTATTTCCCATCAACGTTGTTGATATTAATTAATATTTTGCCTTCAAATTCGGGGTCAATAATCCTTCTTGCAGAAATGGCATCCCTGGCGTTTTGTATTAGTTCACGGAGTACAACCTCAATTTTGTGTTCAGCACCGTATAGCTTGTCTCCTCCAAGATTCTTAATTAAATTCTCAACATTACTGATATGTATATTAGCATCACATGGCATCCAACCTTCTGTCTTTATATATTTGCTTAATTCTGCTCTGGATCCTGCTCCTGAAACAGTTCTGGCCATAAAGCACAGTTTTTTGTCAATTTTTGCCAAAATCTCATTGCTTATTTTCAACTCGTGATTTAAAACCATTACAGCATCACTAGCAACATTCCATGCAGCGAAATCACACTCGGGGAAGTCAATATTAGATGCAATAATTACTTTAGAAGGGTCATTTATATCAGTATCAATTTGTGATAATCTGTTTTGAGCTAGCCAATGTGCGCGTGAAATACCATTAATCGATAATAATTTTAAAAGATAATCCGGAGCCCTATTACCATCAATATGCCCAGCATCAGCACAACGGATAATACAGGCTAGTTTTATTGGGTTAATCCGCCATTCTTGAGGATATCCTGCAGGAGCTGGAATTTGTCCCCCCAAGGATTCTATGGAATCTATATTCCAATGGTGACTTGCTGCAATTTTACAGGATAATTTTCCTAAGTGATTTCGTAGTGACTCATTCTCAATAATGAAGAAACTTGTTCCATCTTTCCTCTCAAAGATTGTTCTATATAAAGTTTCAGCGTTTTTTGCATGTAAAAAACGTATTGTTTGAAAATCAGTCTCGTACAAACGTTCATCTTCGGACATGGATGACAAATTTTTATAATCGGCAAAATTATCTTTCCATTCTATAGTTTCCCTTAGAATTGTTTTTCCACCAACGGCCTGATAAGATAAAGCTGCATCGTGCATTAGAAATGCGATTCCTAATACAAAGCCTTCCAATGGATTAAAAGAATACTGAGGCCCCACAATAACACTTGCTACCTGCCAGAGGCCATCAACATGCGTTATGTCATGGATTGTTAATGAAGGGAAATCTTTCCGAATTTTATCTAAGAGATATATTGCATTACTACGACATCGTATTAGTTCTTTGCATAATTCTTCGCGTAGCTTGTCATTACCATCATTTTGGGGGGAAAAGGCAGCCTGCCACAATGTTGTACTATCGTAACTCATAATTCGCTTACTTTTTTTTATTATACTTAAATAATCACTAATTCCATCCTTCTTCATCATTATTCTCCATGTAGCGGCTCATACCGTTGTCCTCCATGTCATCTTCCGATGCGGGGTCGAATCCTCGCATATTGTCATAATTGCTAGGCCTGTGAGAGTGGGACGAGGAAGAATTAACAGGTGCTGATTTCTCGCCAGCTTTTGGCATTTCGTCCTTTATGGGAACTGTTACAGTATCATCCTCCATCTGAACTACAATAGACTGGTCATCGTAGAAAACTGGCTCTGCTTGTCGTGTTTTGTTCCCACATGCAAAGAATGTCAGCATGAGGGTTATTATAGCAGAAATATGTTTTATCCTTTTCATCTCCTGATGTGGTTTATTCCATTTTGTCTGAACTATCATAAAACTCCATTGCTGCGAGAGCTTCGTCATCATTACTGAATTCAGTGTCTTCTTTGAAGGTTTCTTCCACCTCTTCAGCAATTTTTCTATTCTCCGGCTGCTCTATCTCCACCTCCTGCTACTCAGGAGTAAACGAGCCGACCTTACCGACTTTTGTTCTATGTCTCATATATCCTATCTGATAGTTTTCAATATTACATATATTTTTGGATACCGACAAATCAGTATACCGATTATTATATTGTAGTCTTGTTCGGTGGGCCAAGTTCTACCATAGAGTATCTCCACATTAAACCGTTTCTTTCCATATCTTTTATTTTATGTTAATTCTGATAATACTTCATTGCAAAAGTCATCGGCAGTAATACCATGATAGACTTTAGCTCCGATATCTTTTAATCTATTAAAAGAATCTGAGAATCGACTATTTCCTAAAAGGAACAAGTGGAATTTGTTGCCTTCACTTAAGTAGTCCCGAAAGAAGTTGTAGGATTCTTGTATATTACTTAAATCTCCATCTGTTATTAGTACTGTTACCAATTCACTATTTGATTCTTCAATAATATTCTTTATTTGATAAAGTGGGAAAGAAGTTCCTCCTTGCCCGTTTACCAGTAAACTCTCACGTATCTCGTCATAGTTTCTCGTCCAATTCACCTTTTTCCCAACAGTATCACTAAATTCAATTAATGCTACTTTACTATTAACAGATTCAAGGTAAGAAATGATACCAAATGCGGCTAAAACAGCTTGATGCATGTTGTCCGATTTGTTAAGTACGGATTTCATGCTTCCTGAAGTATCTAGAACTAACAACAAGTCCCGATGCTTTTTTTCTGTTCCATGCGAATCTCGTGTAGACTGCTCCCATTTCTTTGTGGTCACGCCAGGAAGAACTTTGGGAGATGTCATCATTGACAGCATAAGGTCTAACTCCCCAATGGGATCGCCAATATGCCATATGGAAGGGAATGTATATGTCTCTTTATTACCTGAATTAGCATAGTCCTCAATAGGGATCATGTTCGCTCCTTGTATAGTAAACCAAAGTTTTTGTTTCTCAGACTCTGTCATGCCCTTAATACCAGCAGCAGAAAGGATATCAGAGAATTCTTGAACTTCTGTTTCCTCTGCCAATGCAGTAATAGCTTCTTTTACTTTGTCTGGATCTGAAAAAACAAAAGCACTTCCATTTTCATTCCCATCCTTCGGAAGGCCAACTTCATGTTGTGGTAGTCCCTCCTGTTGTGATTGACCGTTTTGGAGTTGATCAGTTTGTTGTAGTTGTTCCCCTTGTTGCGATTGGCTATTCTGTGATTGGGCACCTTGTTGTGGTTGACTACCTTGTTGCGATTGGTTCTGTGGATTTCGAATATCCTTCTCGAAGAGTTTGAAGAATGCGCGAGCATATTCTTCCGTCTTACCAAGGAACAAATATTTGTCATCCACACAATTCATACTAAAAACTTCGGCCAAATGTTTTACTACTTCAAGCAATTCTGTATCAGTTTCATTGATCTCAAGGCTTTTTCCCCACAAAGCTTCTTTTGTTAAGAACATTAATTTGCAATGGCGAGGGCAAAATCTAATATCTGCTCCTTTCTTAATCCAGTTTATCTCACTGGTTAGGGTTTCTTGAGGATTCCTTTGATAATTCTTTGTGTCAACAATAATGTCTGCAGCTTGATTCGCAATAGAACCGCATATGTGTTGTATGTCAACACCAAGATGTGAGAATTCCTTCTGATAAACGTCAATAATGGTTTTTAACATGCGGAGATGAGTAATAACATCAAAAGGACAACACATGTAGTGTCCTATTTCGTGCCTCGTTAGAACCTTCACTTCATCCTCAAATTCTTTGAAGCTAATAGGAAGTTTTCCAAAATTTAAATGTATCTGCCATGTTTCATTAATTAGGATATAGTATTGCCCCGTAATATAGTTGTCATCATCTGGTAAGAGCATTTTAACTTCAGGCATAGGAATGCCAAGCGAATTATGGTACTCGCTTCTAAAAACACTCTCTATTGCATGCTGTGCCTTTTGTTTGTATGTCTCTATGTCAACTGCCATGATTATGATTGCTCAGATATAGATAGACATCGTCCTCCTCTTCACCTTCGTATGTAAAACAATATTGATCTCTAGCAAATCGAACAGTAAGGGTACACTCATCTTTTGTAATATCCATAATTAGATATGGACGATTCTTTTGGAGTCCAAATTCTTCGAAGTTTGGTGCAATTATGCGAATAGCAGAAAGTAGTTTAGTATTATCTTTAATATCGTCTTCCGACAAAACGAATGACGTTTTCTTCATTTTATGAGCTTTAAGCTTCGTATCTATTTTTGCAGAAAGAAATTGTCGATTAGGGATGTTATAGTTAAACGCCATTTCTTCTTTTATTGATTTCAACTCCTCGATGTCCATGCATGTATCAATCTTTTTGTTATAATCAATAATAGCGTCGTATACAGGTAGATATTTATTTTTTAACACAGGTAAAATTTCTGCATTTAAAATAAGAGAGTTGTATGAGCTGTTGCTAGCATCTTCTATAAACTCATCGAATTCTATCTTAGTTAGTTTACCAGTTTTTACATCCTCAAATTTTACAAGCAGGTGTTTGACTCCATCAAATTCATTCTTAATACGCTCAATGATTAAACGTGTTCCATCGAGATCAATATTTGTAATATAATTAGAGAGTAGTTTCCTGCTACTTTCATATTTCCAAGATTCTGTGAGTGTTTGTATAAACTTTTTGCTCAGTATGGATCTGTGCCAAATCATATATGGAGCAAGAGTTATTACGTGTTGAACGGTGACTTGCGGGTCGCCAAGAAACCATGCAAGCGCTTTACAATATCGATATAAATCCTCCTTGACACGAACGCTTAATGGTTGTTTTATTTTGCAACATACTTTTTCTGGTGCATTCATATGACAGTTTTCACATAGATTTCTGTCGACAGAAAGCGTTTCGTTAGATTCTTTAGAAGCACGTTCGCAAAGTCGATACGAGGCAATGATATAATTAATGAAAAGTTCAGCCTCGTCAGTATAAGATAGATTCTTTATTTCATGTTGAATCGTGGACAAGTTGAAATCAGGAAGGAATTCTTCTAATCTTGAACGAGCATTCTTGTCTTTTTTGCCAATTGTACTGAAACTATCATAATCTGGCATTGTAATAGGCAATGCCAAGGCAAAACGATCCCTGAATGGAAGTGACAATTCTTCGTTGGCGTTGTCTTTAGGATTTAAAGTGGCAAAAAGAGTAAATGAAGGTACAATCTTACTTTCATCGTGATACTTAACGCTACCTTCTGCAAGGAGAGAAAGTAGAATGTTTTGTGCATAGGGAGACAGACGATTGATTTCGTCAATTATTTTCCATTCTGAGTCTACAAAACTGTTCCAAATTACATCGATTTTGTCATTCTTGTTTAATGGCTTGTTACCAGTTATTTGGGCAAAATCTAGACTTCCAAGTATTTTTTCTTCAGTTAGCTGTGGATGGCCTCTTAGGATGCAGTCCTCAATTTCTTCTTTTTTTAGTTGACAAAAAATCTGTCCGAGATATTTGGACAAAGTGGTTTTACCTCCACCATGGCCACCATATAGCATCATCGTTCCTCGCTCAACAAGAGCGTTAATTACAGCAAGTGTCTCTACAAGATAGACTTTGCGCCCCTTGAGCTTTGGTGTGCTGAAATGTGCACCAGGGAGTTCGTCGTTGTGAACATACAAACTGTCATTCCTCAGTCTGTCTAATGCTCGTATTATATCTATGTTATTGTATTCCATTAGAATGTTTTTTCAAATGAAAGTGTTATTAATCCATTCTCAAGCAGGTCATTCAAATACTTTGCATTAAATGATTTACTGTCAATAGTAGTAGCATCGCCAAATCCATTAATCCAATCTATTTGTTCTTCCATTTGCGATTGTTTAAGAATATTCATGAAGGTCTCTTTGGCATTTTTCATGTCCATAAGAGTGTCATAGATAGTTGCATTATCTTTTGACATCGCAGTCAGAAGTGTACCTTCTGTTTTTAAATAATTAATACCATTATGTATGTTAGGAAGATACTTTCCTTGAGACTCTTCAGAGTACATGTTGTCAAATGCTGTTTTAAGGTCTGGCGTTTTGTCCACCAGTTTCTGAAGCATTTGACGCTTTTCGACATATTGATTATAAAAATCTTCGAAATGCTGCCTTACAGCAATTCTTGTTCTATCCTCAAGTTCGTGAAGGTCAACTATAGATTTATGACACTTGTTTATCGCAGACGGAACTTGATCACGGGTAATAGACTTCAATGTTGGCAAGACATTTTCATTTTTTACTTTTTGGCAGGTAAGAAGAAGTATGTCTAATTCAGCCTTCCTTTCGCAATCCTGCCAGTCTTTATTGTCAAACTCCATTTCATCCTCTTCGTAGAATGCCTTTATGTCGATATATTTGTCTTGTAGTGGTGTCCATATTTTGTCAATATAGTCACTTAGTACTTTGGCAACATCGCCTTTTACTTTTAGCATTTCATCGTCAAACCTTGTAAACAGGCTTTTCAGTTCCTCATCATTATTATTTGCTATACCTGTTCTTCGCAAGAGAGATATACATTTCTTAATTGAGTTTATTCTACTTTGAGCTTTTACCCACAATTTTTTACCCTTCTCATCATCATCTAAATCCTTAAGACTCTGTCCTTCAGAAATAGCGTTCTCAATGATGGAAACATAAAAGGTAATTGACGGATCATTCTTTTGTTCATCATCATACAATTCCTCGACAGATTTGTAAGACAAAGCTTCAAGTCTTGAAAGACCTTCAAATTCGATTTTTAAATCAGAAAGGAAGCCGTCAATATTGTTTTCGTATGACGATGTGTCATTAATAAATTTCGTGACTATCGTTTTTTGTTTTGATTTAAAAACTAAAATTAGCTTGTCAAAAAGACGCTTTTCATCCTCATCGGGAAGGGCATCTATTGCTACCAATATTTCATCTATCTTAGAACTATACTTTTCGTATTCTTTCATTAAAAAACTACGAAGTTTTTTTGCATCACTCTTCGAATTTTCTTCAATCCAATTTATAAACTTGTCTAGACCTGGAGCAGCAATTTTCTCGTATACCTCGTCAAACAAATCCACAAGTAACTTCATTGCGTTCTCATAGTCGTTTACTGAGTCTATTGAATCCATCTTGCCAGATATCTTTGCAAGCTTTTCTTGCCATTCTGGTTTTGTAAGCTCATCTTTCAGAGTTTTGACATATTGCTCACGTCCTTTCAGTTCAAGAGCCTTGTCATATCGTGTTTTAACCTTTAACTTATCCATAACTATTCGAATTTTAAAAGATTATCTATCTGTGATTTTAACTCGGTATAATCATCTGCCATTGTCTTACATTCTTGACAAAGTGTAAGTACAGAATTTAACCTTCCGTTAATATCAGTACCAGGCTGTAGAATCCTTGATATGTAGTTGCTAAATGTTAGCACATAATCTCGTTTTAATTTATCCTCCTTTATGGGATTAAGCTTTACGTTAAGCACATTCCTTACTTCCTCCTTATATTTTAGAGTGTCACGAGTCTTTATCCAACAATATTGATTGTTATATCCCTTGAAGTTGTTCCTTTCTGCTTCAGGAGATTTCATGTTAATCAGCTTGGCAGCAAGTTGATTCTCATAGATTGTGTTTATTTGACACTGATAGTTGTTGTCAATTTTTTGTTTCAAATTATTCAGTGAATCTTTAATAATAGCAGCTTGACTTGAAAAGTCTTTTACACAATTTACAATATTCAAAAGTCTTCTGCACACAGAAGTGACTATACAAAATACAGCCATACTCTCAGATTCTTCATCTAATACTCGCTGGCATAGAATGAAAAGGTTACTAATATTTGTTAGTTTTTGTAGATAACCATAGAATGGCTGCCCATCATTATCGTGCTGTGGTTTTTGTGTATATAACAATCCTAGCACTTCGTTGATACATGTTGCAAGAGATGCACGTAGGGCATTCAATTCTTCATATTTTGTCTTTAGGTCTTTCTTCAGCGACTCATTTAATTGCGTCAAGTCCATCTTGGAGACATAGTTGGACAAGTAGATTAATTTCATGAGTATCTCTGCCTTTTGGCAATTATACCTCATTTTGTCACTGTAGCCACCAATCCAATGATTATCGAAGGAGTCGTTCATGAAGTCAAACAATTCTTCCACATCCGAGGCCGGTTCTTCTGTGAGCATGGTATCGGTAAAAGCATAAAGATTCTTTATGAACTTGTCATTTGTGTCATAACTCTCATATATATCTTTCAACTCTTCTGAAATCTGAAGAGCAGTTTTTAACTGATCAAAACGCAGGAATTGTGAGGAATCATCATCCTTTGGAGAGAAATATGTACCCGCTTCTTGAAGTAGATCAGTAAGTGTTTTATTTGTTGCGTTACTCTTCCTGGAGTTCTCCATTACATAGAGTAGAGCCAAGCACTTACTGCGCTTATCAGTGACTTTACCATCTATCACTTTAGTAAAGTCACAAGGGATATTATCCTCATAATCGGAAACATCACAAATAGCCTTAGACAATGCTTCTTCATAGTCCTTTAATGATTTGGACTTAATAGCTCTCAAAATAGCATTCTCGCCTTCACAGACTAATTTCTCATAATGCTCGATAGTTCGCCTAATCTCTTTCTGAGGTGTCCAACTACTGTCCTTGATTCTTGATATAACTTCTTTGATTTCTATAGTTGTTCCATTAAGAGAAATCAAGTCACCACAAGAGCAACCGACTATGGCAATCTTTGCTATGGAGTCAATATAATCCTGAATTTGACGGCCAAAATTGAATTTATAGTCATCCAGCAGCTCAAATTCTATCTTTTTATATTTGGCTATTGGAAGTATTCCTTTATCGTTTTCTGTTACGCGTTCTTTAAGGCTATCTAGCTTCACGTCTTCTTGTAGATAAACAATATTGAGTGTTTCCTTAGCTTTCTCATGCAACTCTTTCTGAAAGCCTTCTATATATTTCTCAAGGCAATTCAAATAATCATCCATCTGAGATTCTTCTAGAGTAGGAACGAACAGAATCTTTTGGTCACCATAAGAGTCGGCAAGCAAAATACTGCTATCAAAGTCAACTTCTTCAAGTTTTTTGTTAAGATCCATACCGCGATACCTAAGTATAGGAGAACCTATAGGTTGTTCGAAGATCTCACGTAAAGCACGTAGTGAGAATTGCATAAAGACAGATCCTCCTTTACTCTTGTTTGCCTTAAAGCCGTCAAATAAGTCACTAAGTTCAGGAAAATCTTCTGATATCTGTTCGCATTCTCTAGAATGTTCCACATGTTTAATTAAGTCAAGCAGGAAGTCTCTAACCTCTTTTATAGCAGGAGCCTCTCCATCTTCATATTGACTAACAAAGTCATAGGTTAGTTCCAGTAAAGGTATAAGGAATGAATCGGCCAAGGCTTCTTCTGCGTACTTGTAAGGGGTGTTAAATGCAATATCTCCATCCTTATCAGAACATGCTTCAAGGATATAGGAAAAATACTTGTTTAAATGGGTGTAATAGTTAATCTCCAGGAACTTACCTTCTGAATTCTTACACTTATCCAAATACAAGCATAAATCATCCTTCAAGGCAGCGCATAAAACTCTTTCTACGTTAATTGTCTCGTCTGAGCAGAAGAAGCATTTGGCATCATAATCGTTCTTAAAGGAGTCGATATACTCTTTCTCCATTGTTAGTTCGCGAGGCTCAAAATCAAGGAGTAAATTCCTAATAATCGGGAATATATGGCTATCCAAAGTCTCGAAAAAAGCAGTCTTGAGATACGTAACCTCTTCACCTCCTTCATCTATAGGCTCATTAAAGATACTCTGTGTTACAAATTCTGCAGACTTATAATCACTCAATATATCATACCTAACTCTATCCTGGAGTTTCTGTATATGACCAGGACGACAACGCGACATCCACCAGATAAAATTCACGTAACCATTTTCACACCCTTCCATAAATTTTCTTTTGAGAAGAGCCGATGCAGGGAAGGGTATTTGAATGGTTTTAAGCCTTCGATTGGCAGCAGTTTCACTATCAGCATCATCTCCCTTTTCTTTTGCAACTTCGTATCCAGAAGCAGGGCCATTACCGATAATCAGCTGGAAAGGATGAGATTGTACAATTTGGTCAAATAATTCGCGAAGGATACCACCTCCCGACGAGGCTACGATTTTCTTTAATTCATAAAACTTAGACTCAAATTCATCAATAAGCAATACAGGAATGTTACCTGATGAAAGAGCGTTGTTAATAACCTCCTTGTTAAAAACCACATCTTCAAAAGGATTCGCCTCCTCATCATCAAAACTTATCTCTACAGAGGTGAATCCCTTAAGATAATCGGTCAATGATAATTCCACATTCTCGTCTCCACTTTGAAATTCTGGGAAAGCAAGATGATGTACATCATCATAGTTCTCTATCTTCAGAATTTCCATCTGCTCATCGATCATCTTCTTTATAATTAAACTAAGACGATGATTCTCGACTTTGTTGGAATCTGAGGTCGCGGCTTCCTTTTTTACCTCCTCTACAACCTTTGCAAGAGGCATATAAAAAGCTGGCGTTCTCAGGATCTCCCAGCAATAATGGAAAAAATAATAGAGAGTGGTAGTCTTACCTATGCCAAAAGCACCCTGGAGCATGATAGGCTGGATATTGCCATTCTCACAACATCCTTCCCGCAAATCTTTTTCCACGGTTTCGCGCAAGCGCTTATGCTCATTGCTTAAGTCAATCCATTTTGTCCTTTTAATAAGAGGAATATATGCCATGATTATTTTAATCTTATTGTTAATACTTCATTAATTAGAGGCGATTGTATTTTATACAAACCCTTTGGAAGGTCACTATAGACTAGACGCTCGGAATTTGACATTCCTTTTATTTCCTGCCCATCCTTGGTAAGCACAATTTCAACTTTAGGTATTATTGTGAGAATATATACCCCCGATCTTTTTCTCACCTCAATTGAGAATGGAAGATTGGAATCATTAATGTTTATACTGTCATTCTCTGTGAAAAAGTTGTTCAAACGAGCTGCCTGTGCATATTCTTCATGATCAGATAAACTGATGAGCTTGGGATTCTTAACGTTCAGAATGGGCATATGAACAGTTTTGGCAACTTCATGGTAATGTAAGTCCACTGAAAACGCAAAATTATTATCGCGTTCTTTTTCATTTATATACGCTGTGATAGAATGATTTAGAAAACGGGCATTTGAGATCTCAATCTCGCGAAATTCTTTTTGCAAGCTTGTCGGATTATCTTCTTTGTCATTTCGTAACACATTATAATCTCCAACATATTTGTCTAAAATTTCTGTAAGAACAGGCTGCTCGTTCCATGTTTCGACAACAAATGGGAAGCCAATGACAGACGAGTCATCACAAATACAATCAGCCTCAGAAGACATTTCGACAAATGGGGATATAGGGCATACTCGCACAAATGATGTATCTGAATCTAAATAGTCAGGTCCAGAAACTATCATAACAATCAATTTATGTTTTGCATGCTGCATATTGCCCTCAAAATCTAAATAACTTGATTGGACTGTCCATAGTTGATTCTCTTTCATTTGGGGGAGGATGCTAAGTCGAGGCCTTTCTGAATGCAATGATATAAACATCTTATTTATATGATTTACATCATCTGCATTAACAGACAACATTTCTTCTTGCAAGTCTGAATAAGAGCTGTCCTTTAGGAATTCGTTTATTGTTTCCATTGATGCTTGAGTTTTATCACACATATAATACTCCTATTTTGAAATTTCGTCCAAACTATTAGCCAAAAATTGTAAGAAAGATACTCCGTCATCTTCATTTTCTGGTATATATGAAGAAAAAATCCTATTTTTAAAATCTTCAACTTTCTTATGAATAGTACTTTTGGGCATATTATAAATCGATGTTAAATCAGATAATGACACTTGGCCTGAAACTTGAAATATATATTTTAAATAGATTTGAGCCTCAGTTTTAGAAACTCCATTTAAAATTTCTTTCACCACATTATTATATTTGTTTTCTTCTATGACCTCTTGTGGCTGCGTAATCAGTTCTGAAGCATCAGAAAATGCGCTTTGATCAAGCAGCTGATAAACTGCATTTGCTAATATGTCTATGAGAACATAACCGTTTGCAGAAACCAAAATGTCCTCAACAGCAAGTTTGACAATTGGTTTAAAGTGTTTTGTACTTTCTGCTATAGGATAGTGAGCTATATATTTTATTGAATCTTCCAAATCTGTTATCCATTTATCTGTCGAAGATGAAGAATGGACAACATATAATCTATCCAAATGCTTTGCAATAGTATAATCCTCATCGCATATTTCCTTTACGAGTTCTTGGCATTTCTGAAAACTAATTCCAACTTTCTGCTGTTCTTCTTTTATGCGATTTGAAATAAATGACACAAACATTTGTGTGAAATAATAACTTAAATAATCGATAGGGATTCTGTTTACATATTTAAGTTTATTATTAAACATAACCCATTCAAAGAATTGTTGGGTCAATTCTTTTATGTCATCCTCTGTCCACTCAGAACCTTTACTTCCAGAGACAACAATATTCTTTTGCCATTGATATCGTTTTACCACTAGTGTCCACTAAAAAATAGTAGAGATGTTTGTAAATTACTTAAATATAGAGTTTTAGAGCGAGAAATTGACGGTGACGATTTGAATTGACTACCTTTGCAATTCAAAAGCAAATCAATCATTC
>Ga0265298_10005440_pt1 | contig 15986 bp, 10 predicted proteins | sample AusTroGonzalo_MG_3_FD_193486 | JGI IMG/M metagenome (GOLD analysis project Ga0265298, IMG submission 193486) | Bovine rumen microbial communities from tropical cattle in Woodstock, Queensland, Australia - Gonzalo_01 | ecosystem: Host-associated > Mammals > Digestive system > Stomach > Rumen ... | reverse complement strand
CGGGATGTTATTGACTTTTCTCCCACGCGTTACCTGGTTTCTCCGGTTGTCCAGACGAAATCTTACATCTGCGAAACGAAATTTATAACCGGATTTTCCGATGCAGTTTTTTGACTTTCATTTCGCTTCACGCCCGATTCGATTTATGATGTAGTATAGCATAGACCGACAATAATGGAACATCCGGTTCCGTTTTCCACCGGCCAGTAAAGGAGCTGCCCTGCATGAGGCGCTTTGGATTGCATCAGAGCCAGCGGCAGCGGGATCGTGATGCTGTCGTGAAGGTCCAGCGGGCAGTCGTAATTCAACAGCTCTTTGCCGTTGGTTACAGTGATCCCGTCTGCGCTCAGATTGATTCCTCGCAGGATCGCTCTCGGTTCGTTCCGGTCCACAATCTGCGCCGCTCTGGCAAACATCTCGACCACGCCATCGGGCAACAGACAGTTTGGGGCTTCCACTTTCGGAGAGATATCCGGCCATTCGACATCCTTGACCGTCATCAGATACCGATCTCCGACCAGCAGAGTTCCAGCCTCATAAGTCAGCCCGACCGTTTTGTTCCGACCGCTGCGAACGGCATCGCGAAACTCATCAAACCCGACCATGCAACTGAAGACATCCTCACTGCCGGATTCCAGTTCGAAGGCGATTTCCTCCGAGGCTCCACAGGTGGCGAGCCTGAGCTTTCCGTCCGCGGCTTCGATTTTGATTGATTTGAAGAGCGTCATCGGGGACGTCCGACAAATCAGCTTCCCGAGTGCAGGCAGCGCACTCGCCAACGAGTTTTTGTTCACTTCGATCATTTGATACCTCCTGGGTTTAGGGTTTAAAAACACGCAGCCCCGCCGATCCGCAAAGCACGGACCGGCAGGACCAATTTGATCATGAACTTATTTCGTTAATGTAATATATATGTGAAATCAGACGAAAAGCAGTTTCTCAAATCTTTTGTTCATAGGGGATTTTTGCGGTTATTATCAGGTTCGTCTTTTTCTATGAAAACACCGGTATTATACGAGCCAAATTCTTTTTCACAAGGGAACATCGTTGAAAAACGTTATTTTTGGCGAAAAAGGACTTGACAAACAGAAAAAACATGTTACAGTAATACCTGGTTGGTGAAACGATACACCATTTGTAGGAATTAGTGGAGAAAATATGGTAACACTGAGCGATATAGCGTCGGAAGTAGGATGCGCGAATTCACTGGTTTCCGATGTACTGAACAACCGCGGCAGGAAATCTCGTGTTTCGGTCCAGAAACGGCAAATGATTCTGGATACTGCTAAACGGCTGGGTTATCGTCCCAATGAAATCGCCCGAGCAGTCCGGACCGGCCGCAGCAACAACATCGGATTTGTGACCAAAAGTCTTCGCCGGGGTTATGCGCATCTGCTGCTGGAAGGCATCCTGAACAGCCTGGTAAGCCAAAATTATTCGCTGAAAATCATCAATACCACACGAGAGTCGAATGCGGTGGATATTGCCGACCAGTGTATCCGTTACCAGCTTCAGGGTGTGATTTCGTATGACTTCGACCCGCTGAATTCGATGCTGGAGTTCAAAGATCTGCTGAACCAGCATAATATCCCGCTGGTGATGGCCGGAGGAGATTCCCCTCTGGAAGATCTGATCTGCATCAAGTCGGATTTGGTACAAGGCGGACGGCTGGCTTTTGAGCATCTATACAAACAGGGATTTCGGAAAATGGCGACGATTTCCGCTTTTTCGGACGAACCGCATTTTCAGCAGTTATACCGGGGATTCAGCGAAGCGGCTAAGGAAGCCGGACTGGAACTGGAACCGGATCTGCAGTTCGTGTCGGCATCCGGTAAGGTCGAGTATGATCCGCAGATCGTATGCAAACGCGCCGATGCGGTTTTCTGCAATTCGGATTTTCATGCGCTGAAACTGCTGACACAATGTTTGCGCTGCGGCATCCGGATCCCGGATGATATTGCCATCCTTGGCCGCGGCAATCTGAGTTTTTCCGCTTACTGCGAACCGACATTGAGTTCGATCGACGAAAATCTTTACGGCATGGGGCATCGGGCTGGCGACCTGCTGGCACAATTGATCGCCGATCCGGGTATGGAACCTTTTTTTGAATATTTCCCGCATCAGCTGGAAGCCCGGGAATCTACAGCAAACCACAGAAAAACCGATCATAAGAAAAGACAGGAGGCATTCGACTGAATATCCGGCTGGCCGGAGGGAAAAAACTTTCCGGCAAATCCCTTGACTTCGGAACCAGTAAAAACTTTAGCATGAAAGGAACGGAAAAATGAAAATTGCGAAACACGGAAAAACGGTGAAAACGGAAAAAAATCCATTTACGCTCATCGAGCTGCTGGTCGTTATAGCAATCATAGCGATTCTGGCGGGGATGCTGCTTCCGGCGCTGAACCAGGCTCGGGAAAGGGCACGGAGCATCGCCTGCTGCGGCAATGAAAAACAGATCATGCAAGCCTATCAGGCCTATGTCATGTCCAGCAAGGATATCGCGCCGCTGTCGGTCCGGGTGGGACCGGGCGGAACCACGAACAATCTGCGGGGATTGACCGGAGAAGAGAGTGAGTCCTGGGACTATGCCTTCTGGTTCCAGTGCATCAACGGGGAACTGGGGTTGAAAAAGCTGAAAGAGGTCCATCCCAAACACACTTTGAACGACAATTATTATCAGACTCTGGATAAATCCGGCTGCAAGGTCCTGCTGTGTCCCTCGCTGCAGAAACAGCCCAACTACATCGGACAGATTTCCTACGGAATGATGTATTACAATGTCGGAGGGAAAATCTATGACAGCAACAGTTCCAGGAAACCGTTCACCAAACTGACCGAACTGAAGAAACCCGGATTGAAAGTGATCTTTGCGGATTCCCTGAACAGTTACCGTATTGCCCAGACCGTAGACAGCGGCACATGGGACTGGAAAAGGCATTCCTCGCGGACCAATATGGCCTTTGCGGACGGCCATATCGAAACCATGACCTACGGCGCATTTAAAATGGAATATGCGAAAAAAAGCTGGTGGACCGGGACAACCTGGTATTTCAACAGTGAGATGTTCGGATTCAACAACTGAAAGGACTGAAAATGAAAAATCTGATAACCATCGGAATGGCCGCGCTCCTGCTGCCGGTCACCGCAGCGGAACTGGTTCTGCACGGACGTCTGGCGCAAAGTCAGGCGGAGGGAACGGCGCCGATCACCGGATGCGCCGCCACGGTCTGCGAGATCCCCGGAACATCGGACTGTCTGATGTTTTCAGGCAATGAATTGTGGAAGATCACAGCCGGAAAGGCGGAAAGGATCAGTTCCGGACACCGAAAAAACGGAACCTTCCGGCAGGACGGCAAAAACATCTATCTGGTCGCCAACCATAACGAAGTCTATCCGCTGGTCCGGAAGAATGGGACGTGGATCTTTCAGAAGCTTATCTACCTCAAAGTGCCGAAACAGATCTCCCACGCATTCACAGTGGCGGACGCATCGGCCGATTCGGACGGCAAAGCCAAATTTTTCACGCTCGTCCGGAAAACCCGCGAAGTCCACGGATTCGATGCCAAAGGGAAATATCTGGGAGTCGTCATGACCCTGCCGGATCTTTCAGCCGTCAACAAGAAATACTGTTCGTTCTGGAATATCATCAAGGTGCCGGGAAGCGGCGATCTGATCGCCTGCAGTTATTATCCGGACCGCGCCGCCTACCGGTTCAAAGCGGACGGCACGGAAATCACCTCCAACGGCTGGCCGATCCGGAATAAAGGGATCTGGGCCGGGACCGGATGCATCGCCGGCGGAAAAGTCTGGGGCCTGGGATCCGGCGCCTGGCTGTTCCCCGATGATGTTTCCGACCGGAAAGACATGATCCAGATCGATCCTTCGCGCCCGGCAAATTCCATGGCGTCCGCGGGAAATGGTTCCTGGTATATCGGCAGCGGGACCGGCGTGCGTTTTTATGAATCCGGAAATCTGAACCGTCCGGCGAAACGGTTCGGGGGGACCGGTCAGATCAATGCGCTGGCGCTGAATGACGGATCGATTTGCGCCGGAATGAAAAACGGACCTCTTTACGGGCTCAATCTGGACGATCCGGCGGACGGTCCGCTGCAAAGTTCTGAAAACGAAAGCTGGCGGGTGGGTCTCAACTGGTCTTCGTCCTGCGATCTGATGACGGCATCCGGAAACGGATTTGCCGTCTGGGACGGCAAGAAGAGCACCGTGTGGCAGTTTGTCCCGTCCAAAACCGGCAAAGGCCGCTGGACGAAACGGAAGGAAACATTCCGGAACCTGACCGCATTCTGTGCGGCGGGCGACACCATTGAAGGAGCGGAAAACGGTCAGTACAAAACCCTGTCGGGCGTGATTGCCATGAGCGCCGGCAACGACCAGATCTTTGCCGCGAATACCGACACGGTCACCGCCTTTTCGCGTCAAGGCGAGGCAAGCTGGACGCAGAAGCTGCCGAAGATCATATCCATTGCCGCGGCCGGTAAATTTCTGGCGGTCTCGACGGGCACGGAACTGGTCCTGCTGAACGGGGCAGACGGAAAGATCCTCGCCCGGACGCCGTCCGAAGTCACCCTGCTGGCCGCCGAAGGCAAATGGGTAGTCGGGTATGTCCCCGCCGGTGCGGTCCTGCTGCGCTACAAAATCAAATGATCCCGGGCAATCATCAAATATCGAGGTAACGGCATGATGAAAACGAGTGTTTTTGCAATTCTTCTGGTTCTGGCTTTGTCCTCTTCGGCGAAACCGGTGCTGACGGGCGATACCAGCCGTCCGGTGAACAGTGTGTTTCCCATCGGCGAACAGGTGAAATTGACCTTCCGGGTCAGCGGCCTGAAACCCGGTGAAAAAACCGTCCTGAAACTGAATATTGTCGATGAACTGGAAAAAAGCCGGCAGAAAAAAGATATCCCGGTCCAGGCAGATGATAAAGGCGAATGGAGCGGAACGGTCGACGGGCCGTGCGGAAAACTCGGTTTCTACCGGGTCCGGGCGAAACTGAAGGACGGAACCCCGCTGGCGAAACTGATGTCCCGCGATGCCGGATTCCTGACCTATGCGGTCGTTCCGGGTGAAAAGAAATACAAACTGTATCCGATGGATCAGACTTTCTTCGGATATATGGGTCCCTCGCTCGGCGCGTGGGAAAAGGAAATCGGACTGCGCTGGTGCGAAAATATCGGCATTCCGTGGCCTTACCGGAAAGGCTCCGGGGAAAAAGCGAAACTGGAACGCGGCGGCCATCCGGCGGAATATCTGAAAGACCCCGAAGCCTGGAAACTGGACCACTCCCCGGATTACAACGGCTGGAAGCATTATCATGTCAACACCAGCCACAACCACTGCCGGATATACAAATGGATGACCGACCAGTATTTCGAACATATTCCGGGAATGAAGCTGGCCGGGAAATCCATGATCCGTTTCACGCCGGAAGGCGCCCGGCTGATTGCGGATTATTTCGCCAAATATGCTGAAAATTATGAAAAGCATCTGAAGCAGCCGTACGGCATGATCCAATATACCTGGGAACCGCATTATGCCTGGGGATTCGGCGGCACCGCGCAGGACCTGGTGGATATCCACAAAGTGATTTACGAGGGCATCCACCGGAATTCGACCCGGATCAAACTCGTCGGTCCCTGCGCCGCCGGATTGAATCTGTCCTGGCATGAGGAACTGTTCAAGTGCGGGCTGCTCAAATATGTGGATGCGATCTCGATCCATCCGTATTTTTCCAGTCCGCCGGAACCGAACGATCTGGTGGGGGTGATCCGGAAATTCAAAGCGATGATCCGGAAATATGCCGGACGCGACCTGGAGATTTATGCCGTGGAACAGGGAAAATCCGCACTGGGCAAGAACGGCGAAATCGAACAGGCCAGACACCTGCTGCGCTGCAGTCTGATCATGCTCGGCGAAGGATTCAAATGCGATATGAAATTCTATACGCATGACTATTACAACGGCAAACCGGGCTACATGTACAATCTGGATCCGAAACGGCAATGGAACCCGGTCAAAGTCGGACCCAAACCGCTGCTGCCGATGCTCGGCGGCGCCTCGCTGCTGCTCAACGGACATACCTCGGCCGGAGCGATCGAATATCTGGGCAGCACCGTCTGGGGATACGCCTATCAGCGGCAGGACGGCTTCACCACGCTGGCACTGTGGGATTTCAGCGGACAGCCTCGCGAAGTGGAAATCCCGGTCGGACGCAAGGAACTCCTGATCGGCGACGTGATGGGCAACACCCGCAGAGCGGTTTCCCGGAACGGCCTGCTGAAACTCACCCTGACCGAAGATCCCTGCTACGTGATCGACGTCGATCCGAAACTGTGGGGACGCAACGCGGTCAAAGTCTTTGTTTTTGACAAGAAAGATCTGGAGGCGGTGGCGGGCGACACCATTGAAGTTTCGGGCACTCTGCACGGACCGGAAGGCGGATTGAACGGGATCCTGGTTCTGACTCCGGACAAACACAGCGGTCTCCCCGTTCAGAAAAAAGACGTCAAACTGGCGGCCGGAAAAACCATGCCGTTCCGGTTCAAAGTCAAAATTCCGGAAAATACCGCGGAAGGCTCCCTGCCGATTTCTCTGAAATATCTGGAAAACGGCAATGCCAAGTTCGCCGGAGGCGTCCTGTGCCAAATCAGAAACGCAGTGGCGATCCCCATGGTCCGACCGGCTTTCCGGAATGACAAACTGCAGCTGGACTTTACCGTGGAAAACCTGACCGCGAAAACGATCGGCGGCAAACTCGGCACCCGGCTGAAAGGCAATCCGGACGGCCGTGCTTCGGCTTCCTTCCAGCTCGCGCCGCATGAAAAACGGCTCATCTCCCTCTCCTATCCGGAACTGGATTTCAATCCGCTGGAATGGCAGAAGTTCGAAGTGCAGATCACACCCGACCGCGGACGGGATTTCACCGTCATGGAAAACATTTCCGCGCTGAAGGTCAAGCCGGCTGAAAATGCCGCGGCGGTCAAAGCAGAATACGAGCTGCCGGAAAGCGGACTTTTCGATCCGTTCAAAAGCTGGGACGGCCCGAATGATCATGCCGCCAAAATCGGGTTCGGCTGGAACCGGCAGTTCCTGCTGATGAAAATCGAAGTGCAGGACAATATCCATGTCCAGCAGATGATCCCCAATGAAATGTGGCAGAATGACTGTGTCCAGCTGACCTTCTCCAAATCCTACCGTTACAAACTCACCTCCAACGGCTTCGAGGATCAGATGAACATTGCGCAGATCCGTCTGAACTACGCTTTGCATGAAAAACAGGGCGAATCCTGCTATGTCGGAAAAACCTTCCAGACGTCCGTCCTGCCGATCGGCATGATCTCCGTCAAGGAGGCGCCGTTCTCCATCCGGAAGACGCCGTCCGGAAACGGGGTCAAAACCGAATATCTGATCGCCCTGCCGTGGAAATATCTCGGTCTGGTGAAACCGCCGCAGGCCAACGACCTGATCACCTGGGGCATCAACATCAACGATTTCGACGGCGACCGCCAGGGCAGACAGCTCTCCCGGCTGACCGCGTTTTCGCTGGAAAAACATCTGGAATTCGGCACGCTGGTGCTGTGTGAATAAATAAAGATTTGGAGGAATGTTACCATGAAATCCGAACCCTTGACTTACCGCGGACTGCAGCTGGATCTGGCCCGGCAGACGGAAAGCCGGGAATACATCAAATCATTCATCGATTTTGCCGCGGAACATCATTTCACCACGGTGGGGGTGTATCTGGAATGGAAAATCCGGACCGAAGTATTCGATGTGGGCGAGGACGGCTACACGCCGGAACTGCTGCGCGAACTGGATGATTACGCTTACTCCAAAAACATTCTTCTGATTCCGGGAATTTCCGCATTGGGTCATTGTGAAATGCTGCTCAAGGATCCGCGTTACCAACATCTGGCGGAATTGAAACCGGGCGACGTGGACCGCTGGGGATTCAAGGTTTCCTTCAGCCGCTGTCTGTGCCCGTCCCACCCCGGGACCCGGGAACTGCTCGAAAAATACCTGACGGCCTGCGCCGGGATCTTCCGTCATACGCCGGCCTTCAAAATCGGCCTGGACGAAGCATGGGAAGTCGGCTACTGCGACCGCTGCAAAGCGACGATGAAATCGTATGAGGACGAAGGCCGGATCTATGCCGAACATGTGATCTTCATTCATGACGTCCTGAAGAAACTGGGCAAGACGATGATGATGTCCGACGACCGGATCGATTTCTATCCCGGCATTCTGAACAAGCTGCCGCGGGATATCATTTTCAGCGCCTGGCTGTATCACCGGAACACCTGCGGTTATCTGACGCACTTCCTCAATCAGGCAACCAACGACCAGCACAAAGTTTACGAGGAGATGGGATTCCGTTATGTCTGCCTGAGCTCGGATTATTATGTCTGGGGCAACATTGAAACCTATACCGCGTACGGGGAAAGGCGCCATCCTTACGGGATGCAGGTCGCCTGCTGGGAAAAATACGAGATTCTGGCCCAGGCGTCTTTCCCGGCCATGGCCGCCATCGGCGAAATCTGGAATGAACCCGGACTCTCCATGAAGGAAGCCTGGAACCGGGCGTTCCGCAGTGTTTTCAAACTGGAACCCGATCAGCAGGTGATCGACGCGATCCTGTTCTGCTGTGAAAAAGAAATGTCGCCCCGTTTCCAGGGCAAAAAAGGCATGACCTCGTTCCCGTTCTTCGGACCCGACCGGGCCTCCCGTTACGGTCTCAAGCTCGCGCTTCGGACTTTCCAGGATTTCCGCAGCAAAGTCCCGGCAGGCGATCCGCTGCTTGTTCTGGATAACCTCATCCTCAATTGCCGGTTCGCCCTGCTGAATCAGGAGATCAATCTCCACTGCTGGGAACTGCTGAAACATCAAACGGACGATCTGCCCGAAGAACTCTTTGCCGAAATCCGTTCGCTGGGACAGGATTATTACAAGATGATCCACGAACACCGCCGGCCGGACCAGGCCGAAACCGTGCTCGGAAAATGGAAAGACCGGGAAAAGATGCTCTCGGAATTCCGGCAGAACGCGCTGCATGCCGGACGCATCCGGATGGGTCTGGCTCTGCCCGAAGAGTGGAGCACCATGTATACTTCGATCCGCATCCGCACCACCGCCGGGGAGACGATTGAAATTCCGTTCGAAAACCTGAAACAGGGCGAATTCTTCCTGTTCGAAAAATATTATTTCATTCCGGCGGACTGTGAGATCGACGAGATCGAGATCAGCGCCTACGGGTACGCGGGAGTCGGGATCACCTGGATCGAAGCGGATACGGACAAAGGTCATTTCGTGCCGGAAAAACTGCTGAACTGCACCGGGCTGGTCGAAGATCCGCAATATCTGCTGATCCAGGACGTCAAATTCGCCTTTTTCGGGACCCGCGATGTATTCTCGCAATTCGTCGACCGCGCAAAAGGACTGGCGCACCATACCGTGGTGCTCAAAATGAAAAAAGAATCCTGATATTCCATGCTGCTGAAAAGAATCATTCAACTGACAGTCCTGCTCGGATGTTTCACCGCCGTCCCGGAAGTCTGCTGCAAAGACCTCGTTCTTTCCCCGGCGGATTTTCATCCGGTTCGCCGGTCCGGGGTGATTTTCCCGGGGAAACAGCCCCTGGAAGCGGTCACAGCATCGGTCCCGAAACTGCCCGGCAGATATCTCCGGATCGAAGCGGAAATCGAAGTGCCGCAGGCCAGGCCGGACAGCTGCGACGTCTACCGGCTCCGGATCGAACAGCCCGGCGGACCGGCACGGGAACCGATCACCGTCCCGATTCTGAGTCCGGTGAAACCGCATCGGATCCTCGTGCTGGAACCGTTTTATGAAGCGGACCCCGCCCTGCCGATGACGCTCCGGATCGAACGTGAAAACGGCGATCCGCGGAATACCTGCCGGGAATCTTCGGCTCTTCTCTCGGTGCGGATCATTCCCATGCGGAAACCGGATGACAATATCACGGTCCAGCCGGCGCACAGTTACAATTCCTGGCCGTTTATCCAGACCATCGGGAACAAACTGGTATGCGCATATTCCCGCGGGTCGGCCCATACGATCGACGAACCGGCCCGGGGTGTTTATGCCCGGACGTCGGCCGACGGCGGCAAAACCTGGACGGAAGAGACGCTGATTTCCAATGAACCGGACGGCGGCGAAGTCACGATCGGCAAGGGAACCGACAGCCACGGCGCCATGCTGGTCTGGGTCCGCTGCGCCGGCAAAAACTGGCACCACGACCTCTACCGGACCGAAGACGGCGTCCGGTTCAACCGGATCGCCCGGATCAAACCCGATCCTATGCCGATCCAGATCACCGATATTTTCACCGTGCCCGGCGTCGGCCTGATGTCGCTCTGGTTTTCCGGCAGTTACCGGAACACCCCGAACAACGCCTGGGGAACTCTCGTCAGCACCGATGACGGGAAGACCTGGAAACAGACGGTGATCGAATCCGGACTGAGCAAAACGGAATGGCCGACGGAACAGTCCGCGGTTTATCTGGGCGGCGGCAGGATCCTCGCCATTGCCAGAGTGGAAGGCGGAGCCAAAGACTCCACCCGGGCCCTGTTCCAGCTGGAATCCGAAGATTCCGGCAAAACCTGGAAACGCACCCGCACGAATATCACCGATGTGCTGGAATCCACGCCCTCGCTGATCCTGGACCGCGGACGGCTGTATCTCTATTATTTCCAGCGCGGGACCGGTCAGCTGAAATGCCGGGTTGCCGATCCGGATCTCATCCGGAAAAATCCGCTCTGCTGGCCCGCTCCGGAAGTCGTTGCCCTGGGCAGCCGCGAATGGCATCATGCCGGAAATGTCAATTCGGTCCTTTACGGGAACAATCATTGTCTGGCCTTTTATTCCGGGAATCGGAAGGATACCGCGGTGGTGGTGAAAATGGTTCCGGCGAAACCTTGATATCGGGATCGCTTTAAATTGAAACAATATCATAAAAACCGTCCGGGCGGGGTTCCGGATGCAGGAAAGGATTTTGATTTATGAGCTGGATTGACTGGATCATCACCATCGTTCCCACCCTCTATGTGCTGTGGCTGGGCTGGCATGTCCGCCGCTATATCGTCGGCGTTTCCGACTTTCTCGTGGCCGGCCGGGTCTGCCACCGCTACGTGATCACCACCTCGACTATGGCATATGCCATGGGGCTGGTCACGCTGGCCGCGTATGTCGAAGTCCATTACAAGACCGGTTTCGCCATGGGATTCTGGAATTCCCTGCTGACCCCGGTATCGATCATGCTGGCGCTGACCGGATATTGTCTCTACCGGTTCCGGGAGACCCGGGCCATGAGTCTGGGACAATTTCTGGAGATGCGCTACAACCGGAGTCTCCGGATCTTTTCCTGTTTTCTGCGGTCGATCGCGGAAATGCTCTCCAATATGATCATGCCCGCCATCGCCGCGCGTTTCTTCATCCATTATCTGGGGCTGCCGGCAAAATTCACCCTGTTCGGCTTCGAGATCCACACCTTCATGGTCATCATCGTGATCACGCTGACCATGGCGATCGGTCTGATCTGCATGGGCGGCACCCTGTCGATCGTGGTGACCGACACGCTTCAGGGGTTGATCTTCTTCCCCGCGATCCTGATTTTCATCATCTTCATTCTGACGAAATTTTCCTGGACCGGCGAGATCGTTCAAGTAATGGGCGACCGCGTGGCCGGCGAAAGTTTCCTGAATCCGTATGATGTGTCGCATTTGCGCGATTTCAACTTTTTCGCTCTGATCGTAGCCTTTACCGCGATGATGCTGCATGAAGCCAGCGGCGTCACCGGCAGCCACAATTCCGCGGTCAGTGCGCATGAACGCAAAATGGGGACGATCCTCGGCAACTGGCGCGGCGCTTTCACTTCCGTCTTCTATGTTCTGATCGCGGTCGCCATCATTACGATCCTGCACCATGCCAATTATGCGCAGGATGCCAAAATCATCCGGACCGGAATTGCGCAGAACATCGCCAACGAACTGATTCCCGATCAGGCCGAACGCGACCGCTTCATGCAGGAAATCAAAGCGATCCCGGCGAATAAACACCGAATCGGCGTAGACAAACCTTTCTCCCATAAGGACGGCCCGGATGAAATCTATTTCACGACGGCACAGAAAAATTTCGGTCTGGACGGCGAAGGCAGTTCCAAAACCCAGCAGTTCAAAACGATCTTCCGCCAGCTGATGCTGCCGGCGGCCATGCGGCACATGCTTCCGACGGGGCTGGTGGGGCTGTTCTGTCTGCTGATCCTGCTGTTCATCATCTCCACGGATGACAGCCGGATCTTTTCCGCCAGTTCCACGCTGGTGCAGGACTGCGTGGTGCCGTTCTATAAATCCGGCGAACTGCCGATGGAAAAACATGTCACACTGATCCGGCTGATCTCGATCGGCGTCGGGGTGTTTTTCCTGTGCGGATCATGGTTCATGGCTCAGCTGGATTATATTCAGCTTTACGGCAGTCTGATGTATGGCATCTGGCTCGGCGGCTGCGGTCCGATGATCGTTTTCGGATTCTACAGCCGCTTCGGAACGGCCGCCGGCGCCTGGAGCTCCCTCCTCTGCGGCATGTTCATCAATATGTCCGGCGCCCTCCTGCACCGCAACTGGGCCGACCGTATCTATCCCTTCCTCGAAAAAATGGGCTGGGTCGATTCCGTCGGCGATTTCCTCGCCTCGGTTTCCCGCCCGTTCAATCCCTATATCGTCTGGCAGATGAACCGGCTGAAATGCCCCATCAATTCCTATGAGATCTACTTCCTCGCCATGATCACTTCGCTGGTGGTTTATTGTGCAGTATCCTGGCTGACCTGCAGGGAACCGTTCAATCTGGACCAGATGCTCCATCGCGGCATCTATGCGATCGAAGGCGAAAAGAAAATCAAGGAAAAATGGACCTTCCGCAATGTTTTCGGCAAACTGATCGGCATCACCCCGGAATATACCCGCGGCGATAAAATCCTCGCGTGGAGTGTGTTCTGCTATTCATTCATTTACAAGTTTCTGATCTCCTTTGTGCTCGTGGTGATCCTGAATCTCCTCGGCATCTGGAAAACCGCCTGGTGGGGCTGGTATTTCCTGATCGTCTTTCTGGTCATCCCCGGCATCGCGGCCTTCGTTACGGCCATCTGGTTCGGCATCGGCGGCACGGTCGATCTGCTCCGGATGTTCCGCGACCTGAAGAACCGGGTTGCCAATCCGCTGGACAACGGCATGGTCGAAGGGCATGTGGCAATCGACGAAAAAGCGCGTCTCGATCAGATCGACCAGGATCTGAAAAAGAAATAACGGCTCACCGCTATGTGGGTGATTTATCTTTTTTTGCTTCCGGCATTTCGTAATCATCCAATGAGCTACATGTCATAGGCGGGTTCGGAAAAATTCCGGGATTTTGAAAATCTATTTGGACTCCGGCTTCCAATATGGAAACCGCATTACCCTCGCTTCCCTTTTGATCGGGGAGCGAGGTCGGCTCGTTTTCTTATTTTTCCTTTTGGATTTTCAATAGTTCTTGTAAATCACTATCGTGTATGGTTGGCAGTCCTTTGCCGCCCAGATCACCTTGCTCCAGTCCTGGATCTGTTCGATGCGGCTGTCCTTGCATTCCTTCTTGATCCGAAGCAGCCCCTTGTATTCTTGAGAATCTTTATCATAATAACTGCTTGTGTGGATCCGGTTTTCCTGGAGTTTCAGCTTCTTCATCAGTTCCTGTTTTCGCTTGGCCAGGAAATCGGTAAGCTTTTCTGTCACTTTCGCCTTGGTCATTTTCCTAGTTATTCCCTGCGTAATGATAAACCCGAATTCTTTTTCCGTGCTCATTTTGCTACCTCTTGCTGATTGGTTATATAATCCCCAAAGATTGTATTTTTTGAGTAGGCAGGTTCAAACCGAAAGAAGCCAACGCTTCCCCAGCTGGGGAATTTTGCTGCTTTCTTCTGGATAAACAGTCCGTTGACGATGAACAACATTCGTGTCTTTTTCCGGGAACGACAGGTTGATTTTACGGTTTTCTACGGTATATTACAAATTTTAACGGGGATTACGGCGCTTGGTGTGACGGACATCCAGGGGAACATGTTTTCGAAGAAAACGAGGCAGACAATGAAATTCGTCCTGAAACAATACGATACGGAGTTGCTCTCCTTCGACCTGCGGTCGGAGGGGGTGGACGGTTTTGTCTGTACGATCCTGAAAAAATCGGAGAAGCAGCGCCGTTTGTTCCCACTGGGGCTTACCCTGACCGACAAAGGTCTGCTCGACTGGCTGAGATCCCGCGTCATCCCCCGCAACCGCGAATTTGTGGACAAGATCCTTTCCGTCTACGGGCTGGATCACAACAATATCCTCGGCATCGTCAAGCTGTGCATGGGGCTTTCCGTGAACGACAGCTACTGGATCGTGCCGGAGGGCTTCGAGGGGAAATTCAAGGACTACAATCTCTTTGAGAACGATTTTGACAAGGCATTGTCGCTGATCGCCTGGACCGGATTCGGCAGTGTGCGTCCGAGCGGGTTTTCATCGTCGCCTGAGTTCACCACCAACGGGAATCTGCGTAAAGGCTGGCGGCGCATCGGCGGAAAGATTCTGCTCTATAAGGGCGGCAGTTCCGGCGCTGCGAACACCGGCAACGAGCCGTATTCTGAGTTCTACGCCTCCCAGATCGCCGAGGCAATGGGGCTGAACCATGTCTCCTACAAGCTGGCGAAGTGGAAGGGCACGCTGTGCAGCACCTGCGAACTTTTCACGGACATCGACCATTCCTTTGTGCCGATCCACCGCTGTTTTCCGGAGATGAAACTTTCCGAGATCGCCGCCGAACTGAAGAAGCTGGGCGACAAGTTCTATCAGCCGTTCTGCGACATGATAGTCTTCGACGCTCTGGTATGCAACACGGACCGGCACTTTGGCAATTTCGGTCTGCTGGTCGACAACCGGAGCAACAAACCGTGTGCCTTTGCGCCGATCTTCGACAACGGCATGTCCCTCTTCCCGTTCGCGATGGAGGACGATTTCCGCAACCTCGATGCTTATGCCAAGACCCGCACTCCGGTCTTCGGCTCATCCTTCGACGAACTCGCGACCGCCTTCATGACCGACCGCCAACACAAACAGCTCCGGAAACTGATCGACTTCCGTTTCACCCGCGACCACAACTTCAATCTTCCTGCAATGCAGCTGAAAAAGCTGGAAGCATTCCTTCAACACTGCATCAGAAAGCTAAGGCCAGGGGAGTCCGGTTTTTGAGTAAGCGGATGCTGCATAAGACGCGATAGATGTGAAGAGAAAGAACGAATTTGGATCATTTCTTGTTCTATGTATTACTTACAACATAACTGAATTATTATACTTACAATGCCCAATACGATTGAAATCCCTATTCCACACCATGCTGCTTTTAAATTTTGTTTTGTATAAGTCTCTTCTGGAAACATGTAATCGTTATTTACAAAATCAACGAGTGTTTCAGATATTAAAGCATATGAAGGAATTATTTGACATATTAAATTATTGATTTCAGGAGGGAACACTATTCCGAAATATAGTTTTTGACTATCTTTTCCTTTTACTTTAAGACACATGTCGCCTCTCTTCTTATCTTGGCTTAAATCAATCTTGCTTTGTGGCATCAAAGCAATTATTTCTGGGTCTGAAGCCATACATAGAGTTTGTTCATCGTTGGGCAAATGAATCAAATCGATAAAACCATTACGCTGTAATTTGTTTAATAAGAAAAGCATTTCATGAAAGCGGTAAAAAAGAATTTTTTGTTGTTCCAGAGTAATTTTTTCCCGAAAAAAAATGACAGCTTTCCCTTGTTGAATCATCAAAAACATATCAGGATAGACACAAAAGTATGCTTCTTGCATAAATGCTGAAATCGTTGGTAATTTTACTAGGTTTTTTTTACTTTTTAATTGTATTATTTGTTTCAATAATCTTTTT
>Ga0265298_10005439_pt1 | contig 15992 bp, 7 predicted proteins | sample AusTroGonzalo_MG_3_FD_193486 | JGI IMG/M metagenome (GOLD analysis project Ga0265298, IMG submission 193486) | Bovine rumen microbial communities from tropical cattle in Woodstock, Queensland, Australia - Gonzalo_01 | ecosystem: Host-associated > Mammals > Digestive system > Stomach > Rumen ... | reverse complement strand
AGCAATATATCCAGTACATGGACGAGGGTAATATCTTCGCCAAGGATTACCTGCTGAAGAACTGGGATGGCGTAACGAATACCTCATGGACTGATGTGGCCTTCAATCACGGACACATGCAGAAGCACGCCCTCTCGTTCACAGGCGGTAACGACCGCGGCAACTACTACCTCTCTCTCGCGTACCTTAATAATAATGGTATCATCAAGGGCGACGCCGATGTCTATAAGCGTCTGACCGCCACCATCAACGCCGAATACAAGGTAAAGGACTGGCTGAAGGTGGGTACTACCAATCAGATTGAGAAATATGACGTCCGTCAGGTGTCGAGCAACAGCGAGTACGGCTCGTTGCTGACCTCCATCCTGATGCTCGACCCGCTGACTCCCGACACCTACAGCGCAGAGAACCTGCCCTATCACATGCAGAATGCACAGGCTAATGGCAAGACGCTGCTGCAGGACGGCAACGGCAACTACTACGCCGTGTCCAAGTTCTATGCCGGCGAGCAGTATCACCCCATGATCATGCGCGACAATAACCAGTCGAAGACCCAGGGTTTCAACGTCAACGGTTCTATCTACGGCGACTTTACCCCGATTGAGGGTCTGACCATGACTTCACGCTTCGGCTACCGCCTGGCAGGAACCCGCAACAGTTCTGCGTCGCTACCGTTCTACGGCAACGGTGTGCAGAGCCGCGACTACCTGGGATTCAGCAGCACATCTTCCACCTCCATCTACTACCAGTGGGAGAACTTTGCCAACTACATGCGCCAGTTCGGCGGTCACACGGTGACGGCGATGGTGGGTATGTCGTTCCAAGAGTCATCCAACGACAACGTGGGCGGTTCCCTGAGTGCCAACGGCGAGGACGCCCTGACCAAGAACGACCCGCTGTTCTACTACCTGAACTACGCCGCTGCTTCCGCCACCAAGGGCGTGAGCGGTGAGCTGACTGAGAGCAGCAAGCTCTCCTACTTCGGTCGTCTGAGCTACGACTATCTGGGCCGCTACCTCCTCCAGGCTTCGCTGCGTGCTGACGCTGCCGACCTGGCCAAGCTGTCCAAGAAGACCCGCTGGGGTTACTTCCCCGCCGTGTCCGTAGGTTGGACCATCAGCGAGGAAAAGTTCTTTGAACCTCTGAAGAAGACCTTCAACAGCCTGAAGTTCCGCGCCAGCTGGGGTCAGAACGGTAGTCTCTCGGCACTGGGCGGCTACAGCTACAGCACCGACATGGCACAGGGCGGTCTCTACCCCTTCACCTCGGGCATCGACTACACACAGGGTGCATCACCCTCGACGATGGGTAACGAGGACCTGAAGTGGGAGACCTCCGAGCAGCTGAACTTCGGTTTCGACGGTATCCTCTTCGGCGGACGCATGACCTTCGGCATTGACTACTTCACGAAGAAGACCAAGGACCTGCTGGTATGGAACACCACGCCGTCGCTGATCATCGGCGGCAGCACCTCTCCCATCAATGCCGGTAACGTAGAGAACAAGGGCTTCGAGTTCGAGCTGGGTTGGAGAGACCACATCGGCGACTTCAACTACGGCATCCGTGCCAACCTCTCCACGCTGTCGAACAAGGTGACCTATATCGACCCGTCCATCACACGTCTGGCGGGCAGCACCTTCCACACCTATACTGTGACCTACTTCGAGCAGGGCTATCCCGTGTACTACTTCCGTGGCTACGAGTTCGACAAGGTTGACCCCGCAACGGGCAACCCGCTTTTCAAGGACCTCGACGGCGACGGCAAGATTTCTGACGGCGACCTGACCAACATTGGCGATGCCATTCCCGACTTCACCTACGGCGTCACGCTGACTGCCGGATGGAAGGGCCTCGACCTGACCGTCTTCGGTACCGGCTCACACGGCAACCAGATATTCAACTGTATCAACCGTCCCGACTACGCTGCTTCCAACCGTCTGAAGGAAGTATTCTACGACAACCGCTGGACGGCCACGAACACCACAGGAACCGTACCTCGTGCCGGTGCAGCCGACATGGACAAGTACGCTTGCTCAAGCGCCATGATCTACGACGGCAGCTACTTCAAGATCAAGCAGATCCAGCTGGGCTACACCCTGCCGAAGAAGCTGATCAGCAAGGCAGCCCTCTCTCATGCCCGCATCTATGCTTCTCTGGACGATTACTTTACCTTCTCCAAGTATCCCGGTTTCGACCCCGAGGCTTCTGCCAATGCCACCACCGGTATGGGTGTTGACAAGGGAGGCTATCCCACCTCAAAGAAGATCGTAGTGGGTCTGAACGTGGAATTCTAAGATAAGGAAAAACAGTAAAAAAGTAACATGGTAAAAATGACGATTATGAAAAAGAATCTATTATATATGGTTTTGGCTGTTATGTCATTTGGCTTCGCAAGCTGCGACAGCGAACTTGACATTGAGAAGCACGGCAACCTGGGAAGTATGGATACATACTACACCACCGACGACAACGTGAACTCAGCTTCTGCCTCTATGTATCTGGAGATGCGAAGCAACTACTTCAACTGGTTCTTCCTGAAGAACCTGCTGGCTGACGACGTATGGACCGGTGGCGGTTCACGTGGTGACAATGCTGAAATGGAAAAGCTCAACGAATATACCTTCGATACGGACCACAGTCTGATCCAGTCAGTCTATTCCGGTCTTTACTCCATCATCTACAAGGCCAACCTCATTACCGACAAGGTAGAGGGCGACACACGCGTCATGAAGCGTGCCGTGAACGAGGCCAAGGTGGTACGTGCCATGGCACACTTCGAGCTGGTCACCCTGTGGGGTACTGCGCCCGTTGTGAACCACCTGTTGACACCCGATGAGTACCGTCTGGGCAACAGCACTCCCGAAGAGCTGTGGGCACAGGTGGAGAAAGACCTCACCGAGGCCATCAGCTCCGGCACACTGCCCAGCAAGAGCAGTGCCGACGACGCTGAGGGCGGCATCCGCATCACCCTGGAGGCAGCACAGGCATTCCTGGGCAAGGCCTACCTTTTCCAAGGCAAGTACAGCGAGGCAGCCTCGATGCTCGACAATGTCATCAACTCCAAGAAATATGCCCTCTTCACCGGCGACTACGATATGCTGTTCCACGCCCGCAACAACAACAGCTGCGAGTCGGTCTTCGAACTGCAGAAGCGTTACGACACGGAGCAGATGTGGAACCAGTTCGACATGCTGTTGCTCATGCAGGGCTGGCGTACTGACAAACTGAACTACGGTGGACAGGCGCTGACGGAAATCGCCCAGGGAACCTATGGATTCATGAATCCCCGCAAGGCGCTCTACGATGCTTTCGTAGCACAGGAAGGAGCCAACGGCTACCGTCTGAACAAGACCATGATGACCTACGAGCAGGTGCAGGCCTACGGCGTGACCGTACAGACAGGTGCCTTCCTCTATGGCCACGAAGGCTACTTCATGTGGAAGAACCAGTCGCTGAAGGAAGACTGTATCGTTGACATGTCCTACTTCCAGGGTGGCCAGTACACCAACCTGAAGATTATGCGCTATGCCGAGGTGCTGCTGATGGCAGCCGAGGCTCATCTGAAGGCCGGCAACAATGCCAAGGCACTCGACTACCTGAACCAGGTCCGCACACGTGCCAAGGAGAGTGCGCTGAGCACCGTGACGCTGGACGACATCAAGAAGGAGAAACGTCTGGAGCTCTGCAACGAGTGCGTACGCTATCAGGACCTGGTACGCTGGGGCGATGCCATGACCGCGCTGGGCAGCCAGGGCAAGGAGATTCCCGTATTCGGAACCGACGGTGTCCACTGGAACTTCAAGAACGACAACTACGGCTTCAAGGAGAGAAACAAGCTCCTGCCGATTCCCCTCAAGGAGATTGAGCTCAACACGAACATGAACAAAAATGAAGGATGGTAGTATTGAGTTTAGAGTTGATAGTTTAGAGTATAGTGTTTAGAGTATAAAGATTACAGTTATGAAACATTTAAAATATATCATATTATTACTGGCGGTGCTCGGCTTTACCGCCTGCGAAGACGACTCCATCGAGAGCCTCAGTGGTGAGTTCAACGACATCACGTTCTGCAACTTCACCGATGTCACCGTACAGCCTACCGAGAAACTGGGCAAGGGCGTCAAGGCCCTTAACACCAGCTTTACCGATGCCGACGGCCACAGCCTGACGCTGCGTTTCGGCAGCAAGGAGTGGATTCTCGGCGAGGGTACCTACTCACCGGTTGCTGCCGTGAGCAGCGCAGGAACCTATTCCGGTACCGTCAACGGTGCAGCCATCAGCGAAGGCACCATGGACGTCAACCTCGTCGGCGAGACCTACTTCGTGACCGGTCTTGTGAAGACCACCGACGGCAAGGAGTACAGAACCTATTACAAGGGCCCCATGACATTCGTCGTGGGTGAGGACGACCCCGAGCCCAGCGGCTACACCATGAGCATCGCAACCAGCGAGGTCAGCATCATGGACTGGAACACCTGGCAGACGACCGTCTATCCCGATGTAACGAAATACACCATCACCATCAGCGACCCGACAGGACAGCAGGTGGCTCTCCTCGACATCATCAACCGCAACAACCTGAAGCCTGAGCAGCTAGCAGGCAGCTACACCATCGTCAGCGATGCTCACGACGCCATGCAGATCAGCGGCGGCTACTCATTGCCCGAATACGGCATGGCCGGCGGCAGCGGCTACAAGGACAGCAACGACAAGATGCAGTACCTGCTGGGCGGCAACGTGGAGATTACCACTGCCATGGGCATCGACGGCAACACGCTCTACTCGCTGAAAGGCACCGGCCTGAGCGTTATCGACGCAGCCGGCGGCACCACCGAGAATGCTGGTTTCAACATCATGTTCGTCTCTTACCTCGAGGTAAAGGGAACCGTCATCAACGACATCATCATCGACAGCCAGGCTCTGGGCCGTCAGATGAAGTGCTCGGTCTATCTGCCCGACGGCTACGACGGTCAGACCACCCTGCCCGTACTCTACATGCTGCACGGGTATGGTGACGACCAGAACTCGTGGCTCGAGAAAGGCGACCTCGCTGCTCTGACCAGTGCCGCCATCACAAACGGAGAGGTCGGCAAGATGGTCGTGGTCACTCCCGACGCCATGCAGACCTTCTACTGCAACGGCTATCAGGACGGACTGGCTTACGAGGACTATTTCTTCAACGAACTCATCCCCACCATCGAGGTCATGCTCAACGTGGGTAAGGACCAGTCCAGACGTGCTGTCGGTGGTCTCTCCATGGGCGGCTACGGAACACTCTACTATGCCGTCAAACATCGTGACATGTTCTGCTGCGCCTATGCCATGAGTCCCGCCTGCTACATCGACGGACTGCCCAACCTCTTCGAGCTCTATCCCGCCGCACCTGCTGCCGAGCTGCCCGACCTCACCATCGAGGTAGGCACCGAGGATGCCACGGTCTATGACCTCTGCCCCTGGCTGGCAGGCACCATCCAGCCCCTCGGACTCGCCAACTTCGAGTACATCGAGCGTTCCGGCGTTCACGACTGGGCCTTCTGGAAGGGCTGCTATCCCAAGTTCATGGCCAAGTTGGGCAAGTACTTTAAATGATTACAGATTAAGGATTAATAGTTAGATTACAGATTTTTATGAAGAAGATATTAGCGATTGCTGCCCTCTGCCTCACAGGCATGGCAGCACAGGCTCAGCAGAACCTGAACTGGGGACAGGGCGAACAGGTAGCCTCTCCCGTGGTGAATGCTGACAATACCGTGACGTTCAACATGGTTGCCCCGCAGGCACAGAAGGTGCAGATAACGGGCGACTTCCTGCCCACGCAGAAGGTGGAGATAGCAGGCTACGGCAGCTATGACGCCCCCGGCGTGGTGGACCTCGTAAAGAACGAGAAGGGCGTGTGGAGCTTCACTTCACAACCCTTGCAGCCAGAGCTTTACATGTATAACCTCATCGTGGATGGCGTGAAGGTGACCGACCCCCTCAATGTCTATTCGCTGCGCGACATCAACAACCTCTTCAACATCTTCCTCATCGGGGGTGAGCGTGCCGACCTGTACAAGGTGAACAAGGTAGCCCACGGCACCGTCAGCAAGGTGTGGTACGAGAGTCCCACGGCAGGTCTGACACGCCGCTGCACGGTCTATACGCCTGCCGGCTACGAGACCAGCGGCAAGGAATATCCCGTGCTCTACCTGCTGCATGGCATTGGTGGCGACGAGAACGCCTGGAGCGAGCTGGGACGCGCTGCCCAGATCATGGACAACCTCATTGCCCAGGGCAAGGCAGAGCCCATGATTGTCGTCATGACCAACGGCAACATCTCGCAGGAGGCCTGTCCGGGCGAGACCTCCGAGGGCTTCAAGGTGCCCACCATGATGCTACCCAAGACGATGGAAGGTTCGTTCGAGACCGCTTTCCCCGATGTCGTCAAGTTCATCGAGAAGGCCTATCGCGTGAAGAAGGATAAGGCACACCGCGCCATCGCCGGTCTGTCCATGGGTGGTTTCCACAGCCTCTTCATCAGCATCAACAACCCTGACCTGTTCGACTACGTAGGACTGTTCTCGGCAGCCGTCGATCAGCAGCAGAACACGGCCAACGGCGGCTTCCCCAACATCTATGCCGACCGCAACCAGAAGATTGACCAGCTGTTCACGAGGAACCCCAAGCTCTTCTGGATCGGCATCGGTAAGACCGACTTCCTCATCCAGAACAACAACGATCTGCGAGCCTATCTCGACTCCAAGCACCATCCCTACACCTATCTGGAGACAGAGGGTGGACACATCTGGCGCAACTGGCGTATCTACCTTTCAGAGTTCACACCGCTACTTTTTAAAAAGTAAAAAAGTGAAAAAGAAAAAAGCAAAAAGAAATACAGTATGAAGAAGAGATTATTGACTAAGGTTCAGGGGATGGTAAGAGTTTCTTTACCTTTTTACCTTCTTACCCTTTTACCTTTAGTGGGTTGTACCTCTGCCGACAAAGTGACCAGGACCATCGACCAGGAAGAGATTCTGTCGAAGCTCTCGCTCGAGGACAAGGCACACTTTGTGATTGGCACTGGCATGGCCGGTTTCTCTGGCGACGATGCTGTGATTGGTGCCACCCGGAGCATCGTGCCAGGTGCTGCCGGCACCACCTTCCCACTCGACTCGCTGGGCATCCCCGCCGTCGTATTGGCAGACGGACCTGCCGGACTGCGCATCGATGCTACTCGTGAGGGTGATTCCGCTACCTATTACTGCACCCACTTCCCCATCGGTACCCTGCTGGCTTCCACCTGGAACACCCAGTTGGTCGAAGAGGTTGGACAGGCCATTGGCGAGGAGGTGAAGGAGTACGGTGCCGACGTGCTGCTGGCTCCTGCCATCAACATCATGCGTAACCCACTCTGCGGACGTAACTTCGAGTACTACTCCGAAGACCCTGTGGTGGCAGGCTGGACAGCCGCCGCCTATATCCGTGGCGTACAGAAGAACGACGTGGGCACGAGCATCAAGCACTTCGCCGCCAACAACCAGGAGACGAACCGCATGAACACCGATGCACATATCTCTCAGCGTGCCCTGCGCGAGATCTACCTCAAGGGCTTCGAGATTGCCATCAAGGAGAGCAAGCCCTGGACGGTCATGACCTCCTACAACTACATCAACGGCATCTACACCTCCGAGAGCAAAGACCTCGTCACCACCATCCTGCGCGATGAGTGGGGCTACGAGGGAACCGTCATGACCGACTGGTTTGGAGGCAAGGACGGTGCCAAGCAGATGTGGGCAGGCAACGACATGCTGCAGCCGGGCAAGGCCGAGCAGTTCGACTCCATCGTCACTGCCGTCAAAAGCGGCAAGCTCGCCGAGGCCGACCTCGACCGTAGCGTACAACGCATCCTGAACCTCGTGGAGCGCAGTCCCCGCTATCAGGGTTACCAGTACTCCAACAAGCCCGACCTGAAGGCTCACGCCGCCGTCACCCGCACGTCAGCAGCCGAGGGTATGGTGCTGATGAAAAATGAACAAGCACTGCCGTTCGGGAAGCAGATCAAGAATGTGGCGCTCTATGGCTGCACCTCCTATGACTTCATTGCCGGCGGCACAGGCTCGGGCAACGTCAACCACGCTTATGTCGTGTCGCTGCTCGACGGTCTGAAGAATGGCGGCTACACCGTCAGCGACGAGTTGAAGACAACCTACGAGCAGTACATCGCTGCTTGCAAGGCTGCACGTGAGAAGGAACTGGCAGAGATGGCCAAGAAGGACAAGCAGGCCGCCATGCTCGCCAGCTTCATGCCCGGCACGCTGCCAGCAGAAAAGCTGTTCACCGCCGACGAGCTGACAGCACAGGCCAGTGTGGCCGACGTGGCACTCATCACCATCGGACGCATCTCCGGCGAGTTCCTCGACCGCAAGCAGGCCGACTTCAACCTCAACGAGTCCGAGCAGAAGCTCATCCAGCAGGTATGCGACGTCTATCACAAGGCAGGCAAGCAGGTAGTGGTGCTGCTGAACATCGGCGGAGTCATCGAGACCGCCACGTGGAAGGAACTGCCCGATGCCATCCTCTGCGCATGGCAGGCTGGTCAGGAAGGCGGCAACAGCGTCGTTGACGTGCTCAGCGGCAAGCTGTCACCCTCGGGAAAGTTCACCATGACATGGCCGGTGAAGTTCACCGACGCCTATTCCTCGCGTAACTTCCCCATCGACCAAGATCCGCGCATCGACATGATGAACCAAGGTCAGAAGGGCAACGTCAAGAACGTTGACTACACCGACTACGAGGAGAACATCTACATCGGCTACCGTTACTTCGACTCGTTCGACGTACCCGTCAGCTATCCCTTCGGTTTCGGTCTCAGCTATACCACGTTCGAGTACAGCGATGCCCGGATAGCACAGAAGGACGATGCCTATGAGGTCAGCGTAACGGTAAAGAACACCGGTGCCCACGAAGGCAAGGAAGTCGTTGAGCTCTATATCTCCGCCCCCGACAACAAGGCTGCTGACAAGCCCACCAAGGAGCTGAAAGCCTACGCCAAGACCCGTCAGCTGAAGCCCGGCGAGAGTGAGACTCTCACCCTCACGGTGAAAGCCGCCGACCTTGCCTCGTTCGACGAGACCGCCTCTGCCTGGGTAGTAGCCGCTGGTGAGTACCAGTTCCTCGTCGGAGCCTCCTCACAGGACATCCGGGCCACCCTCACCGCCGAGGCAAAGGCCCAGCAGACCAAGGTCAACAACGTGTTGAAGCCTCAGGTCCAGATGAACCTACTGAAGCGATAAAACACAGGCACATCTACCTCACCATGTTCACTCAGAAAAACTTCAAATAGGTCACACATACATTCATCACATGCCCCCCCCACTCCGAAAGCGTTCGGACGACGGGGGACTTTTTCTCAAGACATGAACCAACAGAGCAGGAACAGAAAAACTATTTTTCTTTCCTCTCCGTAAGGTCTGTGTACGAATAAGTGAGCAAGATGTAAAATAAGCACAGTTAATCGCACAATTTATTCCGTGTACTCAAGTATGTCTCCCGGCTGGCAGTCAAGTGCCTTGCAGATGGCGTCCAGCGTGGAGAAGCGGATGGCTTTTGCCTTGCCGGTCTTCAGAATGGAGAGGTTGGCCTGGGTGATGCCGATCTTCTCGGCCAGTTCTTGTGATGACATCTTGCGACGGGCCATCATCACATCTACATTTACGATGATACTCATAAGGCTCACGGGGGTTAGATGGTCAGTTCCTGCTCGTCCTTCAGGTCCTTGCCCATCAGGATAATCTGCGAGATCATCATCAGCGCCAGACCTGTGAGGATGTACATGCCGTTACACTCGTTCTTGAACACGATATAATAATCCGCTATGTGCATGTTCTGAATAAAATATTGTGTCGTGATGTATGAGGAGACAAGTGTATATAGATAGAGAACAGAAAGAAGTATTCCTGCCGTCTCCAGGTATCTTGACACCTTCGTAACGAAGATTTCACCTTTCCGAATGTTCCGGATGAGCTTGAACACCAGAACGACAATCCATATTGCAACGATGATGGCAATCAACGCTGAAGAGAGGATGAGAATCATGGGGAGGTATGAATGTGCGTCGGAAGCAGGAACTTCAAGATTCACCTTCTTCATGTTAACCCGATAAGTCTGGCCATCGGACTTGGAAAGGAGGATCTTTTGGTTAGGATAGTTTCTTGGCTCAACGTTTACTTCATATCCAATGTACGGATGCCGTTTGGTTACGACCTGACCATTGGCAAGCGTGTCGGTACTCATGAATTCGGAGGGACTTTCTACCAATTCCAGCTTTTCCTCAGAATTGGAGTCCCAGGTATAATAATTGTAATGGAAGGTACTGGTGACTGCCAGAATAATGATTGCTACAACAAATAATGTGCAGTAAATTTTTAGTTTTTTGTTCATAATTGATAAGTTTTTATTGTTAAACGATAATTATTTTCGGTGCAAAGGTAAACATTATTTTTTAATCACCAAAGAAAATTGCAACTTTTTTATCGAAAAACAATAAATTTTCATTAGAATATGAGAATATACTCATCATCCTTTAGGGCTTACATCAAAACGAGCACTAATGTAATTCCTTCATTCCTACATTTTAATTACTCGTTACTCATTTAATGAATTTCTCATTACTCATTTGGCCATTCGCCTCCCCAAGGTCGTCCGCCGCGGCGGCCGCCTCGTCCGTTACCCCTTCCGTTATTGTTGCCTGCACCGAAAAGGTTCAGCCGGTAGCTGACGTGCAGCATGGCATACGACGTGATGGCGTTCACCTCCTGGTCGCGCCATCCGTTGGCATTGACCGTGCGCGAGAAGGTGGTCTGCTGGCGCAGGATGTCATACCATTGCAGCATGACGGTAAGTGCCTTGCTGCGCAGGAAACTGTGCGACAGCTGGGCATTCCAAAGCAGTTCGTTGGTATTCAGCGTCTCGTCGGCATAGCCGCGCTTGCTGAACATGTGGAAATCGGTCGAGAGGTTGGAGCCCCAGGGGAACGTGATCTTGGTATTGCCGCCATAGGTGAAGTTCCACGTCGTCAGGTTGTTCGATGCCTGCAGCCGGTTCTCGGTACGGGCGAAGGTGGTGCGTGCGTTCAGCGACACGCTGAGCCACTTGTTGCGGAAGCTGAGCGACAGCGAGGGATTCACGTTGTAGGTATGCGTCACGTTACGGTCAGGCTGTGCCGTACGGTTCAGGTTGACATAGCCCACGCGGTGGGCGTAGCTGGCATTGACGGAGCCCGTGATGTCCCATCGGTTCAGCGTGTCGAGCCCCACGGTGAAGCCCATGCCGAAGTTGGTGTTCCAGTTGCCGTTGATGTTCTCCGGTCGTCTGGTGCGTCCTCCCGTTGTCTCGTTATAGGTCACGACGTCGCCGATGCTGTTGGCGGTAATCTGCCATCGGGCGTTGGCGTTGAAGCTCCAGTTGCGCTGGTTCTTGGGCACCTGGTTTCCGAGGCTGTCGGTGACGATGGTGGGCTGTCGCATCATCTGGAAGTTGGCCGAGAGGTTGGAATTGAAGGCGGGCACCAGTCCGGGGTTACCCGTTGAGATGTCCAGCGGGTTCGTGTCGTCGTATATCTCGAGCAGCTGCGTGATGTTGGGCTGCTGTGTCTGTCCGCGGAACTGCACCTGCAGGTTGGTCTGCTGATTGAAGCGGTAGCGCAGGTTGAGGGTGGGCGAGACGTTGGTCACCGTGCGGACGGTATCCACAGGATAGCCCAGGTACTCCTGGATGAAATGCGAGCGCTGGGGCATGACGGACACGCCGACGTTCATGTTCATCTTGTCGCGGACGTAGCGCAGCTGCACCTCGGCCGTGTGGTTATACTCGGTCCGTTCCGAGTAACGGCTCAGACGCGTGCTGAGATAGCTCTCGTAGGGGTTGTCCAGATAGCCGAACAGCGCCGTCCACTCACGATAGTCCTGCAAGACCTCCGCAAAGGCCTCCGCGCTGTAGTTGGGGAAGTCGTAGGTCAGCGGGTCGCTCTTCTGGTAGTTGTAGGCGTAACGGTAGTTCAGCTGCAGGAAAAGTCCCTGCTGCCCGAATCCGCGATTTCGTCCACCACGGCCTCCGGACCCACCGGACCCGCCCCTGGCCCCTCCCTGTGAGGGAGGGGAAAAGTTACCTTCCCAGGGAGCTGCACCTGCTCCTCTCCCTTCTGAGTCGGGTTGTGGGAGCGTCTTGATGCTCCACAGCGGTTCCGTATAGGTGATGCCCAGCGAATAGCTCAGGTTGTCGTTGGCAGACACGGTATAGCGATTGGTCTGATACGTGGAGTCCTCGCCCAGATAGCTCTTCTGCTGGTAAAGGTGTACGGCCGAGAGACTGGCGTTCTGGTTGTTGCCGTCGCGATAGCTGAAGTTGGCGCTCAGGGCCATGTTGCGACCGTTGTCACCCAGTCGGCGGTACAGCTGCAGCTGCGTGTTGATGTTCTTGTTCTCGCCGTAGCCCAGCGACTTGTTCAGCCGGCTGTTGACCACCTGCGACAGGCTGTTCAACGTCTCCAGCCCTTCCTCGCTCAGCGGGTCGCTGACGTAGTCGTAGGGGTTGGCATTGAACGATGCCGAGGTGGAGAAGCTCCTGCTGTCGTTCGTCGAGAAACTGATGTCAGGACGGAACGACAGCGTGGTCTTCGGGTCGATGGTCCATTGCAGGTTCATGTTGCCCGTCCAGTTGTTGTTGCGCGAGTAGCTCTGGCTGATGCTGTTCGAGAAGGCTCCGCCGCGCGTGTTGACGAAGCTCTCCGAGGCCGTCCTGTTCCAGTTGTCCGCATCGCTGTGATTCCACGTTACGCGGCCGCTCAGCTTCAGCTTGTTCTGTTTCTCGTAGCTGATGTCCAGCGCTGTGGTCTTCGTCTCGCGCTGTCCCTGTCCGTTGCCGCGTCCCCTTCCGCCGCGTCCGCTGAAGTTGCGGTCGTTCACGTTGTTGGCATTCCCCATGAACGTATAGCGCACGTCGCCGAAGGGCTTCATCGCCGTCAGACGAATACCGTAGCGGCCGTCCGTACCGATGCCCACGTCAGGATTCGCCTGCAGCCCCTTTCTGACGCTACGCCTGGTCACAAACTCCAGCACGAAGTCGTCGTTGCCGTCGTCGATGCCCGTCAGGCGGCTCAGGTCACTCTTCTCGTCGTAGGCCTTCACCTGCTCCACCACATACGAGGGGAGGTTCTTCATCACCGCATCGTTGTTGCCCGTCATGAAGTCGCGGCCGTCCAGCCTGAATCGCTTCACGTCCTTGCCGTTGATGCTGACCTTGCCGTCCTCGTCAATCTTCGCACCGGGCAGCGCCTCCACCAGCGACTCGATGACCGACCCCTCGGGCACGCGGTAGGCATCGGCATTATACACCACCGTATCATCCTTGATGACCATCTTGGGCACGTTGGCCGTCACCACCGCCTCTTCCAGGTTCGTGGCGTCAGGCTCCAGTGCTATCGTGCCGAGCGCCTGCGTGTGGCCTGCCAGCGTCACGCGCTGCTCTGCCGTCTTATAGCCCAGGTACGAGATGCGCAGCAGGTACTGTCCCGTCGTCCTGTTGGTGTTCAGCGAGAAAGCGCCCTGCGCATCCGAGAAGGTTCCCCCGACAAAAGTCGTGTCCCTGCCCAGACGGTACAGTTGTATGGTGGCCCTCAGCAGCGCCTCGTTGGTCTCTTCGTCCGTCACGCGACCTGTCAGTGCAGTTGTCTGGCCCGACACCCGCAGTACGGCAATACTACAAAGGAGGAAAAACAATCCGGTTCGTAGGTGGTACATAAAATGTTCTAGTGTTAGTTTTCTATTTTGACGTAAAAACCGCCTAAAGGTTTAGAGGCCAACGAAAAAACTCATCCATTATCCAACATTTTCCATCTTTATACCACTTTTATTTAACCGCTTGTTTAACGTTCTAAAAGTGCGTTTTAACCTCTTATAAACACCGTTTTGAGTACGGGAAAGTACCGAGTTCAGAAGATAAAAGTGCCGCTTAGACGATATGGAAACGGCGCTTATGGGAAGACAGGCTACAATGCTTCGGTGGTGCTGTACGCCAAGACCCGTCAGCTGAAGCCCGGCGAGAGCGAGACACTCACCCTCACTGTGAAAGCCGCCGACCTTGCCTCGTTCGACGAGAGCGCCTCTGCCTGGGTAGTGACTGCTGGTGAGTACCAGTTCCTGGTCGGAGCCTCCTCACAGGACATCCGGGCCACCCTCACCGCCGAGGCAAAAGCCCAACAGACCAAGGTCAACAACGTGTTAAAGCCTCAGGTCCAGATGAACCTGCTGAAGCGATAAAAACAAGATACGGAAAAAGCTTAAAGTAGAACTGTAGAACTATCGAGAAAAAGCGGCCGTCCTAATAAGGATAGCCGCCTTTTTTTGATTCTTCATTCCATTGGCTGACAGCCAAAGAAAATGACGGTCTTTAAGCTTCACGATGTGCCACCTATCGAGGCGATAACCGGCACCTTTCAAGGAGATATCCGGCACCTTTCGTATCGTTTCGTGCTACAAAGTTAGTGATTTCTGAATATCTCTGCAAAATATACGCAAAAAAACAGCTGAAAAATCTTTCCTGCGCGAAATAACACAATATGTAAAGTATTAATAATTAAGCAAATACAAGAATTCAAAAACGTGTATTTGATTTCACATGCTATCCGCCCTACGCTCGATAGTTCTACACTTCTACTTTAAGCTTCAAAGAAAACTATAAATGTAATATTAAGTATCACATTTAAGCATTTTTAATAATCAGGTATTTAAAAGAAGCTTAAAGTAGAAGTGTAGAACTTTATGGGTATTTTCCTGGCTCCCAAAGGTGACGCTGCATATCCACATGGCCATTGGGCTTAAAGGTTACACCTTCCGCCTCTAACAATGTCCGTTGGCGACTCCATCCCGGAGCTGTACGTCCTTCCTTGTTCACTACGCGATGACAAGGTAAACCCACCGCACAAGGCGAGTACCTTAACGTACGACCAACCATCCTGGCATGACTGGGCCAACCCGCCAACGCTGCGATATGCCCGTACGTCGTCACCTTACCATAAGGTATCTGACTGACGATATTCAGCACATCTTCGCCAAACAACTTCGCCTGCTCCAGCGTCATCTTATCGGGATAGTCTTTCATCTTCGTTTTAAATGGTTTACTGCTCAGAAAGCCGTTTGAGGTGACAGAACAGGAGACGGCCGTTGCCGTCGCGCAGATGCATGCCGTTGCCCTGACAGTAGCGGAAATACTTGCAGTCGGCACAAACACCGCTACGCATCCACTCGCGTTGGCGATAGGCTGCATAGCGGTTCTCCCAAACATTCATGAAATCGTCTTGGTAGATGTTGCCCTGATGATAGTCGGAACGGATGCTGGCACAGGCTGCAATGGAGCCGTCGGCCATGACGGAACCCACGGTGATGCCTGCCTGACAGGAGAAGAAACGGTGACGCACCTCGCCCTCATAGTTACCCAAAAAGCCCTCACAACCATAGTCGGCACGGATGCGCCCTTCCTTACGGGTAGCTTTGATGAACTCGAAGAGTCCGCGGAACTCGTCGTTTGACAACCGCAAATCAGGGTCTGAAGAAGCCCTTCCGACAGGGAATATGGAAAAGAGACGCCAGCGACGGACGCCCTTGCTGATGAGGAACTCCTTGATGTCCTGGAGCTTCGAATAGTTACGACGGTTGACGCAGGTGACGATGTCAAACACGAAGCCCTCGGTGCGAACCAGCATGTCTATGGCCTGACTCACCATCTGGAAGCTGTGTTCATTGCCACGCATCCAGTTGTGGTCTTCCTCCAGCCCGTCCATGCTGATGGCCATAGAACCGATGCCAGCCTGCAGCAGTCTCTCAAAGCGCTGTGGTGTCAGGTGCAGGCCGTTGGTCACCATACCCCAGGGAAAGCCTCGCCGATGGATTTCCGCCCCGCATTCCTCAATGTCCTGACGCATCAGCGGCTCACCGCCGGAAACAATCACAAAAACCTTG
>Ga0265298_10005438_pt1 | contig 15993 bp, 15 predicted proteins | sample AusTroGonzalo_MG_3_FD_193486 | JGI IMG/M metagenome (GOLD analysis project Ga0265298, IMG submission 193486) | Bovine rumen microbial communities from tropical cattle in Woodstock, Queensland, Australia - Gonzalo_01 | ecosystem: Host-associated > Mammals > Digestive system > Stomach > Rumen ... | reverse complement strand
CGGGAAGGTCATCCTGCCCGCCGCATCCGGCGACTTCGCTATCGGCATCGCGCTGGCGAACACCGACGACGTCGCCGCGGGTGGCGGCATCGACCTGCAGATCAAGGACGGCTGCCTGGGCATCGCGGGCGAGACCGTGAAGAAGGGCGACCTGCTGATGGCCCACACCGACGGCACCCTGAAGAAGGCGACCGCCGGGAAGCAGACGCTGGCCGTCGCTCTGGCGGACGCCGCCAACGGGAAGCCCGTCCAGGTCTTCATCCTGCACACCCTGATCGTGCCCGCCTCTTAATCGAAGCCGGGAAGAAAGGAGAATAAAACAACATGAGAGCCATGACCAATGAGGCGATCGCATACCAGATCGCGAAAGGGTGGAAGCCCAACTACTACCTGACGAACATGAGCGTCGCGCACTTCCAGCCGGACGACTGGTTTGTGTCCCCGTTCATTTTCCCCATTCTGCCCGTGCCCACCAGCGTCGGCAACTACTACAAGTTCGACAAGGGCGACCTGGCCCGCGACAACGTCCAGCGGAAGCCCGAGTTCGGTCGCGTCGCGCCGATGGTCTTCGGTCACAGCACCGAGACCTACGCCTGCGAGGTCGACCAGGTCCTGATCGGCCTGGACCAGATCAAGACGCTGGACTACACCCGCGCTGGCACCCCCGGCATCAACGACCCGCGCCGCGCCAAGGTGCGCATGGCCACCGAGCAGATGAAGCTCCACGCGGACATCATCTTCGCCAACGGCTACTTCAAGACCGGCGTCTGGACCAACGAGTACACCGGCAAGGCGACCACCCCGAGCACGAACGAGTTCTGGCAGTTCGACAACTCCAACTTCGACCCGATTAACTTCTTCGGCGGTCTGCGCAGGCAGATGCAGAAGGAAGGCCGTCGCCTGCCCAACGTGCTGGCGCTCGGCGTCGAAGCCTACGAGGCGCTCAAGCAGAACCCCGACCTGCTGGACCGCGTCAAGTACTCCGGCAGCACCGCGAACCCGGCGACGGTCAACCCGAACGTCATCGCCCAGCTGCTCGAGATCGAGCGCGTCGTGGTGCTGAACAGCACCTACAACAAGGGCGCGATCGGCGTGACCGACATGGACTTCGTCTGCGATTCCAAGAGCGCCCTGCTGGCCTACGCCAACCCCACCCCCGCCATCGACGAACCGTCCGCCGGTTACACCTTGGCCTGGGATATGCTCGGCAACGGCAGCTACCTGGCCTTCGACCAGTTCGAGGGCGAGAAGGGCACCCACACGGAGTTCATCGAGGGCCTGATGTCCAGCACCCCGAAGAAGGTCTGCGACGAGCTCGGCTACTTCATGAAGAGCTGCTGCGCGTAAGCAACCGCGACGGAGCACCGGCGACCTGCAGCACAACCGACGCGGCAGGTCGCCGTCCTATTGCTGACATCCGCACCGCTCTATAAGAGCAGCCGCATGTGCGCCGCCCCCAGCCTGATGGACGTTCGAGAGCCGCGCCCACCCGGCTGGACATACCTCCTTCACATGGGCGATTCCCTCGCCGTCCTTAACCCGGCTGCAAAAAGGGAGACACAGCGAATCCCAACAGACCATGCGGACCGACGGCGCAAAGGGCGTCTAATGGTGCATTTTTCAACTTTTGAGGAAAGGAGGGCAAAGCCACAATGGACAAGTTCATCGCAGCGAAGCCCTGCAGCTTCGGAGGCAGGCGCTACAACATCGGGGAAGCCATCGAGGCGGGGACCGTGGATCCCAACCGCGCCCCGACGCTGATCAAGTACGGCATCATCCAGGAAGCCGACGACAAGGCAGCGCCCCAGGCGAAAGCACCGACGAATACGCCGGTCGAACAGCCCGACGCCGCCAAGGCGAAGAAGCAGACAGGAAGGAAGAAGGTGGAATGACATGGCGGAACCCACCATCACCTTCACCTACAACCCCGCGGAGATAACGACCCCGTCCGTCAGCCGCGCCCGATTCGAGCTCGGCGACATCGCCGTCGACGGAGGACAGGAGACATGCTACCTTTCCGACCAGGAGATCAGCGCCATCATCGCCGACAGCACAGGCTGGAAGCGGGCGCTTTTCAGGCTGGCCGACGCCGTATGCATGCGGCTCTCCTACGAGACCAACTGGAAGAACGACGGGACCTCGTTCGATTTGAGCCAACGCGCAGACCGATGGATGAAGCTGCGCGACAAGCTCGAAAAAGAGGCAGACCTCGAAGAGTGCCTGCCCGATTCGGAAGCGGTCAACGATACGCTCCAGGCACCCGACAGCGGTCATTATTTCCGGCGGAACATGACCAACTCGCCCTACATCCAGCCGCCATACGTCCCCGGAGGTGAGCTGCCGTGATGCGACAAGGCAGAATCGGCATGACCCGCCCCGAGAGCTTCCCCAAGCTCTTCTACGTGTACAGCCAGGGAACGAGTACCAGCAGCGCCGGACGGATTCTGCAGGAAGCCCCGGCGAAGAAGGCAGAGCTGCGCTGCACCCTTTCCATCGCCAAGCCGGATGAGGTCGAGAGATTCAGGCAGGACAAGGTCGTGGTCACTCACACCATATTCCACAGGGGAGCGCCCCAGGCGAAGGAAAACGACGTCTTTAAACTCATTAAAAACGGCGTAGAGACGCGCAGCTTCAGGGTGAAGGCGATTCACAACAAGGGCGAAATGGACATCGAGACAACCTACTACTGCGAGGAGAGGGGGGACGCGAAGTCATGCTGATCAGCGTCAACCTCTCCACGATTGCATCCCAGGCCAAAGCCCAGGTCGAAGCGGAGCTGCCGACAAGAGCCATGCAGGCAGCCATTTATTTAGGCAACGCATCGATGCAGATTCTCGGAAAAGTGGGCACAAGCGAAAAAGTGTACCGAAAACCAGCCGGAGGAACCTACAACGCATCAAGCCCCGGCGAACCTCCTGCCATGCGCACCGGCACGCTGATGCGCTCCTGGAGACCTATGGTGTTCGGAGCCTACAACCCCGGCCTGGAAGGCGGCACCCCATATGCCGGTTACCTGGAAGAAGGGACCAGCAAAATGGCAGCGCGTCCGTTTGTAGATAAGATCGTCGAGACCGCAGAGCCGCAAATCACCGCGATATATAACGCCCCATACAACATTCACATCGGATAGAGGAGGGGACGATATGGAATTACACGCGATGATTTATCAACGGCTCGTTACAGACGAAACGCTCGAAGGGCTGCTGGCGCAGTACGACAACCGCCCCGCCGTATTCTACCAACACCCGGCGACGGCAGACGACCCCAAGTGGGGAACACAAGAGCTGGACGACGGCAGCGAAGTGACCGTTCAATACCCGCGGATAGACTACTCGGTCGACACGCAGGAAAACCCGGCGAGGAACACCAGCGGAACGCTGATGCTGAACGTTTGGTGCGATGCCCAATTCGGGTCCGAACCGGAGGCGGTCGAAGCGCAGCTGCGCCAGCTTTTCCATGTGGCATTTGCACAGACCGACGACTACGCCTACTGCCTCGCATGGCTGCGGTCGGACGCTTTCGAGGTCAAGACAAAGCCCGAAGAGAACGCGCGGACATTCGGAGTGACGGTCGTATTCGACCTCATGGCCTGCCCCTCCCAGATCACGCTGTACCCGGATCCCATCAAGGGGATGAACGAGTGGACGAAGGGAATCCTCCCGGACGCCACCGTCATCGGGACGGACGAAATCGACGGCTGGCTGGTGCCGACGCGCGAGACCCCCGTCATCTACTGGCGGATCACAGCGCAGGAAAAGGTGAAGCAGCACTTCACCCATACCTGGCTCGGAATCACCATCGAGGGACACGTCTATTGCAGGAACGCAGCAGACAGGCTCTACAACCTGATTCAGCTGAACACGGCGCATGCCCTCGCCGACCATATCCCGTTAGAAGACACCTCCCCGCTTTTTTTGAAAACCTTCACCGTCCAGCCCCACATGAACTACGTTCTGACAGGGCAGATCAGGGCGACGGGATACTTCGGAATCCTTCAGCCCGAGTCGCACCTTTCTACCGGCGCGACAGGAAAGAAGCTGGTCCACATCAACCTCCCGAGAGAGATCATCGAGGAAGACGGCGTGATCGCTGAGGTTACCGACGAAACCAGCGAAGGCTTCCGATTCCCGTATCCACAATCGGCAGGCTCCGAACAGACTGGCCAGCGCCCAGAGACCAATACGGTCGGCGCGATTTCCGACGCCTCCATCGACGCAGACGGAAGCAACAGCCAGGGGTACCGGTTCCCATACGAACAGGCGGGACAGAAACCGGACGTCAATACGGTCGGCGCGATTTCCGACGCCTCCATCGGAACGGATGGAGGGAACAGCCAGGGTTATCAATTCCCCTATGAACCGGCGGGAACAGATAACGCCAAAACAAGCTAACGAAAGGAGATAAATGACCATGTCTGAGAAGAAGACGACCGCCACACAGGTCGTTCAGGCGGAGACCTACGAGGCGAATGAAATCGCCGCGAACGCCCCGCGCCTGTTCGGCTGCAGCATCGACATCGCGACGGCAGCGTTCAAGGTGAACGGCATCGAGAGATGCAGCCTCGCCGACGCGGAGAAGATCATCAAGGACTTTGCGGAGAAAAGGGTCTAAGACCTACCGCAGAAAGGAAGGATTAAACCATGGCAGGAAGATACTCCATCGGTGAAACCAAAGTCCGCCCCGGCATCTATTTCCGGCAGGAAAACGGAGGCGGCAACGATACGCTCGGCGCGACCAACGGCATTGTCGGTGTGGCCTTTAAGGCCAACTGGGGTCCCCTGGGCGAGATCGTGACCATCGACAACCCCGCGGACATCACTACCCTTTTCGGCGACGATTCCGGCAGCGGCAGCAACACCGCCATCCTCAACGCCATCTTCCAGGGCGGAGCTTCGCAGGTGCTGGCCGTCCGCGTCGGCACCGGCGGCACCAAGGCAGCGATCACGCTGAAGGACACCGCCAGCACCCCCGCCGACGTCGTGACGCTGACGGCGAAGTACGCAGGCACCCGCGCCCTGAGCGTGACCATCAAGGACAGCCTCAGCATAACCACGATGCGCGAGTGCATCATCTACGCCGGGACCACCGAGCTGTCGAAGGTCCTCTTCGAGAAGGGCAGCGCGGGCGAGGTCGACGCCATCGTCGCCGCGATCAACGCCAGCGAGGAATGCGTCGTCACCGCGACGAAGGTCGCCGCCGGTAACGGCCTGCTGGCCGCGGTCACCCAGAGCACCTTCACCACGGCTGGCGTCAGCCCGACCATCACCTCCACGGACTACAGCAACGCCTTCACGCTGCTGGAAGCCGCGAAGTGGAACACCGTCTGCATCGACAGCGACGACACCAGCATCCACGCGCTGCTGGCCGCTTTCATCAACCGCGTGAACGACGCCGGTCTGATGGGCATCGCTGTCCTGGGCGAACCGACCTCCGTCGCCTACGCCACCAGGAAGAGCGACGCCGCCGCATTCAACAGCGAGAACGTCGTGTATTGCCTCAACGGCTTCACGATCGCCGGAGTTGCCTACGAGGGCTGGAAAGCTGCCGCGCTGGTGGCTGGCTATATCGCCTTCCTCCCCAGCAACGACTCGCTGACCCACAAGGTCATCCCGAACGCGACCGGCATCGTCGGCGCTCTGACCAACACCCAGGTCGTCGAGTGCCTGCAGAGCGGCTGCCTCGTCTTCACCGTTTCCGCTTCCGGCGCGGTTTGGGTCGAGCAGGGCATCAACACCCTGGTCACCCTGCGGGCAGATCAGGACGCGGGCTGGAAGAAGATCAGGCGCACGAAGACGCGCTTCGAGCTGATCGACCGCATCAACATCAACAGCGAAGGCGTGATCGGCAACGTCAACAACGACGACAACGGACGCGCCACCCTGCTGGCGATCATGAACGGCGTCGGCGCGGAGATGATCGCCGAGGGCAAGCTGCAGACCTTCGAGGCGTCGGAAAGCACGACGAACCTCCCGAGGGGCGACAGCGCCTGGTTCAACATCGTCGTGCTGGACAACGACAGCATGGAGCACATCTACCTGACCTACCTCTTCCGCTTCGCCGAGGCGTAAGAGGAAGCAGGTATCAGAGAGAGGAGGAAAACCTTAAATGGCTAATATCGGAGCAGTTAACGAATCCCCGGCGGTTGACGTTCGGAAAGTTTTGTCCGGCAAAGACGGCTGCCTCTACGATGGCGACGGCAACATGCTGGCCACGATGGAGAGCTTCACCGGTCAGGCGAACATCACGAACGCCAACTTCCAGCCGCTCGGCTCCGCGATGGAGCGCAGCAGCATGACCAGCTACCGCGTCACCCTGACCATGAGCGAGATCGTCGTCTACGACAGCGAGTTCTTCACCATGGTCATGAAGGGCCTGAAGACCGGTATCATGCCCGTCTTCAACTTCCGCGGCATGATCCGCTCCCCGTATAACGGGAAGAAGGAACAGGTCGTCTACCGCGACTGCGTCCCGGACGGCAGCATCGACATCCAGAACATGAGCACGGGCGAGTTGTACAAGCGCAGCTGGAGCTTCATCTGCAACAACCCGCCGGAGCTCATGTCCACGATCAAGAGCACTGAATAACAGAGCCACCGCGCGGTTTCAGGCGACTGGCTCACGCCACCGCGACCAACTGACCCCCAGGGCAGCGAAAAGCCGTCCTGGGGGATTTTAAGAAGTTTAAACACCGAATAAATAGAAGGAGGCTCCACACAATGAAAAAGACTGATTACTTCCCCGCCGTTGAGGACACCGCCACCGACGGAATCGAGCTGCAGGAGGAAGAAGAGGCGACGACCCAGGAAGAGCTGCTGTTCAGCGAGGACGACCTGCTGAAAGCGCTGACCGATAACGAGCACCTGGAGACGACCGAGACCATCGAGGTCAAGTTCGGATCCGCGACGTTCCAATTCAGAATCCGTCCCCTCACCGAGAGGGAGTGGAGCAACTGCAGGGAACGCTGCACCAAGTACAAGCGGAACCGCAGGCTGGGCGGAATGAAGATGCCCGAGGACACCGACACCGTCGGCTACCACACCCTGCTGATTTACACCGCGACGGTCGAAGAGGACCGGGAGAAGCTCTGGAACAATAAGAAGTTCTGGAAGGCGACCGGCGCTCTGACCGGCACGGACATGGTCGACAAGCTGATCCCGTTCGCCGGGAAGAAGCAGCAGATCATCGAGAGGATCGAGAAGCTCTCCGGCTACGACGACGAGAGCGAAGACGAATACGAGGAGACTGTAAAAAACTAATCCTCGCTGGCGGAAAGGCGCGGCTCCTCCATCACATATTCCAGCGGACGGGAACGTCCCCGGACGTCGTGATGCGAAAGCCGCGCTTTGTTCGTATATTCATGCTGAAAAGCATGGAGATACAGATCGAAGCGGAGGCGCAAGAGAGAGAACTCGCCCGCCAGCGTCGAGAACAGCAAATGCAGCAGGCGGCGCGGTCGCGCAGGAGGAGATGATACCGAAATGGAGCAGGTGTTCAGAATAGAGATCCCGGTCGAGGTTAAGAGCAACGCCGACCTCGGGAAAATGAAGCAGATCGAGGCCGTGCTGAAACAGGCAGAACAGGAAGCGCGGAAGCTGGCCTCCTCAGCCGACACCGCTTTTAATCGGCTTTCCTCCGGCGCGTCCAACGCCGCCTCGGCGATGCAGCAGGTGGACAACGCCGCGAAGCAGTCCGCCAACGCGATGGAGGAAGTCGGAAACTCCGCCGACGAAGTAGGAGACGCTGCGGAAGACGCCGCGGATTCCATGGAGGAAGTCGGCGACGCCGCGAAGGAAGCAGGCAACGCAGCGGAAAGCGCCATGAACGAGGCGGCAGGCAGCGCCGACAAGTTCAGCCAGCGGATGGACAAATCCAGCAAGACGCTGCGCGACGCCTTCAAGGAAAAGCTGAAGCTGACGATGGAGGCGATCGACAAGGTCTCGCCCATTGTAAAGGAAATCACCACGAAGATCAAGTCGCTGGCCGCGAAGGCATGGAAGATCACGGTCAAGATGGTCGATTTCGTAACCGCGCCGTTCAAGGCGCTGAAGAACATGATTATGTCGCCCATAACGATGACGCTATCGATTGCGGGAATCGGGCTGGGCGCGGCTTCGTTCTACCAGACGTTCACAGACTTCGAGGCAGGGATGAGCAACGTCAAGGCGCTTTCAGGCGCGACGAACGAAGAGTTCATAAAACTGAAAGATACCGCGTCCGAGCTGGGCGCGACAACGAAGTTCACCGCCGCGGAGGCAGCGGAGGGCATGCAGTACCTCGCCATGGCAGGATGGAAAACCAGCGACATCATCGCGGGCATGCCCGGTCTGCTTCAGCTGGCCGCGGCAGGCGGGACCGACCTCGGCACTGCCGCCGACATCGTATCCGACGTCATGACCGCCATGGGCATGAGCGCGGACCAGGCCAGCCGCGCCGCTGATATTTTCGCCAAGACGGCGACCTCCACGAACACCACCATCGGCATGCTGGGCGAGACGCTGAAATACGCGGCCCCCATCGCCCACTCATTCGGCTTGCAGCTTTCCGAGGTGGCAGCCGTCACCGGCATGATGGCGAACGCAGGCATCAAGGGCGGCAGCGCGGGCACCGCGATCAGGACGGCGCTGCTGCGCATGGCCAGCCCGAGCAAGGAAGCATCGAAGGCCATGAGTGCGCTCGGCCTCACGTTCTCCGATTCCAGCGGGAAGATGAAAGACATGCAGACCATCATGAAGGACCTCGGGAAGGCTTTCGGCGGTCTGTCGGAACAGGAAAAGCTGGCATATGCCGACGACATATTCGGAAAGAACGCATCCTCGGCATGGCTGGCCGTCATAGAGCAGGGCGAGACCGCCTTTAATTCGCTTTATGAGGCGATAGACAAGTCCGAAGGCGCAGCACAGGAAATGGCCGACATCCAGCTGGACAACCTCGCAGGCGACGTCACGCTCCTTCAGAGCGCCGTCGACGGAATGAAGGTCAGCCTCATGGACAAGCTCGACCCGTACCTGCGCCAGGGCGTCCAGTGGTTGACCGCGAAGATTCCCGCGATCACCGAGGCGATCGGAAACCTCGTCGACAAGGGCATCGCGAAGGCGAAGGAACTGAAAGACCAAATCGCCGGAGTGTTCAGCAGCGAAGAATTCCAGAACGCCGACAGCCTCGCCGACAAGTTCTTCATCGCCTGGGACAAGATCATCGCGGAGCCGTTCAACGAGTGGTGGAGCGGCAGCGGAAGAGGATTCGTCCTCGGCATCGTAAAGAAGGTCGGCTCCACCTTCGGCGAAGTGCTGCACGGAATCGTCCTCGGAATTTTCGCCGCGCTCAAAGGCGAAGAGATCGACTTCGAGGGGCTGAACCTGACCGGCATAGCAAAGGCAGGCGCGGAGGCAGCGAAGGAATACGTCTCCTCCTTCGCCCAGGGACTGAACGCCTCCGACCTGATGGGCAGCATGCCCGGATGGATGACCGCTGGCCTTGTCGGCTTTGGAGCCTTGAAGATCGGCAGCGGAGCGCTCGGAATCGCGAAGACCGTCGGGCAGCTGCGGCTTGCCTTCGGCGGAGTGGCGACCGCAGCGACGACCGCCACCGCAGCGACAGCAGCAACCGGCGAAGCCGTAGCAGCAGCAGCGACGACCGCGACGACCGGAGCCTCCGCCTTCGGCGGCTTGGGATCCGCGCTTGCAGCTATCCCCGGCTGGGGCTGGGCAGCACTCGCCGCACTGGCTGCCGTCGGCATCGGCTACAAGCTATATACCGACGAACAGGCGAGGCAGGAAGAAGAGCTGCTCCACATGGGCGATAAAGTCGAGGCAGCTGGCGACCGGTACGTCAAAGCCGTCCAGCGCGTCCACGATTTAGACACCACGCTCGAAGGCATCCAGGAGATCAAGCTGCGAGTGACCGAGGAAAAGGAACAAAACGCAGAAGTAATCGCCCAGGTCAAGAGCGAGATCGACGGGATTCTCCACCCGGAGATCGTCCTGACCGCCACCCTTGAGAGAAGCGGGTACAACACCGAGGAAGCGCAGACAATCCTGGAACAAGTCAAAGCTGCCACAGAGGAAAAAGCGAAGCTGGAAGCGGAGCTGGCCAGCGGACAATACGACACGGAAAGAGCAAAGGAAATCGAAGACCAAATCGCCGCTGCCGATGAGCAAATCGCCATTCTGACGGCAGAGCTTGTAGCCCAAGGCTACGATGAAGACGAAGTCAACAGAATTATCGGTCAATTCGAAGCGATCGCGACAAAAGACGTCGCATTGACCGCCACCCTTGACGCATCCGGATACAACATTCTGCAGGCCGGAGCAATCATCGCCGAGATGAACGCAGTGGAGGAAGGACAGAAACAGGCAACGATCATCTTTGCAGCCGACACTGACATGGCCGAGCAGGACATCGCGACGCTGACCACCAACCTGACCGAGATGATGTCAATGAAGACGGAAAAGGAAATCACGCTCTCTGGCGTCGGCCTATCCGCCTTTCAAATTGCTTGGCTCGAAGGTGAGCTTAAAACCATTGAGAACAGGAAGCACGAAATCGAGATTGCGGTTGCCGAGGGAGAAGGGACTCCTGAACTGATAGCCGAGTACGATGCTCTTACAACGAAGGAGCAGACAATCACATATCAGCTAAAAGGTTCAAAAATGAGCGACCAAGAAGCCAAGGCCATGCAGGATCAGGTAGACAAGCTCAGGGAGGCTATCGGCAGCATCCTCGTTACAATCAGTGAAGACCCGAACAGTACCTTCACGCAGGAAGACATGTACGCGCTCATGGCATTTTTGAACACGGCAGGCGAGCATTATTGGCATCTTGGGCTGAACCTCGCCACCGGCAGCGTCACCACGGAGGACCTGGAGAACTACAACCAACAGCTGGAGGCATACGCCAAGCACCTGGAGGAAATCAGCGGAGGCGTGATTTCTTTTGAGGACGCGATGAACGGAACCTACACCGAGGAACAAGTTCACCAGGCAGGCGCTCACGCCAAAGCAGAACGCGACAGAGCACTCGATGAACTGCGCCAGGAAGTATTCACCGGCAGGAACTCCGAACAAGAGCAGGTAGAAAACCGGGCCAGGTACGAAAAGCAGATCGAAGAAGCCCAAACCGGAGCAGACCGGATGAAGAACGCAGCAGCGGAAGTAATGGCGCTGCAGGACGCGGTCTCCGGCTTCTACCAGGCGGATGCGGCGAACTATGCCAGGACCCAGCTCAACCCATCAGACAAGGACTATATGTCCAAGGAAGACTACGCGACATGGTGGGAGAAGAACAATAAATCCTCCGAGTGGTACCAGCAGGCAGAAAAGATCGCTGGCGAGTACGGATTCGGAGGCGACCTCGCGACTTCCATCGGCCATGGCGCATACGAGGAAGAGTACTGGAACGGCGCACTCGCAGACATCTACGGGGAAAAGGCAAAGCTCGAAGGCGATGCAATAAAAGCCCAGGAGAAATACGACACTCAGAACGAAAGCCTGCTCAAGCAGTACGCAGGCGAACGCGACATGCGAACCTTCGAGGCTGAACTCGGAACACAGTACGAAGGAAAGACCGTCGAGGAACTCGCTGGCATGTTCGGCTCCTTGGACGCTTCTGGCCTTGAGGCCCTCGGGAACGCCGTCAACGCGATCAAAGACCTGAACGCCAACACCGACTACATCAGCGACGCGGAGAAGACCACACCCGAGGCGCTGGCACAAACCGCCTATGAGAGCGTTACCGCGGAAGCAAACCAGACAATGCTCGACGGAATGCTCAAGGGGATGCAGCAGATCGAGCAGGCATACAATCTGGCGAAATCCAACGACTCCACATGGAACGCAGCCCATCCAGATGCGGAAAATCCGGCGAACTCTGCAGGCACGTACGCAGAGACACAGATCGCCAACATTAACGCAGCCCTCTCCTCGCTCGGCTCTGACGTCCAGATCGACTCGTTGGAGAATATCCAGCAGGCATTCGATGCCTTGAAGGACATAAACCTCGACGAGATCAACTTCGAGGAAGCCTTCGGAGACGTGGCAACGGTAGCCACAGACGTGGAAGGATTGGGAGATAAGGTCGAGGACGCGAAGACGAAGATCGAAGAGCTGACCGGCGTCGACCTCTCGACCTTGACGTTCGACACACCGGCGGCATCCGCAGACAGCCTGAGCAGCAAAGCCAGCACCGCCGCAGCCAACGTGAAAAAGGCGGAAGACGCACTCACAAGCCTCGACGGAAAAACCGCCACAACTACCATTTATGAGAACACCGTCAGGACGACCACAACCGGCGCAGCCCAGAGCGCGGAAGGCGGCATATTCAACGGCGCATTCCTGTCCTGGGTAGCAGAGGACGGCCCGGAGGCGATCATTCCCCTTGGTGCGAAGCGCAGAGAGCGCGGCCTCGACCTTTGGATGCAGGCAGGCCAGGCACTTGGCGTCAGCGAGTTTGCAGAGGGCGGGATCCTCGCCCCTTATTCCGGAGTAATCGCTTCCCTTCCAGAGGAGATATGGGACGACGACGGAAACGGCTCCGGCGACCCCAAGCCAGTGTCGTCGACAGGTTACAGTACAAACGGAGGCGGAAACTTCCAGGTGACCGTCAGCGTAAATCCCGAGTACAGCATCGACGGCGGAAACGGAGACCCGGACGCCATCCTCGACGTCATCCGCAGCAAACAGACCGAACTGGCAGAATTGCTCGGCGCAGCGATGGCCGATCAGCTGGCTGACCTTCTGACCAACATGTAACAGAGAAACGGAGGCGCGAAGCATGAACTTTTACCTCGAAGAGACGACAGGGAAACGCTATAAGCGATTGTATTTCCCGATCGTACCAAACGAGCTGAGCGTTACCTCCGGCGCGAACACCATCCCATTCAACATCATAAAGACAGGGGAATCCAGAGTGCCCCGCGGCCTCAAGGCAACGGGGTACTCTTGGGAAGGGATGCTGCCGGGAAAGACCATTAAAAGTTCGGCCATCCTCAACGTCAGCAGCGAGGAATGGCAGGCCCCGAGAGACATCATCAAGATTCTCGATGCATGGACGAAGAACGGCACATCGCTGAAATTCGTCGCTGGAAAGTTTGTAAACGACAACGTGTTCATCGAGAGCTTCAACAAAAAGTTCTTCGGTCAAAACCATTGTAAGTATAGCATCACTCTAACGAAATATCCGACACTGACCGTCAGCGTATCAAAAGCACCAAAGAAAACGAGCGGAGATACCGGCTCGTCCTATCCGGAAGGAAAAGTCAACAAGGATAAGGTCGCGTATCGAAAAGGCCCTGGCCACAACTACACGAAAATCGGGAAAAAGAACAACGGCGACAAGGTCACTGTGTATGGCACAAAAGGCAATTGGTACAAGATCAATGACGACGATGAATGGTGGATTTGTAAGACCTATGTCACGCTTACCAGCGGACAACCTGAAAAAACAGGCGGTTCCGGAGGCAGCGGAGGCAGAGGTGGAAGAGGCTCAGGCGGGAGCACCGGCGGAACTGGCGGAAAGCAACCTGTCAAAGTTGAAATCCCGACCAGCGAAGGTGTCCAGCCGCCGAAACTGCCAATAAAGCCACAACCCACAAGACCACCGGGCAGCGGACCACAACCCATGACACAATAACGAACGGAGGACGGCGGTATGGCAGAGCAGGTTAGCTTGATCGGCACCAAATACTATGTGACCGCCGTCCTTCCAGACGGCAGATTGATCCACCTTGAAAACGTCGCGGAGAATATCGCTTGGGAGGAAAACGAAAGCGAACTGGCCGTCAGGCTGAACCTGACGATTCGAGACGTTCCATTCGAGAAATCGACCCTATCCAAGCAGCTGAAACTTTGCACGATGGTTTATTTGTATGCGAAGTGGAACGGAGAGAAAAAGAAGCAAGAGATTTTCAGGGGCACCATCTGGGAATGGGAACATTCGGAAATAAAGGACGACGCAATAATAATCACCTGCTACGACATGCTCTATTATTTACAGAAATCGTCCGATAATAAATACTACGCGAAGGGAAAGAAAACCGGCGAGATTTGCAAAGACATTTTGAACTCATGGGATGTCACTTTATACGAATACACCGGCCCGTCCATTTCCCACGAAAAGACGTTATATAAAAACAAGACGATTAGCGCGATGCTGACAGACACGCTTGACGAGGCGAAGAAGAAGACCGGGAAGAAGGGAATCATCCGCGCCGTCGAAGGGAAATGCAGGATCATCACCCAAGGCACAAACGACAACATCTGGAACTTTACGGCAGCGTCTAACCTGATTTCTTCATCAGATAAGTATTCGATGGTAAACCTCGTGACCCGAGTAATCATCACTGGAAAAGAAGACAAAGACGGTAAACCGAAGATCGAGGCGACCGTCGACGGAAAAGTCGAATACGGCATCCTTCAGCAGATTAAATCGAAGGGCGACACATCGCTTGAAGACGCGAAGAAGGAAGCCCAGGAAACGCTCGATGAAAAAGGAAGCCCAGAGCGGACGACGACGCTCGTCGCTCCGGATATTCCGACGCTCCGGAAAGGCGATCTGATCCACGTAAAAACCGACAAAATGAAGGGATATTTTTATATCAAGGGAATCAGCCACAATGCCACCAGCGGGACGATGCAGATGGAGGTGGAGCCACATGGCTAAAGGCGGCAACTCCCCAGGATTAAGCAGGCTGGCTGGTCTCTTCAAGGAGACCGCGAAAAACGAGGCCAAAGATGCATCCCCCACCGTTCTTGACTTTGGCACGATAAACGACGATTACAGCTTGTCCACCGACAGCTTCCCAATTCCAATCCCAAAGAGCGATTACCTCGTCAGCAAGAGGCTGAAAAAGTGGGAGACGGCAGAGGATGAAGAGGGGCACAAGCACAAAATCCCGGAACATGGCCATCACGTCCCAGAGCACACACACAGCATACCAGAGCACACCCACACCAACACGGTCTCCAAAGTCGGCCTGACGACAAACGAGGCTGGCGACCACTTCCATACAAACCCGGAACACGGGCATACCGTGCCGGTCGGAAACACGAGCCTTGAAACGAACAGCGACGGAACCCATAAACACAGCATTGCAGCCCATGACCATAATCAGGCGGTCGTTGCGGTCGCGCTCGAGACAGCGGATGCAGGAAGCCACACCCACACCATCAACGAGCATAACCACACGGCATCGGCTGACCCCGTAACCTTCAACTCAAACAACGCAGGAGAGCACAACCATACCATCGACGAACACAACCATGTTGTGACGATCGACAATACAGAGCAGAACACCAACGCGACGGAACAGGACACTGAAAAAGTGGAACTTGAGACCGACGAAGGCGGGAAGCATTCCCACGAATTCCCGGACGACTGGCCGCTGAAAGTCGGCGACCGGGTAATTGTAGCCTGGGTAAATAACGACGCCGTCGTCTTGGACGTAATCATCAAGGCGACTGACATTTTTGATTAGAGCGAGGCGAGAATCATGGCACAAAAGCTCTACCCCGTTTTTGACTTTCCAGATATAGACGAAACCGAGACAGAACAGGAAGAGGAGACCTTCAAGGCCGGTCCTCTTTTTGATTTCAACCTCGGGGACTTCGCCCTCGACGGGCAAAACCGCGTTGTTTATGTTGACGGGAAGGACTTGTTCATGCTTTGGGTCGTAAAAACACTTCAGACGCAGGTCGGAGCCTACCGCTCATACTATAACTACGGAATTGACCAGGAAGAAGCGATGGACCAGCCTGACAGGGAGGCGGTAGAATCCGCGCTCGAGCGGACAATCATTGAGGCGCTGAAACAGAACCCGCAGACGGAAGAAGTCGACAACTTCTTCTTCAGTTGGAAGGGAAGTACCCTATATGCGACCTTTATGGTGACACCGAAGAACTGGGAAGCCTTCGATGTCAACATGAGGGTGGTCGAATAGCAGTAGCGCAGAGAGAGGAAACGAGAAATAAAAACTGAGGAGGCGAAGGAACAACATGGAAA
>Ga0265298_10005436_pt1 | contig 15994 bp, 12 predicted proteins | sample AusTroGonzalo_MG_3_FD_193486 | JGI IMG/M metagenome (GOLD analysis project Ga0265298, IMG submission 193486) | Bovine rumen microbial communities from tropical cattle in Woodstock, Queensland, Australia - Gonzalo_01 | ecosystem: Host-associated > Mammals > Digestive system > Stomach > Rumen ... | reverse complement strand
CGGAACCGGAGATTATTACCCCGGAGCCCGAGATCATCACGCCCGAGCCCGAGATCATTACTCCGGAACCGGAAGTCATTACGCCTGAACCGGAAATCATTACCCCCGAGCCGGAAATCATCACCCCTGAACCGGCAGATCTCTCACAGAGCAATAATGAGCCCACCGACGAGCCCACCGATGCCCCGGTGATGCCCGTGGGTGAAATGATTAACCGCTACGGTGTGACAACCACCAACGTCAACTACCGCAAAACGCCGAGCACGAACGGCCAGAAATACAGCCAGCTGCCCAGCAATACCCATGTATACCTGATTATCACGGAACTGAACGAGAAGGGTGAGGAATGGACCCTTGTTGAAGCGGAAGGACATACCGGATACCTGAAGAGCGAATTCCTCAGGGTACTGACCGAGGAGGACAGTGAGGCCTACAATCTCGCGCAGTCCACCCAGGCTCCGGTTTATGACATCGGGGATATCCATCCCACAGAGGCGCCTACGCCCGAACCGGAAGCAACGCCCGAACCCGCGCCCACCGACACACCCACACCGGAACCGACAGACACCCCCGAACCGACCGCCGCGCCGGTTATTGAAGACGGCGTGCTGATCAACCGCTACGCGACAACGAACAAAGGCAAAGTCAATGTACGGCAGCAGCCCTCCGTGAACTCCGGCCGGGTAACAACGCTGGAGAAGAACGGCGAACATGTCTATCTGCTCTGGTCTGACACGAATGACCAGGGAGAACACTGGACCCGTGTGAGAGTGAACGGGCAGGACGGCTACATCAAGAATGACTTCCTGAACCTGATGACCCAGGAAGACAGTGACGCGTACAGCGCCACCCAGGCAAACCCGGAAAAGGTTTATACGATGGAGGAACTGTTCCCCTCGCCGGAACCCACGGCAGAACCGACAGCAACGCCGGAACCCACGGCAGAACCGACAGCAACACCTGAACCAACGGAAGTGGTCACAGCCACTCCCGTTCCCACCGCAACGCCCGCGCCGGAAATGCCCGTGGGTGAAATGATCAACCGCTACGGCATGACCAAAAGCAAAGTGTTCTTCCGCAAGGAAGCCAGCACAAACGCGGGCAAAATCGCCGAGCTGTCCAAAAACGCACAGGTTTACCTGATCTACACCCAGGAAAATGAAGTGGGTGAAATGTGGACCTACGCGATGGTAAACGGTCAGACCGGATATATCATGACCAAATACCTGAACCTGCTGACCGAAGAAGACAGCAGCGTGATCGATAATGCGCAGGCTACCCGGGCGCCCGCCTTTACGCTGCAGGATATTTTCCCGACGGAGGAACCCACCCCGGTGGTGACACTGGAAGCGACGGAAGAGCCGCCTGTCGCGGAAACAGAAACGCCTGAACCGACAGATACGCCGGAACCGACAGAAAAGCCGACCGAAGCGCCGACAGACACACCGGAACCGACAGAGAAGCCGACCGAAGCGCCGACTGACACGCCCGAACCGACAGAGAAGCCGACCGAAGCGCCGACAGACACGCCGGAACCGACAGAGAAACCGACCGAGGCGCCGACAGACACGCCGGAACCGACAGAGGCTCCCACCCAGGTGCCTACAGACACCCCCACGCCCGAACCGACCGCCACGCCGACCGAGGTTGTGACAGCAACGCCTACCCAGGCTCCCGTTGTGACGCCGACTTCGGTGCCTTATCAGCGAATCGGTTACGCGATTACCATCGGCGACGGCGTACCGGTCCGCCAGTGGCCCACGTCCAACAGCTCTATCATCGATATCCTGGGCGCCAACAAGATCGTGTATGTGACCGGCCAGGCGTATATCGACGGGGAGACCGTTCCCTGGTCCGCCGCCGAATTTGACGGCAAGTGGGGTTATGTCCGCGCGGATATGCTGCGGATGATATCGGCAGAGGAAATGAACGCATTCTCCGACCTGATCCGGAACACCGTCACGCCGATGCCGGAAACCACCGTTGTTCCTTATGTATATAATCCGGATGAACTGAGCTGCTACGGTTATGTGACCACCGACTCCGTCAATTTCCGCGAGGGTGCCGGAGCCAACACCAAGAAAATCAGGCAGATGAAACGCTATGCCCTCTTCCTGGTATACGGCAGCACGGAAGTCAACGGGGAGACCTGGTACCAGGTTTCCTATGACGGGCAGATGGGATACCTGAACGGGAAATACTTCAAGCAGATGACCGTCAGCGAAGCAGACGAATTCTTTGCCTCCACCAAGTACGCGGAAGGCATTGCCAACAACAGCCAGACAGGATCCGAAGGGAATGCCCAGAATCCACAGACGACCGCGAACCCGACAGGTGTTGTATCCGCGGAGGACCAGCGGGTCAGCGAATGGGTCAATCCCGCGACCGGATCCACAGTCAGCTATGAACCGTTTGATCCCTTCGCAACGCCGGCGCCGCTGCCTGAAAACGAACTGGAAAAGAATGAGTTCGTGAAATCCCTGATTGACCAGATCCAGGCAGGCCAGCTGAAGCCGGAAGACGCGCAGACAGAACTGGAGAAGTTCTATAAGGACGCCAAGGATCCGGAAGGTTCCGTTAAGGCGGCGATGGCCTATATCCAGGAGAAGACAGGTCTGCAGACCGAAGAACCTTCCGAATCTCCCGAGCCGCAGCTGACGGAAGAACCCAACAATGAATATCCCCAGGAAAAATCATCCGGCGGCGGAGCGGGATGGATTATTGCCCTGCTGGTACTGGCTGCTGCCGGCGGAGGCGGATATTACTGGTATCTGCAGAAGCAGCGCAAGCGTGAAGCCGCACAGCGGATAGCACGCAAGAAAGCCGCGGAAAGCCGCGGACCGCAGGGAAAGAAACCGGTGACCGGAAACGGAACACCCAGCCGCCCCGTATCTGCCCAGAACGCGGCGAAGGTCAGGACGGGAACCTATACGGACAAACCCGGTTCCGCCCGCCCCAAGGCGACGCCGAATGATTCCGCCTCCGCGCCGGCAGCCAGAAAGCCTTACAGCGCAGGAGCCGAAAACCCCTACGGACGCTATACGTCCAGCGATACGGAGGAAGAAGCATCCTATACCGCAAGCTTCAAACCAAACGGCGGAAATTACAGGAAACCGGAAGTAAAAGATTCCGGTGAGGATGAAACGAAAGAATAAATCATCCGCCTGCCAGCCCTGATTTCCTTTTGCCGGAGGCCGTCATGACGACGGCCTCCTCTTTGCTTTTTGGGAATGATCATGATATAATCCGTTCAGTTCTGATATCGGAAAAGAGGAGAAAAACATGGCAGGCAAAAAGACTGACAAGAGGACAACCATGGCCAGACTTGCCGCACTGATCGTCGCCGGCGTCATGGCTGTATCCGTGATCCTGATGGCTGTCCTGAAATAAACAACGTTTTCAGTGGGAAAGGGGGGTGACCATGAAGCGCGGCAGAAACGGGCAAAAACGCAGATTATCCGCCGGCACAGTGATTATGCTGGTCATGCTCGTGGTTACCCTTGCCGGTTCCGCCCTGGTGCTCGGAAGGCTTTCATCAGGCGCGTCCGTGGATCTGGAAAAGCTGAAAATGGATTTCCTCCAGATCCAGGAAACGCCGGATCCGGATCCCGCTGATGAAACAAAACCCAAAACGGACGAAAAAGCGAAACAGCCCGGAAACGACAAGGTTACGCCCCCGCCCGAGATCAATGACGCCCTTCCGGCAGAAAAAAAGGGAAGCACTTTTACCCTGACAGCGGCGGGAAGTATCGCGCTGACAGGTGAAGTGCGCAAAAACAGCTGGACTTCTGATTCCAGGGTATATGACTATTCTGATGTGATGATGCTGCTTTCACTGAAAACAAAGGCGGACGCAGGCATTGTGTTCACTGAAAACCTTTTCTGTGACAAATACAAAGTCAACGATACAGTTGCAAAGGAATCAGCCGCGAACCTGGTGAAAGAAGGCGGTTTCGGTTATGCTGCCTGCGGCTTTTCACAGGCGTACAGCCACGGGAAGGATGGGATTGAAACCACCCTGATGGCACTGGATGAACGGGGAGTTGTACCGATCGGCCTCCGCTACGCAGATGACAGCGATATTCCGGGCATCCGTACAATCGGCGGCGTGAAGACAGTATTTCTGCAATACACGTCCACGGTCAGTTCCAAAACACGCAAAACGATGGACCAGGACGGAACCGCGGGCATGATTCCGGCGGCAGATCCGGATACGGTTGCCCGCGACATTTCCACCGCCCGTGAACGCGGCGCGGAAGCCGTGATTGTCCTGTTTCACTGGGGCAGAATCGGAAAAGACCCGGACAGCAGCCAGAAAGAGCTTGCTTCTGCCGCTGCCATGGCCGGAGCCGACCTGATTATCGGAAACGGAAGCCATGTTCCGCAGCCGACAGAATATATTACCGGACGGGACGGCAGGAGCATATTGTGCGCCTGGAGCCTCGGGTCACTGCTCAGCGGAGACCGGGGCAACGCCAAACGCATGAGCGGTTACCTGCTGCATGTGACCATCCGCAGCAACGGGCAGGGCGGCGCAGAGGTCCTGAATCCTGAATACACGCCGGTTTACACATGGAAATACAAGCAGGACGGCAGGTATTACTATCGCTGTATCGCGATTGACGGTACGATACCGGACGGGATGGACCCGGAACAGATCAAAAGCATGAACAGGGCGGCCGAGGCTGTCGCGGCGGCTTTGAAAAGTTCACCGCTGAGCCGGCGGGGAGGAGATCAGTGATCATGAATGCCCTGCGCCGGGAACTGACGGAGATCCTGGACAACAGCGGGGCACGGAGAACACCGGCGCTCCGGCGCAGTATCCGGGATGACTGGCTGTATGCCACTGATTTGCCGGGGCTTTGTACGGGCGGAATACCGGGCGGGATCCTTACCGGTTTGACCGAAGCCGGATGGGAATACCGGATTGACGGACAGTGGATGCAGCTCCGGAAACCATTAAAGGAACCGCCGGAAGCCTGGTTCAGCGGCCCGTACGGGCCGGAAGCTGACTGCTGCCTCAGCATTCTGCGGCGCCATCCGGAAAGGATGGAAAAGCAGGATAACGCCCTCGTATTCCGGCTGATCAAAGCGGGGGAAGAAGGCCCGGAAGCCTATGAAAAAACATGCGCGAAGCTGCATGGATTCTTTTCGGAAAGGCTTCGCGAAGGCGCCGGGCTTCCGGATATCAGCCTCAGATACTTCGGGGAATCAAATACGGAAGGAACAGAAAACAATGCTGATCCAACATATCGGGCATGCGGAATTCCTGATTGAAACAGAAAGCGGTGTCAGAATCGTCACAGATCCTTATGACGGCAGCTGCGGATATCCGATGAAACGGATGACCGCGGATGTGGCGCTGGTTTCCCATCATCACCATGACCATGACGCGGTGGATATGCTGAACGGGATGCCCCGGATTTATGACCGCGAGGGAGTGTACACCCCTGAACCCGGACTCAGGATTACAGCCGTGAAGGGATGGCATGACGACGCTGAAGGAAAAAAGCGCGGAGAAACCCTGTTATTCCTGGTTGAGACGGAAGGCCTCCGGATTGTGCACCTGGGGGACCTTGGGTGCGCGCTGAACGCCGGGCAGCAGGAACAGCTGAAAAACCCGGATATTCTGATGATTCCGGTCGGCGGTTTCTACACCATCAACGGAGAACAGGCGGGAGAGATTGCTGCGCAGCTGCACGCAAGGGTGATCCTGCCGATGCATTACAGGACGGAATACAACAGTGACTGGCCGATTGACGGGCCTGAGCCTTTCCTGGAAGGATTTGATCCCGGAGTGATATGCCGCGGCGCTGAAGCGCTGCGCGTGACGGCACAGGATCTGGAATGCCAGCCCCATGTTGTGCTTTTCCAGGATGCGGCCGCAGGCGGCGCAAAAGACCTCCTGTAGTTTTCGGAAACGGCGCACGGCACCGCCCCCGCGGTCCGGATCAGGATCCCGCGGCGGGAAGAAGGCTCCGTTATATCAAAACAGGCAGTCCCTTACGAACGAAGGTGACTGCCTGTTTGCTTTTTACCATTTGCGATGCCCCGTAAGGGGGAGTATCCTCCGGAGCAGATAACGCAGGCGCGCCGGGCGGCTCAGTTCCCCCTTCAGCAGGATGGAAGTATCCCTGACCAGGCCGATATCCATTTCGGAAGGTTCAGCCTTCGAATAACTGATCAGGGAAATGCATTCTCCGACGGGACCGATGGAAACGCTGAACAGGGAAGACCGATCCACCCGGCGGCCGAAGGCCATGGGCGTTTCACCTGCGCGGCGGATCCAGCTTTCAGACCGCAGCAGTTCCATCAGTTCACAGACCCAGATATCAAACACTTCCCGGCTGTTTCCCGCCCGGCGGACGCGGAAAGCGGGAGAGGTACACCAGATACGAAGCGCAAAAGCCGCAATAACGAGAAGAAGCAGAAGCCAGATCCAGGGGAACGAGCCGCCGCGCGGGTTTACAGGAGGCACTGAATCCGGATCGGGCGTCGGCGTATTATCCTGATGGCCGTCAGCAGGATCCGGCGTGGGTTCGGGTGTGGGTGACGGAGTGGGCGAAGGTTCGTCCGGTTCAGGGGTGGCTTCATCTTCCGTTCCTTCCGGTTCAGGCGGCGTCGGGGAAGGCGTCGGTTCCGGCGTGGGGGTCGGGGTGGGCTCCGGACTGTCCGGTTCCGGAGAGGCTGTCGGTTCGCTGCCGCCCTGATCCTCGCCGGACTGGCTCCGCCTGGGGGTTGCGTCAAAGGTCAGCCAGCCGAAACCCCGGAAATAGACTTCAGTCCAGGCATGCGCGGAGAGCCCTGTTACCAGCGCTTCACCGTTTTCGTTCGGTTCCGCCAGATAACCCTCCACATAGCGGGCCGGAAGGCCGGCCATACGGCAGAGGACGGTCATGGCGGAGGCAAAGTAAGTGCAGTATCCCTCCCTGGTATCGAGCAGAAAACGGGTGACAAAATCCATATCTGAAGGCTGTTCATCCACATCCAGGGTATAGCGGAAACTCCTGGTGAGCCAGGACTGAATGGCCAGCGCTTTATCATACGGCGCGGCAGCAACAGAGGACACTTCGCGGGCGAGGGCATAGACCGGTTCTTCCAGATGGGCGGGAAGGACTGTATAGGTTTCGAGGATGCTGTTATAATCCGGATCTTCAAAAGTGGAACAGACCTCGATGAGCGTGCCCAGGCCCGGATCCCCGGCCTGGAAGAGAGGCGCGCTGACAGTATAGACATCCCCGGCCTGCAGGTTGCGGGTGACAAACAGCTCGGATGAATTGGCAAAGTAAGGAACCAGCTCTTCACCGGGTGTCAGGGTCCGGACCCGCTGGGGGACAAAGAGGGTGGAGGCGCTGTCAGAAAGCATCCGGACCGAAACCTGCACCGTTTCGCACTGGGCATTGCGGACTGCTTCCGGGGGAAGATCCTGATTGAACAGCAGCGTCCGCTCCCTGTCCAGGCGGGAAGACTGCCAGAGATAGCGGCGCCCGCCGGTGGTGTTCCGCCAGGAACGGCCGGTATATTCATTCATGATCACACCGCGGAGATAGACGGAGCGGGGCGTTGATACCTGCATAACCGGATGATCCGAAGGAGACGGTTTGCCGCCGAGCTGTTCCTGCCCCTCCGGATAGAAACCTTCCGAAGACAGGGAAAAGACGTCGCGCGGCTCCGTGAAGAAAAGACGGTCCAGGATTGCCTGGCGCAGTTCATCGGTCTTTTCCTGCACGGAATTCGGCCCGATTCCCTTTCCGGCGATAAGGAAAGCGGCAGCCACCAGCATGACCGCGAAGGGAAGAAGAGGCAGGACAGGCGTTTCGGGAAAACGGTCCGTCATCAGGAGCAGCAGGAGCGCTGCCAGCGCGGGAAGGAACCAGGGAATCACCGCGGATGAATCCGAAAGATAGATCAGGAGGATCATACCGAAGCACAGGAGCGAAGCAGGCAGCACCGAAGCGCTCCTCAGGCAGGCAAAACAGGAAAGCAGCGTGACGGCCACAGTGATCAGCGGAATGACCGTATCTGACACCAGCGGAAGCGCTGTGCGGATGCCTGAGGCACGCAGCGCGACAGCCAGGACAGCATCCGAGACCGTCAGCAGGCCGCCGAAAGCGAACAGCCAGATCAGGACCGCGGCGATTCCGGCACCCGCGCCGACCAGGGCAGTGGTCCGGTTGACGGCGGAAAGCTCAAAAAGAACAATCACTGCCGCGGCGCCGAGCAAAACGGCCGGGGAGAGAAAGGGAGGATGCAGGATCCCCAGCAGGGGAAGCAGAAGCCCCGCGGAGAGCAGCGCGGAAAGCAGCGCGTGGACCAGGCGTTTCCGGATTGTTTCGTTCACCGGCAGGCTCCTCCTTTCCCTAAATTTCTTTTCATTCACAAAACGGAGTATCCCATGAGGATGCAGACGGTCAATCAGCTGAGCTCCGGCGTAACGTAAGAAACCTCGAGGCCGGACTGCTTCAGGCGGGAAATGAGCGGAAGGACGTTTTCATCTTCCGGGGCAAAGGTGATCAGATACAGAAGGATGTTGGGACCTGTCCGATGCATACGGATCATGATATCAACCATGGAGACATTCAGCCGGGCTGAGATGACGACCACGCAGCCGACTTTACGGAGACGGCTGCTTTCCATGGCGAGAACACGCTCAAAGCGGTCTGTTTCGGAGAAATCCACCCGGGCGAGATAATCGAGGGCAATCGGCAGTCCCATACTTTTCTCCACATCAACAGGATGGCTGCCAAGGAGCGGCAGGCGGAAAGAATGATCTGTGGCAGCCTGGGAAGTCAGCACAGAGGCGGTTGTTTCCAGAAGAGCGTCCCGGATATCCGCTTCCGCCTGCGGATGGCCCCAGGAAGGCGGGCGGGAACAATCCATCAGGACAAGCACATCCTGAAGAATCGGCTCGTCAAACTTGCGCACCATCAAATCACCCTTGCGGAGCGACAGTTTCCAGTGAATCTTCTTCATCGCATCTCCGGGCTGGTAGTTCCGCGTATCGGAGGGCGCGTTCAGGTCTTCGGTGGCGCGCGCCATAATCTCGCTGCCGGGATCACCGGGGGCAAGCGTCAGAGGCTGCACCTCAAAGGTTTGCGGAAGGACAACCAGTTCATAGGAAGTGCGCTCCAGCGGTATACGCTTCTGAACAAGACGCAGCAGATCCTCCACGACCACTGCGTGAAGTCCGACAGAAAAAACACCGACATGCGCTGTGTGAAGGGGCAGTCGCAGGCTCTGAAGGCGATGAGGCTGGTTTTTCAGGCGGATCTCCCGGCCGCTGCTGCCGGCAGGGTCCGAGAGTTCAAGGAGGATCGGGGCAATCGGAAGAATGCCCCGATGCCGGATCCGAATGGTGAGAGAAAGGGCATCCCCGCGGCGGACGGTGGTTTCAGAAAGGGTGCCGTCCACTTCCATGGTGGCGGAAGCGAGCAGCACGGATAAAACAGCTCCGAAAGCGACCAGGAGGATGAGCAGTGAAAGCAGTAAAAAAAGCTGACTGCCGGTGCAGACCGCGACCGCCAGCAGCATCAGAAAAACGAAAAGCGGAAGAGTAAAATGCAGCTTCATGATATTACAGTTTAACGGGAACGACCGTGTTCTGAAGAATGGTGAGCAGAATCTGCTCCGAAGGGATTCCTTTCATTCTGGCTTCGGGAGAAAGAACCATCCTGTGCGCCATGACAGGGAGGAACATATGCTGCACATCCTCCGGGAGGACAAAGTCACGGTCATCGAGCATGGCGCAGGCCTGCGCGCCGCGGATCAGCGAGATGGCGGCACGGGTGGAAGCGCCGAGGGAGAAGGCGGGATCGCTGCGGGTGGCAGCCGCCAGGGAGGCCACATAGTTGCGGACTTCGGGAGAACAATAGACCGTGGTGACCTGCTCCTGCATGGCCAGGACGTCCTGGGCGGAACAGACGGGTTCAATGGTGGCCATGGGAGCAACCGTGCCGCTGTAGCGCTCGAGAACATCCATTTCCTGTTCCACGGTGGGATAACCGATGGAGATCCGGAGGAAAAAACGGTCCACCTGCGCCTCGGGCAGCGGATAAGTGCCGACAAACTCTCCTGGGTTCTGCGTGGCAAGGACGATAAAAGGCTGGGGAAGCGGATGGGTGATGCCGTCAACGGTAACCTGATGTTCTTCCATCACTTCCAGCAGGGCAGACTGGGTTTTCGGACTGGTCCGGTTGATTTCATCCGCCAGAACAATCTGGCTCATGACTGCGCCTTCCTTATATTCCATTTCACCGGTTTTGAAATTAACCAGCGTGAAACCGGTAACATCGGAAGGCATCAGGTCAGGCGTGAACTGAATGCGGCGGAAGGAACAGTCCAGTGAACGGGCAAGGGCACTGGCAAGCGTTGTTTTGCCGACGCCGGGCACATCCTCGATGAGGACATGGCCTTTGCACAGAAGCGCGATCAGCGCGTATTCGATCGCCTCTTCCTTGCCGACAACGGCTTTGCTGATATTCTGCTGAAGCGCCAGGATCATTCTGCCGGGATTGATCATATTTCCTCCAGTTCAGGATTCATCATTCAGGTTCATTTCTGAAGCGTGACTGTGAATTCCGGATTTCAAAATAAAGAGCACTGTAATTATACCTTTATTTGATGAAAACCGCAAGGTGTGGTATGATGCATGAAAGCTGACTACCCAATAAAGTATAAAGGGCAGACAGCCCCGCGCAGAGGAGGAATGCCGGCATGATAAAGGGCCTGGGACTTGATGTGTGTGAGATTGCCAGGATGGAGAAACTGCTGAGGGACGAACGGTTCCTGGAGCGCTATTTCAATGAAGGGGAAACAGGCTATATCCAGTCCAAAGGGAGAAACGCCGCGCAGACCATGGCCGGGATTTTTGCCGCGAAAGAGGCATTCGCAAAAGCCCTGGGAACCGGAATTGTTTTCAACCTGAAAGAAATCAGCATTTTTCATGATGAAGCCGGCCAGCCGGGCTATTCTCTGTCCGGTGAGGCGGAAAAGCTCGGCCAGGGAGACCGGTTTTTTCTCAGCATCAGCCATGACGGCGGTGTCGCGGCGGCGGTATGCGTGCGGGAAGACAACATATAAAAGGAAAGCTTGTCAAGAAAGAAGAAAGATTTTATAATTATTTACAGGTTTCACACCTGCAGCAACAGCAAAACGATTTAATCAGAAAGGCGGTTACTGGCATGACAATTCGGGAAAATTACGAGCAGTGGCTGAAAGACTTTGCCGGCGACGCTGAGACCATCAGCGAGCTGGAAGCAATCCGGAATGATGAAAAGGAACTGGAAGACCGCTTTTATACGGAACTGAGCTTCGGAACGGCCGGTATGCGCGGCGTTCTCGGAGCCGGCATGAACCGGATGAATAAATACAACGTCCGGCGGGCGACAAAGGGACTGGCGGGATATCTGCTGGAGAAACCGGAAGAAGCGCAGCGCGGTGTCGTCATCGCCTATGACAGCCGCCGGTGCAGCGCCGAATTCGCGAAGGATACGGCGCTGGTGCTGTGCGCGGAAGGCGTTCCGGCGTTCCTGTTTGACGCCCTGCGCCCTGTTCCGGTACTGAGCTACGCCGTGCGCCACCTGCACGCGATTGCGGGCGTCGTGATTACGGCCAGCCACAATCCGCCGCAGTATAACGGCTATAAGGTCTACGGGGAAGACGGCGCCCAGGTGGGCCCGGAGGCTGCCGAAGGAATTACCCGCGTGATCCGCGCCACCAGCTATACGGACTGCAAACTGATGGATGAACAGGAAGCGCTGGACAAAGGCCTGCTGAAGATGATCGGCAACAAGGAAGTGGACGATGATTATATCGAGCAGGTCAAGACCCTTAGCATCAATCCGGAACTGCTCCGGAAAGAAGGATCCAAACTGAACATAGTCTATACACCCCTGCACGGCAGCGGAAATGTGCCGGTGCGGCGGCTGCTGAAAGAAATCGGCCTGACCAATGTCGCGGTGGTCAAAGAGCAGGAAATGCCGGATCCCAATTTCAGCACGATCAAGGTACCGAACCCGGAAGATCCGGGCGCCTATGAACTGGCGTTCAAACTGGCCGCGGAGGTTAACGCGAACGTGATTTTCGCCACAGATCCCGACTGTGACCGGCTGGGCGTGGCGGTAAAAGACGGAAAAGGGGAGTGGCACCTGCTCAGCGGCAACCAGATCGGCTGCGTGCTGCTGCATTATATCCTGTCAAGCCGGAAAAAGGCCGGCACCTTGCCGAAGGACGGCGCCGCGGTGAAGAGCATCGTGTCCACCAGCCTGGCGAACAGGATCTGTGAAGGCTTCGGCGTATCGATCTTTGAAACGCTGACCGGCTTCAAATTCATCGGGGAAAAGATTCAGCAGTTTATGGACAGGGGAGACCATACCTTCCTGTTCGGGTTTGAAGAGAGCTACGGATTCCTTTCCAGCACCTTTGTCCGGGACAAGGACGGCGTGAACGCGAGCCTGCTGGTGAGCGAGGTTGCGTGCGCCTGCATGGCCGAAGGCATCACCTTCTATGACCGGATTCAGGAAATCTATAAGGAATACGGGTATTATGTGGACAACGTGGTCAGCACCACGCTGCCCGGGAAGGACGGCCTGACCCGGATGAAGGAAATCATGGCCAACCTGCGGGCAGAGCCTCCGAAAGAAATCGCCGGGCTCAAAGTGGTCGCGATCCGGGATTACCAGAAGGGCGTCCGGACCGAGAACGGGAAAGAAGAACCGACCGGCCTGCCGTCTTCCAATGTGCTGTATTTTGAGCTTGAACAGGGCTGCTGGGTCTGCGTACGGCCCTCCGGCACAGAACCCAAGATCAAGCTGTATGTGAACAGCAACGCCCCAGGCAAGGAAGAAGCGGAAGCGCTGAACGCCAGGCTTTGCGAAGCCAGCAAAGCCCTGATGGCATAAGCGCAGCACATCTCAATTTTTGAAAGAGCCGGCGCCGTCGTCCCCCTGACGAACGGAAAGGCGCCGGCCGGGGGAGAAGAACCATGTTCGGCAGAATGATGAACAACTATTACTACGGAAAAAGCGGCAAAGGCGATTTCCGGAAAGAAGACCTGCCGCAGAACCGCTGGCAGCTTTTTACGGACACGCTGAAAACAAGGCTGAGCGCCCTGTGCCGGCTTAATCTGCTGTATATGCTGATTTTTCTGCCCGCAATCATTGTGTCGATTTCCTTTTACACCCAGTTTCTGACAGCGACCAGCAACCTGCTGACCATTCAGGAGAATGACTATTCCACCTATGTGGAAATGGTGCAGGCCAATAACGGAGAAGTCAAAATCACCGAAGAGGAATTCAACAAGGTCAAAAATGACGGGATCAATTTCGGAGACCTGACAGAAAGCCTTCTGTTCCGCTGGCTGCTCTGGATGATCCCCTGCATCGCGATCACAGGGCCTTTTACGGCCGGACTTAGCTATGTAACCCGGAACTGGGCCAGGGATGAACACGCGTTTATCTGGACGGATTTCAAGGACGCGGTCAAGGCCAACTGGAAACAATCGCTGGTCATTTCCGTGATTACCTCCTTTATGCCGCTGGCGGCCTACCTCGGGTGGAAGTATTACGGGCAGCTTGCAGAGAATAATATGATCATGATGATTCCGCAGGTGCTGGTGGTGCTGGTCACGCTGATCTGGTCCATCAGTGTCACCTATATGCATCCGCTGATTGTTACCTATGAGCTGAAGCTCAAAGACGTGATCCGGAACGGCCTGCTGCTGGGCATCGCCAGGCTCCCAATGAGCGTCGGCATACGCCTGCTGCACTGCGTTCCGGCCCTGATATGCGGCGCACTGTGCTATCTGTGGAATCCCTGGTATGGCATGCTGGGCCTCCTGGCCTGGTATGTGCTGATCGGCTTTTCGATGAGCCGGTTTGTCACTGCCAGCTATACCAACGCTGTTTTTGACCGCTTCATCAACTCCCGCATCGAAGGAGCCAAGGTGAATCAGGGACTTCAGGAATCTGAAGAGGATGAAGACGATGATGAAGAGGACGCTGCCGGGGAAGGGGATGCAAGCGACTGACCATGTACCAGGGATTTGCCGAAATCTATGACGAACTGATGAACGATGTGAATTATGAAAGCTGGGCGGATCATTATACCCGCCTGCTTTCGATTTATGGGATACGGGGAGGAAAAGTCTGCGAGTGCGCGTGCGGGACAGGCGGACTGACGCTGCCGCTCCAGCGCAGGGGGTTCCAGATGACCGGCGTTGACCTCAGCCGTGAAATGCTCTGGCAGGCCGCGCAGAAAGCCAGAAAGAACGGGGTGGCCATCCCGTTTGTCCAGCAGGACATGAAAGCCCTGAACCTGCATAAACCCGTGGATGCTGTCATCGCGACGTGCGACGGCGTGAACTACCTGCTGACTGAAGAGGACCTGCTGAGCTTTTTCAGGGCGGCAAAACGGTCTGTCAAACCGGGCGGCGCTCTGATTTTTGATGTTTCGACACCCTACAAACTGAAACATATTCTTTGTGCCGGACTGATGTGCGAGGACCGGGAAGATATCACCTACCTGTGGCAGAACACCTGGCATGAACGCAGCGGGACAGTGGACCTTGACCTGTGTTTCTTTATCCGCGAAAACGACGGCAGGTACAGGCGGATGGAGGAACACCAGAAGCAGCGGGCATGGGATATGGATACGCTGAAAAACGTGCTTTGGAAGGCCGGATTCCGCGCGGTATGCATGTATTCGGAAGGAACGCTGAACGCCGCGACGGAAAAGGACCAGCGGTGGCATATCGCCGCCACCAATCCAGCGAACTGATAAACGGAAAAGACGGACAATACGTGAGGAAAGATCATGGCAGACAGGGATGAAATGCTGCAGATTGACCTGCGCGGCGGACAGGTACGGGTCATGCTGTGCGAAACAACGGAAACGGTACAGAAATGCGCTGATATTCACGGAACAACACCGGTCTGTACAGCGGCGCTTGGCAGGCTGCTGACCGGTACGGCCATGCTTGGGATCATGATGAAGGGCGAAAAGGAAACCGTGACGGTAACCATCAAGGGAGACGGACCGATGGGGACGCTGGTTGCCGTGGCTGATCACGGAAAAGTGAAAGCCTGCGCGGATGATCCGAAAGTGGAACTCCCGCTGCGGGAAGACGGGAAACTGGACGTCGGCGCAGCGGTCGGGCACAGCGGCCGTATGAGCGTTATCAAGGACCTGGCCCTGCGGAAAAACTATATCGGGCAGAGCGAACTGGTTAACGGCGAGATCGCGATGGATTTCGCCCAGTATTTCACGGTTTCCGAACAGCAGCCGTCCCTGGTGGCCCTGGGAGTCCTGGTGAACGGGGACACGGTGCTGAAAGCCGGCGGCCTGCTGATTCAGCCGCTTCCCGGATGCCCGGATGAGATCATTGACCAGCTGGAACTCAGGAGCCCGATGTTTGCGGATATCAGCCGGGAGATGACTTTCGCGCCGGTTGAACAGCTTTGCGAAGACTGGTTCAGGGGCCTTGAGCCCAGGATTCTCGAGCGCACGCCGATATCCTATACCTGCTCCTGCAGCAGGGAGAGGATGGAGAAGGCGCTGATCTCCCTCGGAAAAAAGGACCTGCAGAGCCTGATCGATGACGATGAAGGCGCCGAGCTGGTCTGCCACTTCTGCCACAGCAAATACAATTTCACCACGGAACAGCTGAAAGAACTCCTCAAGGAGGCAGGCAAATGAGTATGCCAATCATCAATTTTGATGAACATTTCGCGGAATTTATGTCAGACTGGCTGAAGAACCATCAGGAGCAGTATGCCAGTTTTGATGAAATGGAAGAGGATATGCCCCGGATTTATATGGCATTCCTGAATACCCGGGCCAAATGGCTCGGCAGCGTTACACCCGGCGCATATTTCACCCAGTTTGAGGATCCGAAGGTGCTCGTTGACTGGCTTACACAGTATTGTGAAGAACGGACGCCGGTGCCGGACCTGCTGCTGGAACAGATCACAATGGTGGGCAGACCCTGCGAGAAACG
>Ga0265298_10005435_pt1 | contig 15995 bp, 14 predicted proteins | sample AusTroGonzalo_MG_3_FD_193486 | JGI IMG/M metagenome (GOLD analysis project Ga0265298, IMG submission 193486) | Bovine rumen microbial communities from tropical cattle in Woodstock, Queensland, Australia - Gonzalo_01 | ecosystem: Host-associated > Mammals > Digestive system > Stomach > Rumen ... | reverse complement strand
GGAAGTGTAGTATTCCGTTATCTTGCCGATAATCACGCCCGCCAGCAGGCCGGACAGCACGGAGAGAGCCATCTGCCACCAGTTGGGGAAGCCCAGCAGGTAGAAAACGCCGAAGGACAGGACCGCTATAAGGACGGCGGCCAGGTTGGTGCCGCGGCTCAGGGAGCCAAGCAGGTCCTTCAGGGAAGCGCCCTCCTTTGTACGGACCACGTAAATGCCGATAATGGACAGCACCACGCCTATGGCGGCAATCATCATGGGCGCAAGGATGGCACGCATCTGCACGGCCGTTCCGTCATTGAAGAAGGCCGATGCGCCAAGCGCCATGGTGGCAAGGATGGAGCCGCAGTAGCTTTCGTAAAGGTCTGCGCCCATGCCGGCCACGTCGCCGACGTTGTCGCCTACGTTATCGGCAATGGTGGCGGGGTTGCGGGGATCGTCCTCCGGGATGTCCTGCTCCACCTTGCCCACAATATCGGCCCCCACGTCTGCGGCCTTGGTATAGATGCCGCCGCCCACACGGGCAAAGAGCGCCTGCGTAGAGGCACCCATCCCGAAGGTGAGCATGGTAGTGGTGATTACAACCAGGTTCTGCGCCTCGGTTGCCGGGTAGAAAATCTTGAGGACGCTCCACCAGATGGCAATGTCCAGAAGGCCCAGGCCCACAACGGTGAGGCCCATCACGGCGCCGCTGCGGAACGCAATCTTAAGGCCCGAATTGAGCGAGCGCATGGTGGCGTTGGCCGTACGGGCCGATGCATAGGTTGCCGTCTTCATGCCCACAAAGCCCGCCAGGCCGGAGAAGAAACCGCCGGTGAGGAAGGCAAACGGCACCCAGGGGTTCTGCACACCGAAGCCATAGGCCAGAATGGCGAACAGCACCGCCAGGACGGCAAAAACGATAATCACAACTTTGTACTGCTGTTTGAGGTACGCCATTGCGCCCTCACGCACATACTGTGCAATCTCTTTCATTGTTGGTGTGCCCTCGCTTTCCTTCTTCATCTGACGGAAGAAGATCCACGCGAACAGCAGGGCTATCACTGCCGCTGCCGGCACAAGATAAAACAAGTAGGTCATCAGTTATTAGTTTGGTTAGTTCATTTCTTTAATGGTGAAGCCCTTCATGGCCCCCATGATTTTGTCCAGGGTCTTGTAATAATTCTGGGGCCGATGCCTCACGGAGATATGCACCTCGCCGTTGTTGAAGGAGAAGGACTCCAGGTCTATCTTCATTTCCTTGAGGCGTTTGCGCAGCTCAAGGGGGTCTACGGGATTATCCGTGACAAGGGTGAGCTCCGCCAGTTTCTCAGAGAAGTACTTGTTGACCAGGTTCATGAGCTCCAGGCAAAGGATGGTAAGGATGGAGGCCGATGCCGCCAGCACATACATCCCCGCCCCGCAGGCAAGGCCGATAGCCGCAGCCACCCAGAGGCCGGCCGCCGTAGTGATACCGCGCACGGCATTCTTCTGGAAGATGATAACGCCCGCGCCGATGAAACCGATGCCGGACACCACCTGCGCCGCAACGCGGGCGGCGTCGTGCTGCTGGTTGCCGAACGCATACTGCGAAATAATCATGAACAGAGCGCTGCCCAGGGCCACAATGAAGTGAGTCCTTACGCCGGCCTCCTTGGCGCGGAACTCGCGCTCAAGGCCGATAAGGCCTCCAAGCATACCCGCAGCAACAAGGCGGAAAATCATTACCCAGTCTATTGTCATGGCATCAGAAATCTAAAACAGTCCCGGAGTTATGTGCAGCCATTTGAGTACCGTCTCCCCGAACAGGAGAATCAGGAACCAGGAGAAGGTCATCATGGTGATGCCGTACTTGAAGGCATCCGTCTGGCTGTACTGGTTGGTATTGTAGAGCAGGGCTGCAGGCTTGCTGTTGAAGGGCAGCACGTAGCAGTGCTCGATGAGCATGGACACGGGGAGCGCCAGGCTCATGGGCGGGAAGCCGAAGCGCTTCTCCACGCCAAGGGCGATGGGCACAAACACCATGGTCCTGATGGTCTTGGACTGGAAAACCAGCCCGGAATACATCATGAGGAAAGTAAGTATCACATACAGCACCCAGAAAGGAGTATCCTGGGTGATGCCCAGTGAATCAAATGCGGCATTCACCATGGTGTTGGGAAGGTCCGTGGCGTTGAGGCCGCTTCCAAGGGTATAGGCACCGGCGCTGAAGAGCATCAGGTGCCAGGGTATGTCAACGTCGTTCCACTTCACCACGCCGATTCCCGGCAGCAGGGCCAGCACGGCGCCGATGAGGGCGACAATGGTCTCGTCAATGTGATGGAAGGTGCCCTTGGTAACCCACAGGAACAGCACCACCAGGAAGATGGCTACGGCTTTCCACTCCTCGGCCGACATCTTTCCCATGCCGGCAAGCTCTGCGCGGAGCTTGTCAAGGCCGCCCTCGATCTGGGGCTTCTGCTCCTCCTTTTTCATGGGGAAGAACACATACATGCCCAGCAGCAGGCCCACCACAAGGATGATGATGCTCATGGGGCCCACGGCAACCAGCCATTCCTTGTAGCCGAAGTTGCAGCTTCCCACGAAGCCGGCGATGAGGGATATGGCCAGCAGGTGCGCGCCGGAGCCGGTGTAGAAGGCATTTGCGCCGATGTTTACCTGGAAGAGGTTCTGGATTACGAGGTTGCGCCCGAAGTTGTTGCGGTGCCCGTCAGAGGCTCCGTAAATGGCGCAGATCACCATGAAGATAGGGAGCATTATGGTGGCCTTCACGGTTGTTGCCGATATGAAAGCACTCAGCACAAGGTTAATCACCAGGAAGCTCCAGAGCACGCCCTTGGCGCTGCGGCCGAACTTTATCACGAAGGCCAGCGCCAGGCGCTTTGCAAATTGCGTCTTGACCAGCATGGACGCCAGTACGAAGCTCAGGATGTTGAGCCACATTACCGGATGGCCAAGCTGGGCAAGGGCGTCCTTCTGCGTGGTAACGTTGAACAGCACCACGCCAAGGATGAGGATAAGGGAGGTGAGATAATTGGGTATTGCCTCCGTCATCCAAAGGATAAGGCTGGCGACGAAAATGGCCAGCATGGCATAGTTTGCACGGATGAATCCGTCCAGGCCCAGGGCGGAGAGGCGCTTTTGCGCCGTCCCCGCCAGAAGGCTCTGGTCCAGATTGTCTATGAACCCTATGTGACAGAACCAGCAGATCCAGACAAATGCAATAAGGGCGAGCGGCGCGCCAAGGCGTGCCATCCAGATCTCGAACCTGCTCTTTTGCATTTTGGGCAGCTTCTCGATCCTGTAGTTATTCATGTCAAGCGGATCTGCTATCATAGGTCTGTTCTATTTCCAGTTCTTGTAAGGGTTCTTCATAAGCATGGAGTTGAAGTACTTGGGATCGCCGGTTACTTCTTCTCCTAGCCAAGCGGGTTTGTCGAAGGGTTCGTTCTCGTCGGTGAGCTCAACCTCGGCCACGGTGAGGCCGTCGTTGTCGCCGTAGAACTCGTCAACTTCCCAGGTGTGGACGCCGTCGGTGTTCTTGACAAGATAACGGGTCTTGTCAATGACGCCGGGCTCTGCAAGGTCAAGGAGGGCGCGGACATCCTCAACGGGGATTTCCTTCTCCCACTCGAAGCGGGATGCGCCGGAAGCGTTGCCGATACCCTTGACGGTGATAAAGCCCTTGTCCCCTTTCACGCGGATGCGGACTGTCCTTTCAGGAACGCTGGAAAGATAGCCCTGGGTGATGCGGGTAGCCTTGAAGGCATCGGCCTTGAAGTCTCCCTTCACCAGAAACTTTTTCTCTATTTCCTGTGACATACCACTTCGTTTGCTAAAGGTTTGTCGCTCATGCCGATGACGCGCTTGATGGCCTGCAGGTAGTTGATGTTCTCAACGCCCTCCAGGTGGCAGTCCGCCACGGTCTTCTTGATGTCCTCGATCTCTGTGGACTCGGAGTTGATGGTAACGACCTTGGCTCCGTTGATGAGGACGTTGGCAACTTCGCAGATGGTGTTGTTCACCATGTAGCCGAAGCGCTGCTTGTGAACGCGGACAGCAGCAAGGTCCGGGCAAGCCTTCACCATGGCGATGAACTCGTCATAGGTATAGGTGTCCTTGGTGAGCTTGGGCATCTCAACCATGAAGGCGGGGAATACTTCCTTCTCCAAAACTTCTTTGGTGATGGGGAATTCGCCCTTCATGAGAGGGTTCCACTGCTCGAAACCGTCAACAGTCTGGACATAGGTCTTGATGTCCATCTTGCCGTCGCGGATCTTGGTGTTGTTGATGTCGTTCCTGGCGCTGATGATGTAGATTTCATCGCTCTCGCGCTCCCATACCTTTTCAGGTACGGGGGCGGAGAGACGTGCCATACGTTTGTGAGCTTCGCAGAAGCATTGGCCGAAGCTGCGGAATTCGAAGCGGGGCTTTGACTGCTCGCCAATCTTGAGTTCTGCCATGGCTTATACCTGAGGGATGTCACCTTTATTTTCAGCACCATTGTTGGTGGCGCCGATAGTAATGCCAAGAAGCTTCCAGGTGTCACCACCGTCAGTTGTGAGGCCGAAAGCGCAATCAACAACCTCGATAACAGTTCCCCAAGGAGCAACACCACGCACGAAGGTGCTTATCACATTGCCGGAAGCATCCTTGAGTTCGAGTTTCAAGGTCTGGCCAGGGGAGAAGCTGTCCTTTGCGGTAGCATTGGCAACAGCGTCAATCTCAGTGGTTTCTTTCTTGGATTTGATTACATAGAAGCCCTTTGCAGGAATCTTGTCGTCGGCTGTACCGGTCCAGGTGGGGGCGTCGGCAGCCTCGTTCTTGATGAGAGTATAGCCCTCAACGCTGACTTCGGCATCATTAGGGTTGTAAAGTTCAACGCCCTTGTAACCGGATACGCCGCAAACCTCATTGATGCATACTGTCTTGGTAGTTGTCTGGTTCCCTTCCTGACCACCCTGCTCCTGACCGCCCTGCTCCTGACCGCCCTGCTCGGTGTTGTCCTTGTTCTCTTCATCCTTCGTCACTTCAGGATCTTCCTGGCATGCAGCAAATGCGAAAGCTGCTGCAAGCGCAAAAATGAAATACTTTTTCATGGTTTTTTGTTTTTAAAGGTTTATTTATTCTTTCGGTTTAAGTTTTTATTAGAAGTCAATCTCGAAACGCATCGCCACCATGTGGTAGTCAACACCTGCTTTTCCAACGGTCTTGTAAGGAGTCTTGGTAGGCTTGCCGGTGTCGTCCAAACCAACATAGAACTTGTTGCCCTTACCGGCAGAGAAGCGGTCGTTGTCGTTGTACTGATAGTTCAGCTGAACTTTTACGTGGTCGTTGATGTAGTAGTTAAGGCCAAGGGCATATGCCGTGCACTTGCCGCCCATGATCTTCTGGTCGTTGGGGTTGAGGGCCTTATCGGCATTGAGGTCAAGGAACTCGATGCGGCCGCAGAGCTCAACATCGCCCCATTTCTGTCCCCTCTTTACGCGGGTAAACTTTGCACCGGCGCTGTCATAACGCTGACGGCCGCCGAAGAGGAGGTAACCGCCCTGGACATACCAGCCGTAGAAGTTCCTGGGGGAAGTAACGGTTGGCGCATTTTTAATGTCAGGGATATAGGCTGTGGTGTTGCCCATATAGACGGCCTCTCCGCGGAAGCCCTTCCAGTAACCCGCAAGTTCCGCAGTGTAACGGACATAGTGGTCGAAGTCAAAGTCGCCGGTGTCCACATACTTCTTGCGGTTGATGTTGGTGGAGTTGCGGGCGCTGTAACGCATTTTGCCGAAGTACTCGTCAGAGGTCTTGGGGTTGCGGTAAGAGGCGGCTGCACCGATGTGCATGCCCCAGTCGGTCTTGTTCCAGCCGGGCTGGTAAACGGCCTTGAAGGTATAGGTGAGGCCATTGTCCGGGCCGGCGCCTTTACTGGACTCTTCCACAAAGCTGCGCGTTTCCTCGCCTTCAATTTCCTGACCCATAATGCCCATGTTCAGGAAAATGCCCTTGTTGTAGTAGTTGGCGTTGAAACCAAGATGGCGGGAAGGAGCCAGGGCGGAGCAGACCATGGGCCTCTCGATGAACTGGAGGTAACGGGAAGAGTTGTTCCTCTGGAGGGAGAAGACTTCCTTGAAGCTACCGGCCTGAAGCTGGAGGTGCTCGAATCCGGTGTAGCGGATAATGGCGTCCTTGAGTTCAAACACGCCATTGGCCATGTCCATGTCAACCTCACCGTACCAGTCCTTGTCTATCTGGGCCTTGACGGCAAAACGGGCGCGGCGGATGGAAAAGTCGTTGGAGATACCATCGGCCCACTCGGGCTCACCGAAGAATGCGGCGCCGTCCACCTGGACGCGGTTGTCGAACCAGATCTTGTACCCGGAGTCACCTTTGGAACGGAGGACGAGGATGCCGTCCTGGGCCTCTGCGACCAGGGTTTCCGTGTTAACCTTAACACCGTACTGGTTGTACTGCTCTTTCTCCTCCTGCGCATAGGCAACGCCTGCGGCAAGAAGCAGCGTGGCAAAAATAATGGTCAGTTTTTTCATAATTGGTTATCTTTTAGTTGTTTTATTTTTCTTCCGGTACCAGGATTGTTTCTCCGTGCTCCTGAGCTACGGTTTCTTTCCAGAGTTCCGTGTAGCCGGGCCACTCCACTTTTTCCGGAATGCCGGTTGAGTGCTCGCTGTGTTTGAAGCTGCCGTCCGGGTTCTGGGGCTTCACGTTGCCGTCCATGAACTTGACAAGGAGTTCCGTCTCAAGGTTTTTCCAGGCCACGAACTGGTCCTGAGCCGTCTTGACGGTGTAGTCCGTCACGTAATTAATCACTTTTGTGTACGGCTTGCTGGAAATCATTCCACGGCCCGCAGCCACCTTCTGCTGGATTTTGACCACCACCTCATTGTAAAGGATAACGGCCATGCTGTCCACGGAGTGGGTACGGTGCTCCATCTGGTCAATCTCGAACTTGTCTATCTTCTCACGCACGTAGGGAGCCATCACGTTGTACATCTTGTAGCAGGCGTTGCTGACGCGGTTGTTGATCCAGAACGAGGCCTTGTCCGAGTAGTGGAGCAGGTCTCCGTTCCTTTCGCTGAAGCAATCCGGGATCCTTGTGGTGCTGGTGTAGATGGGAGTGAGGTACGATGTTGCCGCGTCGTCCGTGCCGAACCAGAGGATGCCGCCAACGGCGTCCGGGACGTAGTTGCGGGCCTGGCCCACCATCCAGAAGCCGGTCTGCTGCGTGGCGATGGCCCTTTCGTTGACGTAGGTCTTGCCGTCAAAGCTGAACTCCATGGGTCTCCAGCGGTAAGGGAGGGCGTTTCCGCCTGCGCCGATGTCCTGGGTCATGTCCATGGGGGTACCCTCGAAGTGGTCACGCATGACGTCGGCCAGAGCCTTGACGCTGACGGTTTTGCGGGGGAATACCCAGAGGGGGAGGTCCCCTTCGAGGTCCTTGCCCATGACATAGTCAAGGAAGACGTACGCGTCGCGGGTGATTCCGCGGCCGTTTTCGTCGTAATAGGAAAACCAGCCGTCCGTGAGGATGTTGAAGGCGCTCCAGACGCGGGCGTCACATCCGCGGGCACCGCCGAAGTCTACGGGGCCGTAGGCCTTCTTGAAGCTGAAGTCGCTGTCAAGGCCGTCAAAGTAGCCCTTCTTGCGGGCGAAGGTGATAACGTCCGGGGCGTAGATGCAGTTGTCCGGATCGTCCAGGGGGAATTTGCCGATGCGGCACTGGTTGGCGTGGCCGCTGATGGCGCCGTCCGGGATGCGGCGGGCCACCCAGACTATGCCCTTCTGCATATTGACGCCGTTCTTGACGTTCATCCCCTTGCCGATGAGCTCCATTATCCAGGCTTCCTTCTTGTCTGCAATGGAGAAGGTTTCTCCCTCTGAGGCGTAGCCGTAGCGGTTGGCAAGCTCAACTATCACATCAATGGCCTCGCGGGCGGTCTTTGCTCTTTGCAGGGCGATGTAAATAAGTGAGCCATAGTCTATTCCGCCGCGCTTGTCCTCAAGCTCCGGACGGCCGCCCCAGGTGGTTTCCGTGATAATTACCTGGAACTCGTTCATGTTGCCCACGGTCTGGTATGTGTGGGGAACCTGCTCTATTTCTCCAAGATAACGGTTTGAGTCCCAGTCATATATCTTGAGCATTGAGCCTGCGGGCCAATCCTGGGCCGGATGATAATACAGGGCTCCGAAAAGGTAGTGGGAGTCCGCGGCATAGGAAACCAGAGTGGAGCCGTCACGACTTGCTCCGGGAGTGATTATGACGTTTGTGCAGGCGTTGCCCCTGTCTGCCGCCACTGTTATGGCGACGGTTAAAGCAAGGGCTTTCAGCAGCGTTTTTTTCATCGTTTTTGCGCTTTTTCGATTATTTGCGTAATTTTGTCATCTGACATTATTAACGCAAATATATGAAATTTTTTCGTTTGATAATCCTTTGCACTCTGTTATTGGCGTTTGCGCTGCCTACGGCAGCTCAAAACCCGCCCCCTTCCCCGGAGCAGCAGGAAAAGCAGATGATGGAGTTTGTGGACAGCGAGGTAAAGCGCCTGTCGGACCTTCTGGACCTGGAGTACTGGCAGGAATTCTACGTGGATTCCACACTCACCCACGACTACCACGCCATGGCTGCGGAGATGCAGTCTCTCAAGGCTGCAAGGGTGGAGAACACAGACCTGTACATAGGCGTCCAGGACAAATGGAAGGAGCAGATAGACGCCACCTACAAACGCATCTTCAACGAAGCCCAGTGGAAAAAATACTGGAAATCCGGCGCCCAGAGGGCCCAGAAAGAGCGCGACAAACGAAAAAAATAACTAACTTTGTATGTTTCACTCTGTCATTCTGAGCGAAGCGAAGAAACTATGAAAGAAGCAATAGAACACATTTTCCAGGAACTGCAGGAACTCAAGGCCTCCACCCAGAAAGAGGTGGAAGAGGCCCGCGTCAGGTTCCTTGGCAAAAAGGGTGAAATCACCGCTCTCATGGAGCAGTTCCGCACAGTTGCACCGGAACTCAAGAGGGAGTATGGCCAGAAACTGAACGAGCTCAAGAAGTTCACCATGGCCAAGATAGATGAACTTAAGGAGGCCGCTGAGGCTGCCGCCGGTCCGGCATCGGCCAGCAGGGAAGACCTTTCCATGCCCGGAGACGCCATGCCTCTGGGGAGCCGCCATCCCGTTTCCATCGTCAGGCAGGAAATTGTGGAGATTTTCCGCAAATTCGGGTACGATGTGGCAGAGGGTCCGGAGATTGAGGACGATTATCATGTGTTCGAGGCCCTGAATTTCCCGCCCAACCACCCGGCACGTGAGATGCAGGACACCTTCTTTGTGAGCACCGGTCACCTGAATCCGCTTCTTCTCCGCACCCACACCTCTTCCGTGCAGGTGCGCACAATGGAAACCCAGCCGCTGCCCATCCGCGTGGTGTGCCCCGGCCGCGTTTTCCGCAACGAGGCAATATCGGCCCGCGCCCACTGCATATTCCATCAGGTGGAGGGTCTTTACATAGACAAGAATGTCACTTTCGCAGACCTGAAACAGGCAATTCTGCTGTTTGCAAGGGAGATGTTCGGACCGGAGACGGAGATCCGCATGAGGCCCAGCTACTTCCCCTTCACGGAGCCTTCCGCAGAGGTGGACGTAAGCTGCAATATCTGCCACGGCAAGGGCTGCAACATCTGCAAGGGGACCGGCTGGCTGGAAATCATGGGCTGCGGAATGGTGGATCCCAACGTCCTCAAAGCTTCCGGAATTGATCCTGACGTTTATTCCGGCTTTGCCTTTGGAATGGGCGTGGAGCGTATCGCCATGCTCAAGTGGCAGGTGAACGACCTTCGCCACTACTTTGAAAACGACATGCGCTTCCTGCAGGAATTTGCCACCGCAACAGAAGTTTAAGACTTATGCGTAAACTCTTGATAACTGCGCTCCTGGTCATGGCCGGGGGCGCTGTGCTTTATGCCCAGCACAATACCAGGGAAGAGGTTCTGGCCAACATCGACCTTGCCGGCGGAACATACAGCCAGTATCCTACCGGGCAGCCCTCGCCTTCCAAGGCTCCTAAGGGGTACAAGCCGTTTTACCTCAGCCACATGGGCCGCCACGGGGCAAGGTATATCGGCGGAACCGGCACTTATACCAAGATTCTGGAGGTGCTGGAAGGGGCCCACTCACGCGGAGTTCTTACTGCCGAGGGTGAAAAGATTTATCAGGCCTATAAAAACCTGTACCCCAATCTTGCCAACCGCGAGGGCGTGCTCACCCTGAAGGGCCAGATGCAGCACAGGCAGATAGCGGCGCAGATTCACAGGGATTACCCGGAGCTGTTCAAGGGGAAGACAAAGGCATCGGCACTGTCCACAACTTCTCACAGGGTGATTCTGTCCATGGCCATATTCATGGACCAGATGAAGGAGATGGACCGGGATTTCACATATCAGGTGGACTACGGGTTCCGCTATTATCCCATGCTGGTTCCCGAGAGCCACGACAACCCGGCCTACGTCAAGCGAGTTCCCTTCCCGAAGGAAACACTTGAGGTTTATGACAAGTTTGCCGCGGAGGTATTTGACGAGAACGCCGTCCTGGCCCGATGGTTCACTTCCACCGACAGCCTTGGCATGGCAAAGGACTCCTTCCTGCACAGGATGTCGTCGCTGGTGTCGGACTTCTCCAACCTGGATTTCGCCGTTTCCGATACGCTGAGCGGCATTTTTACGGACGAGGAGCGCTACCACATGTGGCAGATACAGAACTGGAGTGACTACCTGTACACTGCGCGGGCAAAAGGCATCGACACACGGCGTTGCCGTGAGATGTCTGTGACGGTGAAGGATATCATTGACCGCTATGAAGAGGATGTGAGGGACGGTGTGTCCCTTCGCTGCCGCTTCTCACACGACACGGCCCTTATGCCGCTCATTTCCTATCTGGGAGTGAACGGAATGGATATCTGCACCGATGATCCGCATGAGCTGGAGAACATCTGGCGCAGCTTCTCCGTCCCCATGGCCTGCAACCTGCAGATTGTGTTCTTCCGCAACTCCAAGCAGCCGGACGATGTCCTGATACAGGTTCTGCTGAACGGCTTCCAGGCCACACTCCCGCTCCCCGCCGCCGCTCCCGGTTTCTACCGCTGGAGTGACTTCAAGGAGAGGTTTGACCATCTGGAGATATAGCATCCGGGGGCCTTTGGGTTGGTTTGGTCCAATTCTATGGGACCCACCTCAGTCATGCCACATACCTTCCGTGCGGGACAACGTTTTTGGCCATTTTCGTTGTCAGTGGCGTTCTCTAGTCCAGGGTGTCGAAGACGGGCATGTTTTGAATGTAAAAACTTGCCGTACGAGTTTCCGTGCCAGCCTTGTACTCAAAATTGACGCTGACATTCATCATTTCATAAACGGTTGAAGCGGGAAAACCAACCTTAAAGGAACATTCAGACTCTGTTCCGGGAGCAACCGATTCAGCCGAAAACTGCATATTACCATATGCACTTGATCCATTGCTGCCAATTGGAGTAAGAGAGCAACGGCTGCGGGAATTTGATATCAGCGTCAATTCCTGATTGGAGACATTCTTCAAGGAAAAACAGAAAGATGATGCTGCCCCTGTCAATGAATTGTGGAGATATATGGGGGTTGGCTCCCAATCGGTGCTATAATTAGTTACTATAGCTGCAGAATAATCTTCTTCGCCTTGTAGTGATGGAACCTCAAATGGTGATGGAGCCGGATCTTCTTGACTTGTATAAGAGTGGCTGTCAAGGAAAGTGGTTTCCGTCACCTGCATGGAAAGGGGCATATACGTGTAAACAGTTCGCACATTATCCTTGTATGTGTATGCACTGAACGAATACAGTTTGTCATCCGAGTATACCTCCCTCTTGATGGGCAGATTATCCTTGTTATAGGTGTAAATGTGAGTCGTCACCGGGGACGCTTCATTAACATAAATCACCACCTTCTCCGGTTGTGTCAGGCTGGTATCCCTGTATGTGGTTGTCTCGGACCTGAATGTTTCCGATGCCTGCTGTCCAAAAGCCCCGGTCTTTGTTGTATAAGTAATCTCACCAAAGACTCTGCCTTGCCGGGAATACTCTTTTTCTACACGCTGGGTCAATATCTCAGAACTGAAATATGCCGGCATATAGACATATGTTTCCTGCGTTGTGTTTCTATTGTTGCTCCAGACGTAGGCTGTCCGCTGATAATAACCCTCATTGCTGCCGGTTGCTTCTGGCAATGTTGTTTTTTCCTCAAGCACCCGTGTGCGTTCCGCGTCCTCATAGGTATATTCTGTTTCATAAGGAGTATCGCCCGGGCGTTCGGTTCTCTGGTGCATGGAATGGTCGCCGTAAGTGTAAGATGTCCGGATTGACAGTTTACCGTCGGTATAAGTCTCCTGCAAAGATTTCAGCCCTTCATCATTATAAGTGAGAAGACCACGCGTTTCGGATATAGGCCTGCTTCCTGCACGATTGAATCTGATGTTGGTAACGGTTTCTTGAGCAACATGTGTCGACTTACAATAATAGTTATATTGCTCCAGGGAGATAAGAGTATCTTTGTACTCCTGTTCTTGATCCTGTTCCTTGACCGGACCCTCTCCCGCCGGACCGGGCGTCTTGCCGCAAGAAATGAATAGAAGAAGTATCAGTATTGATATAATCCTTTGTGTATGCATGTGTTACCCTGTAAGTTCCCACAAATATAATAAATATTGTTGATATGCAGGGAATCTGCCATTTTGTCAGTTTTCCCCTATTGGAACACAGATTGGAGATATGCGGGTAAAAGGAGGACTGATATATGGAAAACAATAATAACAACAATTCATTCTTACAGCGGTTCGCAATCAACCTGAACGAACGGGCGGCCCAGGGAAAGCTGGACCCCGTGATAGGGCGTGACGACGAAATCCGCCGTGTGCTGCAGATACTGTCCAGGCGCACGAAGAACAACCCCATACTGGTTGGTGAACCGGGTGTGGGTAAGACTGCTATCAGCGAAGGCATCGCCCAGAACATAGTGAACGGCCAGGTGCCGGAAAACCTTAAGTCAAAGAAGGTGTATTCCCTTGATATGGGCGCGCTTATCGCCGGCGCAAAGTATCAGGGTGAATTTGAGGAGCGTCTAAAGGGCGTTGTCAAGGAAGTGGTTGACAGTGCCGGCGAGATTATCCTTTTCATCGACGAAATCCACACTCTCGTAGGTGCAGGCCGGAGCTCCGGCGCAATGGACGCCTCCAACATCCTGAAGCCGGCCCTTGCCCGCGGTGAACTGCGCACAATTGGCTCCACAACCCTGGACGAGTACCAGAAATACTTCGAGACCGACAAGGCTCTGGAGAGGCGATTCCAGATGGTGATGGTGGACGAGCCCAGCCCGGCGGAATCCATCGCAATATTAAGAGGCCTCAAGGAGCGCTACGAAAATCACCACAAGGTGCGCATTGAGGACGATGCCCTTATCGCCGCCGTGAACCTGAGCCATCGTTACATCACCAGCAGGTACCTGCCGGACAAGGCCATCGACCTTGTTGACGAGGCTGCGTCAAAACTGCGCCTGGAGATGAATTCCGTGCCGGAGCCCATCGACGACCTTAACTCTGCCATACGTCAGAAAGAAATTGAGCGCGAGGCAATTAAGCGCGAGGGTGTAAGTGCCAAGATGGAGAGGCTGGAGGCCGAACTCAAGGACCTGCAGGCCCAGAGGGAAGTGCTCATGAAGCGCTGGAACGAGGAGAAGGACATCCTGGGCGGACTGCAATCGTCCCGACAGGAGCTGGAAAACCTTGCCCTCCAGGCCAAACAGGCCGAGCGCACCGGTGACTACGCCAGGGTTGCGGAAATCCGCTACGGCAAGATGGCCGCAACGCAGAAGAAGATTGACGACCTTACGGCCAAAGCGGCGGCAATAAAAGAACCTCTTGTCACAGAGGCGGTTACACCGGAAGATGTTGCAGAGGTTGTTGCCAAGTGGACCGGCATCCCCGTGAAGAGGATGCTGGAAAGCGAGAAGGACAAGCTCCTGCGCATGGAATCCGAGCTCCACAAGAGGGTGGTCGGCCAGGACCAGGCCATCCGGGCCGTGTCCGATGCCGTCCGCCGCAGCAGGGCCGGGCTCAGCAACGAGAAGCGCCCCATCGGCTCATTCCTCTTCCTGGGCACCACCGGCGTGGGCAAGACGGAGCTGGCCAAAGCCCTGGCCGAGTTCCTCTTCAACGACGAGAACATGATGACCAGGATCGACATGTCCGAATACCAGGAGCGTCATACTGTCTCCCGTCTCGTGGGTGCGCCTCCGGGATACGTGGGATACGATGAGGGCGGCCAGTTAACAGAGGCCGTGCGCCGTAAACCCTACTCCGTGGTGCTTCTGGACGAGATTGAAAAAGCCCACCCGGACGTCTTCAACGTGCTTTTGCAGGTTCTGGACGATGGCCGCCTCACGGACAACAAGGGCCGCACCGTGGACTTCAAGAACACCATCCTCATCATGACTTCCAACCTCAAGGAGGAAGAACTGCGCCTTAGGATGAGGCCGGAGTTCATCAACCGTATTGATGAAATAGTCAAGTTTGACAACCTGTCCAAGGAAGACATACGTGAGATTGTCCGTATCCAGATGGCTCTGCTTCAGAAAAAGCTTGAGCAGGACAACATCACCCTGGAGTTCACTCCTGCCTATGAGGACTATATGGTGGAGCACGGGTACGACCCCGCCTTTGGCGCCCGTCCCGTCAAACGCCTCATTCAGCGCGAACTGGTGAACCTGCTTGCCAAGAACATCCTGGAAGGCACCGTACACAAGAACTCAGCCGTCAAGGTTGATGTTGAAGGCGGAGAAGTTGTGGTCCGTAACGCCTAAGTGTGGATCTGCCCCGCCAAAGCAAAAAAATGCCCGACCGAGATGGCCGGGCATTTTATTTTGGGGTGTCCAAAACTACTCCTCAGGATTTTCCTGGGCGACGGGGAAAGGAACGGCGTCCTCTGCGGCGTCGGAGCCCTGGTTGAGGATTTCGGTGCTGACGGCATCATTGGCGCCACGGCTGGTGTTGGAGCGGCCGACGAACACTGTGATGATGCTCAGGACCAGGATGAAGGCCACGAGATACCAGGTGGCTTTCTCAAGTATTGATGCGGTCTGGCGTACGCCAAGAGTCTGGTTGGCGGAAGTGAAGTTAGTTGCAAGGCCGCCGTCTTTACCGTTCTGCAGAAGGACCACCGCAATCAGAAGGATGGCGGCAATGATAATGAGAACGATGAGAATTGTAAATGCTGCGTTCATATGTTATTACTCTAAATTGTCGATAAGGGATGCAAAGTAAGCACTTTTTTCCGGAATATCCAAAACCAGACGCGAATAAATGCGCCTTGCTTCCTCCGTGCGGCCCTGCTCGGCGAAGATCCGGGCCAGGGTTTCAGTGGCAAATCGGTCTGCGATGTCTGATGTTTCGCCTTCCTCGACTCCTTCCTGTTTGGGTGCCTTGAATGCAAAGCGGGAGAAGATGTTGTCCTGGGAGCGGGCGGCGTCATCGTACTGGGCCTGGGAGAAATAGTCTCCGCCCACAACGCGGACAGAGTGGTCCGCAGCCGGGATTTCGTCCACGGGCTTGGGGGCCATGAACGACGCCAGTATAGCCTTGACATCCTTGTCCGTGCAGTCCACGGCCTCTGTGCTGCGGGCAATGGCGGAGAGCTTTCCGCGGTCACCGATGAACAGCGCCTGGGACGCCATTTCCCCGGGGCCCCAGCCGTCCGACAGCATTCTGCGGCACATTTCCACGCGTGCGGCACCGTACCAGGGGTACAGGTTCACGACGCCGGCGAGCTCGTCAAGTGTAAGGCGGTGTATGTCTATGAATCCTACCATTGGGCTACTGTTGCATTGAAGATATCCTCAACTATTTTTTCGATGATAGTCTCGCAGAGGCCGGCCTCTACGGCGTCCAGGGACATGGTTGCGTCGAAGTCCTCATAGGCCGAGAAGGTTTTGTCCACAT
>Ga0265298_10005434_pt1 | contig 15995 bp, 18 predicted proteins | sample AusTroGonzalo_MG_3_FD_193486 | JGI IMG/M metagenome (GOLD analysis project Ga0265298, IMG submission 193486) | Bovine rumen microbial communities from tropical cattle in Woodstock, Queensland, Australia - Gonzalo_01 | ecosystem: Host-associated > Mammals > Digestive system > Stomach > Rumen ... | reverse complement strand
CGCTTTTTTCTTTGCTGTGCACGCCTTACGGTCTACCTTTGCCTCAAACCAAACACCATAGGATATGAAAAAGATATTTGCATTGTTATTGTCAGCAGCAGCAACCATCGTTTCTGCTTTTGCTCAGGATAAGCCGCAAAAAGGTGATATCATCTACGGTACCGTAACAGACAGCATCGGTCCTGTTGCCGGTGCTATAGTCATAGAGAGGAACGCCAATGACCGCATCATGGCGCAGACAAAGACAGACTTAAACGGCAATTTCTCATTCCGTCTGGTCGATCCCGACAATGAAATATGCTTTATGAGAAAGAAGCAGAACCTGTACAATAATTCCCATGGCGTAAACATGCCCATAACAGGCCTGCAATATGATATCAAGATGGATCAGATATCCGGTATAGATGAAGCTCTTGCCGGTTTTTCCACGGGGCTGGACGTAGTCTTCGGCCCGGATCCGGAACCGGTAGACTATTACATCCCGTTCCGCGATTTCATCCATTACAGATCCATAGAGGACCTGTTCAACAATATGTTCTTCTATTTCTGATAGCCACTCTCTCCTTACACACAGCAAATCTTGTCTCTTGCTTGTTTGTTTATAAAAAACAAAGGAAAATATTTTGTAGAGACGGCGCAAAGCAGTACCTTTGCGCCCGATTAGTGCCGTTGAGGTTTAAGAAGTGTCTGCCACAGTGGGCGGACCACCCCGCGGAGAAACGAATAAAAGCAACATTAAATGTACGTTATTGCTGAAATTCAGGGACAGCAGTTCAAGATTGAGCAGGGAATGAAGCTGTTCGTGCACCACATTCAGGATGTTGAGGCTGGTGCAAGCATCGAGTTCGAGAAAATCCTTCTCGCCGACAAGGACGGAAAGATCACCGTGGGTGCTCCTACCGTTAAGGGCGCAAAGGTAGTATGTGAGGTCAAGACCGCACTCGTTAAGGGTGACAAGGTTCTTGTATTCCACAAGAGAAGAAGAAAAGGTTACCGTAAGCTGAACGGTCACCGCCAGCAGTTCACAGAGCTCCTGGTTAAGGAAGTAGTAGCATAACCCTAAAAACTAGAAAGAAATGGCACATAAAAAAGGTGTAGGTAGTTCTAAGAACGGCCGTGAGTCTGCCAGCAAGCGCCTTGGCGTTAAGATTTGGGGTGGACAGTATGCAAAAGCAGGTAACATCATAGTACGTCAGCGTGGCACACAGCACAATCCTGGCGAGAACATCGGTATGGGTAAAGACCACACTCTGTTCGCTCTGGTTGACGGTGTTGTTCAGTTCAAGAAGGGCCGCAAGGACAGAAGCTATGTTTCAGTAATCCCCGTTCAGGAGAAAGCTGAGGCCTGATAAACAAAACAGAATAAAAGAGGCTCACTCAGCGTGAGCCTTTTTTAATTTAAAGAGTAAACTTATGCTCACACTCAAACAGATTACAGAACAGACCGACCTGGTTATTGCAGGTCTTAAGAAAAAGCATTTCAAGAATGCTGAGGAGGCTATTGCCCAGGCCATCAGCCTGAACGATGCCAGAAAGAAGGCCCAGGCTCAGTTGGATAACAATCTTGCCGAGGGCAAGACACTTGCCGCCAAGATAGGACAGGCCATGAAGGCCGGCAACAAAGAAGAGGCCGATCAGGCCAAGGCACGTGTTGCTGAGCTCAAGGCTGCAGCCACTGAACTTGAAGCCAAGAAGGAGCAGGCTGAGAATGACCTTACCGCTCTGCTCTGCACAATTCCTAACATACCCTACCCCGAGGTACCAGAGGGCACCTGCGCCGAGGACAACTGGGTTGTAAAGTCAAACCTGAAAGAGTGTGTCATTGGACAGGATACAGTAGGCAACTGGACATGCAACCCCCAGAACGGTGAGGCCAAGGTACCTCACTGGGAACTTGCCAAGAAGTATAATCTCATTGATTTTGACCTGGGTGTAAAGATTACAGGTGCCGGATTCCCCGTATATATAGGAAAAGGTGCACAGCTGCAGCGTGCACTCATCAACTTCTTCCTGGCCGAGGCTAACAAGGCAGGTTATACTGAGATCATGCCTCCTACCGTTGTCAACCAGGCATCAGGTTACGGTACAGGACAGCTCCCCGACAAGGAGGGCCAGATGTACCACTGCGAGGTTGATGACCTCTATCTGATTCCTACAGCCGAGGTTCCTGTAACCAACATCTACCGCGACGTCATCCTGGATGAGAAGCAGCTGCCCATAAAGAACTGCGCATACACCCAGTGTTTCCGTCGTGAGGCCGGCTCATACGGTAAGGATGTACGTGGTCTGAACCGTCTGCATGAGTTCTCAAAGATTGAGATAGTACGTATCGATACTCCTGAGCACTCTGCCGAGAGCCACAAGGAGATGCTTGCCCACGTAGAGGGCCTGCTCCAGAAGTTGGAACTCCCCTACCGCATACTGCGTCTTTGCGGTGGTGACCAGAGCTTTACATCGGCCATATGCTATGACTTTGAGGTTTACTCAGAGGCACAGGGCCGCTGGCTTGAGGTTTCATCAGTATCCAACTTTGACACCTATCAGGCAAACCGTCTGAAGTGCCGTTACCGCAAGACCGGCGAGAAGAAAGCCGAGCTCTGCCACACACTGAACGGCTCTGCACTGGCTCTGCCCCGTATAGTTGCAGCCATCCTGGAGAACAACCAGACTGACAAGGGCATCAAGATCCCCAAGGCCTTGGTTCCCTACACAGGATTTGAAATCATCGACTAAAACAAAAAAGGCTCGCAAATCTGCGAGCCTTTTTTGTAAAATGTGGAAAAGGGGACTGTCCCCTTTTCCACATTTTGCTTACTGCTCCTTGTAGATGACGTTGTAATCCTCATGCTTCTCATAGGTGCGTACGCGGTATACTGAGTAGCTGGCGGGCGGAGTCACAACGCAATCCGACGGGTTCTGGTGGTTGTCATCACCTATTGCGGCAAATGCATTCACAAACAGCGTAGGAGATGCAGTGAATGCCACCGTAGTTGCATTCAGATACGGTTTAAGCTCCTCACGGTCAACCTCATCTATATTGTAGTAGTTCCAGATTTCAAAATTCAGGCCGTCACCGTAGGTTTTCTGCAAATATGCAAGCAGGTCACCGGTCATACCCTGAGTGGTAATGCGTATTCCCTCATTCTCAAACTTGACTGTTGCGCTCACCTCATACTCGTCACCATTGTCACAGTTGGTAATGGTAAATGACTCAGTGGTTGGCTGAGGTATGTACTCCTCCAGGTCAAGTCTGTGTGAGATTACGATATCCATATCATCCTTGTCCAAGTAGAGTTCCTTAGGTACAGGAATGAATATCTCCACATCCGATACTGAACGTACATGTATGCTTAGCTTGGTATGTATCCAGTCACCCTCCTCATGCTTGTCATTGATGGAGAGATTGACCTCAACATGATCCTTAAGATAGAAATCATACTCCAGTTCCTCAGGATCTATAGGATCTTCCTCCTCTTCATCTTCATCATCAAGGTCCGGGTCAACCGGCTCGCCACCCAGAGGCTGCGCAGGTGATATCTTTACAATCCAATCATTGAATATCCAGTCACGCTCCACATCCATGTTCTTATTGTTCTCCTGACCCTCAGGATGAACTCCATAGTAATCAAATCCCAGATAGTATGCACCATCTATCTTAAGTATGATATACTCATAGTGAACCTGGTTGTCACGGGAGTTATGATATCCGAACTGGTTGTCACGTCCGTCAGTACCCATATCAGTCATAAGGGTTGTGCCGATGTACTGCTGGCCGGTGACATCATCGGTATATACGGTGGTATTGTTACCGCTGTTGAAATTGTTGATATGCAGGTAATCACCATCATAGACATATACGGTATCCTTATACGGCCACCAGCTTACAACCTCTTTCTTAAGGTTGGTGAATACCTGCAGCACGTTCATCTGGTCAGATCCCTTACCGATGTTGCTGCCCCAGCCGTCAACATACTCGGCGGTTCCCTTGTAAACCTGCTGTACCCAGAAGTTTTTCCATGTGACATGGATATGGTTTACTGAGTCGGGACGAGGCTTGCTGAACTCCTCAACCACACGCGCACGCTCATCGTCGGTAATGTTTACCGGACGCTCCCAGTTAAGATACCACTGGTTGCCGTTTACGTTCACCTGACTGGAACCGTAGACGGTAGCAAGCATAGTCTTACCGGAATAGAGCTTGAAATCACTGTACTTGGCAGGCTTGACCTCAATTTCGCTGTCATCACCGCCAATTGAATCAGTCCCTTTTTTCTCATCAGAGCATGACGGGACCACAAAGAGTATCGTTGTGGCAAATATAGCCACAGTAAGTTTTCTGAAATTCATTTTCATTTTAATACAGTCCTTTTTACATCAAAATAAACGCTTATCAGTCAGCTTAAAAAAATGAAGGATAAACGTATTATTATTCCTTTTCTGGGCAAAGATACCCTATTTTCACGAACTTACGTGAATTACAATGTTAAAAAAAGCATCAAAGGGCTGCGCGTATACGAACCAGTTTTGTGAGCAAACCCTCCAGCAGGTCAAGCGGAAGCATGTTGGCTCCGTCACTCTTTGCCTCGGCCGGATTCTCATGAGTCTCCATGAAAAGGCCGTCGGCACCAACTGCAACAGCTGCCTTGGAGATGGTTTCAATAAGCTCAGGCTGTCCGCCGGTAACACCGCTGGTCTGGTTGGGACGCTGAAGGGAATGGGTGCAGTCCACAACTACAGGATAGCCAAAACGCTGCATCTCGGGGATTCCGCGGAAATCAACCACCAGGTCCTGATAACCGAATGTGGTGCCGCGCTCGGTCAGCATAATGTTCTTGTTTCCTGCATCGGCCACTTTCTGGGCGGCGAACTGCATGGCATCAGGAGCAAGGAACTGGCCTTTCTTGATATTGACGGTCTTGCCGGTACGTGCTGCGGCTACAAGAAGGTCTGTCTGACGGCACAGGAAAGCCGGAATCTGCAGTATGTCCACATACTCTGCAGCCATCACGGCATCCTCCTCACGGTGTATATCGGTCACTACCGGAATGCCGAACTCCTTACGTACCCGGGCAAGTATCTTTAGTGCCTTTTCATCGCCGATTCCGGTGAATGAATCTATGCGTGAACGGTTGGCTTTCTTGAACGATCCCTTGAATGCGTACGGAATACCCAGACGGGACGTGATGTTTACACATTTATCGGCAATACGCATGGCCATATCCTCGCCCTCAATCACGCAAGGGCCTGCCAACAGGAAAAAGTTACTGGAATCCTTAAAGAGTGACATACGCTATCAGGGAATTATAAAGTTAATGACTGCCGGCTCCAGAGATACCTTGAGCGGAAATGTGTGGTTGAGCGTACGGCCGTCTATACATGTAAGAGTGCCGTCAGCATCCAGGATCTCAATCTGCTTGGTACGGTAAGGACGAACCTGCTCATGATTCAGGAACTGGTTATGCAGGATCATGTAGAGTCCGCGTATGGTCTGCCAGAACCTGGGTCTGTAAACGACCGACAAATCCAGCCAGCCGTTATACGGTACTGCACTCGGTGTCATTCCGTAACCGCGAGAGTTACCTATACAGATGGTCATTATCTTGTCGCTGATCTCCTCACTGTTAACCTTGATACGCATCTTGTACTGCTTGCGTTCCTTGAAAAGGCTGAATATGGCAATCAGGTATGCCGGATTCTTCTTTCCGAACCGCTTGCAGATATCGGACAGACGTATGGCCTGCGCGCCCAGACCTATGTTCACTGACATAAGGAAATAACGCACACGCTCGGCACCCTCATCCTGATATGAGCAGTATCCCACATCTATCTTCTTGGTACGGCGTTCTATTATGCTGTGTATGGCTTTCTTGTAATCGTCAACCTCAAGTCCCCAGAAACTGGCAAAGTCATTACCGATACCGTTGGGAACAATACCCAGACAGAGGTTCTGGCGCACCTCACGCGGTGAGAACATGATTGCGTTGATGGCATCGTTAAGAGCCTCATCACCTCCCACAATGACTATCGTCTGGTGACCACTGTCAATCAGCATACGGGTGATTCGCTCTATTGAGCCCTCACCGCCCGACTGGACCACATCATACTTGACCTTGCGGAACTCCAGATACTCCCTTATCTGATTCCAGCGCTTAAGCGAGTTGCTTACGCCGGCACGGGGTACATACACTATTCCCCATCTTTCAGAATCATCTGTCATATTCTCATTCTTGCATTAGTTCAACAATACGGTCCACCTTATCCTGCATGGACCACTCAAAAGGAATCCACTCAATCTTTATGCCACGGCGTTCCATACCGCGGAACCAGGTCATCTGTCGCTTGGCAAACTGGTGGATTGCCACTTCCAGTTCCTGCAACAGATACTTATACTCCAACTGTCCGGTAACATAGAGAGTGACATATTTGTATTCCAACCCGTAATAGATAAGGTCATCGGCCGGTATGCCACGGGCCAGAAGCCCTTTGATCTCATCAACCATACCCTCATTGATTCGTTTCTCAAGGCGACTGCTTATAAGCTCACGCCTCATGTCACGGCTTATGTCTATACCTATGTTAAGGCTCTTTATTTCCGGAAATTTCCCCGCTTCGACCGGAGTATTGCGGTAACACTCCTCTATCTCAATGGCACGGATGGCACGTTTGGTAGTATCTACATCGGTAGTGTTGTGCAGAGTCTTGTAACCTTTAAGTATCTCCGTAAGCTCTGCCAGTGTCTTGCCCTCAAGTGAGCGGCGCAACTGCGGGTTCTCAGGCACCGGAATCAGACGGTATCCACGCAGCACGGATTCCAGATAAAGTCCCGTTCCACCGCACATTATGGGCTGCACACCACGTTCTGTCACGTCACGGTAAGCCTTGAGGAAATCACCCTGGAACTCATACACATTGTACTTGCTGCCGGGCTCCGCAATATCTATAAGGTGGTAAGGTATACGGTGACCGTTGATCTCATAATCGGCCAGGTCCTTTCCGGTGCCGATATCCATACCGCGGTATACCTGACGGCTGTCGGCGCTGAGGATCTCACCGCCTATACGGTCAGCCAGAGCCACAGCCAGACGAGTCTTGCCGCAGGCCGTGGGACCAAGCACTGTTATAAGGTCAAACTTACCCATATACAAGTGCCAAAGATAAAAAAAAATCCCCGCATTGCTGCGAGGATTTTTCTTATTGAGTGATTAAGATTCTCACTTAGTGATAACGCGAGCCATTTCGCAAACCTTGTTGCTGTAACCCCACTCGTTGTCATACCATGCGCAAACCTTAACGAAGGTAGGATCGAGCTGGATACCGGCCTTAACGTCAAAGATTGAGGTGTGAGAGTCGTTGCGGAAGTCAGTTGAAACAACAGCCTCGTCGGTGTAGCCAAGGATACCCTTGAGCTCGCCCTCTGAAGCCTCCTTCATAGCAGCGCAGATCTCATCGTATGTGCAGGGCTTCTCGAGCTCAGCAGTCAGGTCAACGAAAGATACATCTGAAGTGGGAACGCGCAATGACATACCGGTAAGACGACCGTTCAGAACGGGAAGAACCTTACCTACAGCCTTAGCAGCACCTGTTGAAGAAGGAATGATGTTCTCCAGGATGCCACGACCACCGCGCCAATCCTTCTTTGAAGGACCGTCAACAGTCTTCTGAGTAGCAGTAGCAGCGTGAACAGTAGTCATAAGACCGCGCTTGATGCCGAACTTGTCGTTCAGAACCTTGCTGATAGGAGCGAGGCAGTTTGTTGTGCAAGAAGCGTTAGAGATGATGGTCTGACCAGCGTATGTCTTGTCGTTTACACCGTATACGAACATAGGAGTAGCATCCTTTGAAGGAGCTGACATGATAACCTTCTTGGCACCAGCCTTGATGTGAGCCTCAGCGAGCTCAGCGGTCAGGAAGAAACCAGTTGACTCAACAACAACGTCAACGCCCAGAGCACCCCATGTGATGTTTGCGGGATCCTTCTCAGCGAAAACCTGAATCTTGTTGCCGTCAACGATCATGTAGTTACCGTCAACCTTGATGTCGTGGTTGAACTGGCCATGAACTGAATCATACTTCAGCATGTATGCCAGATAATCGGGATCCAGAAGATCATTGATACCTACGACCTGAATGTCGTTACCAAAGTTCTCAACAGCAGCACGGAAAACCATGCGACCGATACGGCCAAAACCGTTAATACCGAGTTTGATCATTTTGTTTGATTTAGGTTGTTTATTATACTAGAAATTCTCTTTCTCCTTAAAAACGGCGCAAAATTAAGAAATTCTTTTTACTTTCGCGCAAAATTACGGAACTAATAAGGTTAAAAAGTTTAAGAATATAAGGTATAAGAATATGGGCTTACTGAGCAAACTATTCGGAAAGAAGAAAGAAGAGGTGGAAAACGTCGGTGGAATGGAGGACTTTATGACTCTCATCCGCGTTTATCTGCAGGCAGAGATAGCCGGTAACCTGGGCATCACCAATATTAATATGCTCCCGGACCTGGCCACATTCAAGCGCGGCCTTAAGATACAGACCCAGGGAAACAAGCTTGGCGTAGCCGAAAAGGCACGTTGCAAGAAGATGATGGGTCAGATGTACGGTATCTCTGACGGATTTTTCAAGGAAATCGATGCATGCATACGCAAGAACTGCCGCAACGTGAACATGCTGCAGCCGTTCATGTTCCAGTTCCAGGGATTCAGCTCTGACCTGATGATGCAGGTCGGTACCATCCTCAAGTGGAAGTTCCGCGTTCCCAGCTTTATGCGTAACGCTCTGCGTACCATGACACAGGACGCCGTACATAAGGTAATGACCAACAACACCTGGAAGGATGAGGCCAGCTACAAGACCGTGTTCAGCATCCGTCAGTACCAGCAGCACCTGGGTTTCTCTGAGGCCTGGATGACAGAGTATGCGTTCAACACCCTGATACTGGCCAAGAAGGAGCCCCGCAAGAAAGAGGATCTGGAGGCAGCCAGGGAAATGCTCAAAAACAGATAAAATTCAGTCCGCTGGTTTTATTTTTTAAAACATTTTTGAGTATATTTGTACATCAAATACTGATAGGCCAGTCATCACATGACAGAGGATGATTCAAAACTCATTGAGCAGTTTGAGGGTAAGATCCGCAAGCTTGTGGATCTGTATGACACTGTCAAATGCAGCAACTCAGACCTTCGCACACAGTTGGAGGCTAAAGATGAGGAGATCAGGCTTTTGAACCAGCAGCTGGCTGAGATGAAAGAGTCCTACCAGAATTTGAAACAGTCTAAAGTTCTTGAGGTTTCGGGTCATGACATAGATGACACCAAACGTAGAGTATCAGGACTGGTGCGCGAGATAGACCATTGCATCAAACTCTTAAACGTGTAGATTTATGGCAGAGGCAATGGATGATTTGTTTGAAATCAAGCTGATGGTAGGCGGAACATACTACCCTCTTACAATACGCAGAAAAGATGAGGGACTGTATCGTGAAGCTGCCAGACGTATCAATGATAAGCTCAACAGATACCGCGAGCGTTATCCGCAGTTGAGCGAGGAGAAATACTACGTGATGGCCGCCGTGCATATATCGATGGTCAATATCATGTGGGAGAATTTCAATGATACGGCTCCGTATAAGGATAAGATCAGGCTGTTGGACAAGGAGCTTGACTCCATCCTGGGCGTTGAAGGCGATCAGCCTGCGGAGTGATTCCAGACAAAATCAAATTTGAGGTTTACGCGCACTTTCCTGTCAGAAGGGTGGTCTCCCAATCCTTCCGTAGCAGGGCAGTGCGTTTTATATATACATCATAAAAGGGAGGACATATATGGAATACATTTTTCTAATCATTGGATTGGCTGTAGGTGCAGTCGTTGCTTACATCCTGTCAAACAGCAAATTAAATAAGAAAGTCCAGAGTCGTCTGGAGGAGGCGGAGAATCAGGCAGAGGCCATAAAGCGCGACAAGCTGCTGGAGGTAAAGGAGAAATTCCTAAATAAGAAGGCAGAACTTGAAAAGGAGGTACAGCAGCGTGACCAGAAACTGCAGCAGAATGAGAACCGCCTGCGTCAGAAAGAGATGCAGCTCAACCAGCGTCAGGGAGACCTGCAGCGCAAACATCAGGAGGCCGATGCAGTACGCGAGAACCTGGAGGCCCAGATGTCAGTAATTGAGGACAAGAAGGAGGAGCTTGAGAAACTCCAGATGCAGGAACGTGAAAAGCTTGAGGTAATAAGCGGTCTGTCAGCCGAGGAGGCCAAGAACCGCCTTGTAGAGTCACTCAAGGAGGAGGCCAAGACAGAGGCTGCATCATATATCAACGAGATTATGGATGACGCCAAGATGACCGCCACCAAGGAGGCCAAGAAGATTGTCATCCAGACCATACAGAGAATAGGTACTGAGACCGCCATTGAGAACTCTGTTACCGTATTCCACATTGAGAACGATGAGATGAAGGGCCGAATCATAGGCCGTGAGGGACGTAACATCCGTGCAATCGAGGCTGCCTGCGGCGTTGAGATCGTGGTTGATGACACCCCCGAGGCTATCGTAATATCAGCCTTTGACCCCGTTCGCCGTGAGATTGCCCGTCTGGCCCTGCATCAGCTGGTAGCCGACGGCCGTATCCATCCCGCCCGTATCGAGGAGGTTGTTGCCAAGGTACAGAAACAAGTTGAGGATGAGATCATCGAGACCGGTAAACGCACCACCATTGACCTGGGTATCCACGGTCTGCATCCTGAGCTCATCCGCCTTATCGGTAAAATGAAATACCGTTCATCATACGGACAGAACCTGTTGCAGCATGCACGTGAGACTGCAAACCTTTGCGCCGTCATGGCCGCAGAGCTGGGTCTCAACCCCAAGAAGGCCAAGCGTGCCGGTCTGCTTCATGATATAGGTAAGGTGCCCGATGAGGAGACCGAGATGGCACATGCCGAGTACGGTATGCACCTGGCCGAGAAGTTCAAGGAGAAACCCGATATCTGCAACGCCATCGGTGCGCACCATGAGGAGATTGAGATGACCAGCCTCATAGCTCCCATCGTACAGATCTGCGATGCCATCTCAGGTGCACGTCCCGGTGCCCGCCGTGAGATTGTAGAGGCATACATCAAGCGTCTGAATGACCTTGAGAAGATTGCCCTCTCCTATCCCGGTGTCACCAAGACCTACGCCATCCAGGCCGGTCGTGAGCTGCGCGTGATTGTAGGTGCCGACAAGATTGATGACAAGCAGACTGAGCAGCTCTCAGCTGAGATTGCACAGAAGATCCAGAATGAGATGACCTATCCCGGTCAGGTTAAGATTACCGTAATACGTGAAACCCGTGCCGTAAACTACGCACGATAAATCCAACGGTATGAGTTGCAGGAGTTTGTATAAGCTACTGCTACTGGCGACAGCAGCCATGCCGACCACCAGTATAAAAGCCGACTCTACACAAGAGCCGGCTTTGGTCTTTAATGAGATCATGACAGCCAATCTGGACATGATCCTGGACCCGTCATACAACTATGGAAGTTGGATAGAGCTCTACAATCCCGGCAGTACCGATATAGACATCAGCGGCTGGTACCTGAGTACAGACCCCGCCGACAGCAGGCAGTATCCGCTTGGCAGCTACTCACGCATTGTGAAAGCCGGTGGATTCCTGACCTTATGGTTCGGACATCAGGATGACTACTGCATGCAGCAGATAGACATGAGTCTGGATTATGACGGAGGCACCGTAACCCTGGCCCGACCAAACGGCAGCGTAGTATGCAGTGCCACATATGGCGTCATACCAGCACGCATATCGCTGGCCAGAGTAACCGACGGATCACAGGACTGGAGCCTTACATCCACCCCTACTCCGGGCGCAACGAACGCAGGCAGCCTGTTTGCCACTGAGCAGCTAGAGGCCCCTGTGGTAAGCATGGATTCCAGAATCTACACCGGCTCACTCAGCTTTACCGTCACCATACCTGACGGAGCCACCCTCTACTACACCGAGAACGGTTCCACCCCATTCCTTACCGATAAGTCGGCCAAGACAAGTGACGGCAACTTTACGGTATCAGGAACCAAGATATATCGTTTCCGTCTATACAAGGAGGGCATGCTGCCCAGCCCTGTCACCACCCGTTCATTCATAAAAACGTCAAACGACTACGGTGTACCCGTAGTATCAATCGTAACCGATAAGGCAGGTCTTGAGTCATCCGGCTACGGAATGTGGGCAAAAGGCCCTCACGGCAAGGCCGGCAACGGACAGACGGATCTCTGCAACTGGAACCGTGACTGGGACCGCTCCGTCAATATTGAGATCTTTGACGTGAACGGCAACATGATACTTAACCAGGAGGCCGAGATCACCCCGTCGGGCCGATACAGCCGCGCATATGATCCGCATCCGTTCAAGATTGGCGCCAAGAAGAAATACGGTTATGAAACCTATTTCGGATTCACGCCGTTTGAGGACAAGCCCTATAACAAATACAAATCCTTAAAGATGAGGAGCGGCGGCAACAACTACACCACAAGACTTAAGGATGCCGCCCTGCAGCAGATAATACTGCGTTCCGGATTCAATCTGGACTGCCAGTCATACCAGCCTGTACATCATTACATAAACGGTGTGTATAAAGGCATCATCAACATTCGTGAGCCCAACAATAAGGACTACGCATACTCCAACTACGGATTTGATGAGGATGAGGTGGATTGTTTCAAACTGGACCACAACTTTGGCAACGGAGGTTTCGTGCTTACCGAGGGCAGCCGTGACCCGTGGGATGAGTGGGTTATCCTATCGGCCAATGCAGCCGACGAATCCACCTACAACCGCATCTGTCAGATTGTTGACGTGGATGAGTTTGCCAACTACATGGCCATAGAGCTGTTCCTTTACAACCAGGACTGGCCCAGAAACAACATAAAGGCGCACCGTAACAGCACCGACGGACGGTTCCGCTTTGTGGTATTTGACCTGGACCATGCGTTCGGCGCCATAAATGAGGCTACAAGCGTGAATCCGTTTTCATTCTTTGACTCGGAGGAGTATTACTCGGGTGACAAGACCGGCTACAAATCGGCCATGGTGACCATATTCCATAATATGCTAAAGAATGACTCTTTCCGCCGTAAGTTCATAGACGCATTCTGCATTGCCATCGGCTCAATCTTTGATACAGACCGCGTAAAGGAGATCGTTGATGAGCTGGAGGCCAGGGCTGAGAGAGAGATGGCGTTCAAGGGAGAGTCACCCAAGCGTGATGCGGACCTTATCCGCAACACCATAACCTACGATTATAAGTCAAACAGGTTCAAACAGCTTACTGATTGGCCATCGGCCCAACTTGGCACGACAGCCCAAAAGGCCCAGAAAAACATATCGTCAAATATCCCGCAGGCCGTGCTTACCATCAACGGAGCACCCATACCTACCAACAAGTTCGTTTGGTACGTATTCCTGCCTGCAACGGTCAAGGCCTCTGCACCTGTAGGATACACGTTCACCGGCTGGAAAGACCGTAACGGCAACATAGTATCAACCAGCGCAGAATACCAGGTAAGCAGGTCTTATGAGTATCTCATGGCCAGTTTCGTTGCCGACAGTACAGTACAGCGCCCCGTAAGGATAAATGAGATAAGCGCCTCTAACAGCGTATTCATAAATGACGCATTCAAGAAGCATGACTGGATTGAGCTCTACAACACCACATCCGCAGACTATGACGCAAGCGGCATGTTCCTGTCGGACAAGCTCACCAACCCAGAGAAATATGCACTGCCACAGGGTACGGTGATTCCCGCAGGCGGACATCTGGTAGTATGGTGTGACAAGGAGGATGGCACACAGATCCACGCCTCATTCAAACTGGACAACAAGGACAACAGCGTGGTTGTACTCACAGCAAGAGACCACTCATGGGCCGATACCTTGACCTATTCAAGCCATACCGGCTATCAGAGCGTAGGACTCTACCCTGACGGCGGCAACAAGTCATACGTGATGAACCGCCCCAGCATTGGAAAGGCCAACACCCTGAGCAGTTACGACAAAGCCGACAAGGATAATATCACTGTAGTAAAGAGACTTGCAGCCCGCAGCAAATCAGGAGTCATATATAATCTGCTTGGAAAGCCGGAACCCAACCCGCAACCTGGTCAGGTCTACATAAAGGACGGGCACAAATTCATCTACCGCCCTTAACCCTTGCTGCATTCAGCATAAGCCGTCTCAAACATAGCTCTGAGGCGGCTTTTATCATGAATGATCTCACGCAGGCGGGCCAGTCCGGCAGCATTCCGTGACTCTGGAATCCACAGTTTAAGATAGCCGCCATCGTCATATTTATCGGCCATATGCTCACAGGTACGCAGCCAATGGCCCTCCTTGTCAAGTTCCGGATAGTGCTTGAAACCGTACTGCACGGTTCTTAGTATTATGCTCTCAGGAATAATCTGGCGGTCAGCCTCAGCAATAATCTTACCGTAAATGCTGCGCGGCTCATGGTCTGATGACGCCCGGTGATCCTCGGCCGCCTGGGCAATCTCTTCAATCTGATCCGGAGTGAACCACTCTCCCAGCCTCTTGTCCTCACGGATTATACGCCCTGATTCCAGATGATGGGTCTTTCGGTCCACACTTAAGCCCGTATCATGATATGCCGCCGCCGTATAAACCATATCCACATCCACATCGTAGAACCCGGCCAGACGTACCGCCTCAAGGACAACAGCCCGTACATGCTCCCGTCCGTGCCCCGCATCAAACCCGTCATACATAGGAATGATCCGGCTCTCTATATACTCCTTAAGTCCTCTACCCATAAAGACCAGTTACACATCCCAAAAATACTTCTTTTGGAGCAAAATCCGCACAACAATAGTTGGACAAAAAAAACGAGGATATGCCAACCATTGACACACCCTCGATTATGTTGAAAAAGAATCAACTTTACTTAACTCCTTGCGCCCTAGTCAATTTTTCGGGGAAGTTAGCCTTTATAAAATCCGAATTACCTTTCAAAGTCATGTTGTCTCCATCAACATCGATTACAAGACTAGTCGAATAACCATCGTAATCATTAAAGATGAAAAACACCTTGCCTTCGTAAGTATTCCATTCGGTTATTCTGGTTGACAAACCTTTAGAATTGCCTAACTCATTATTCGGGCCGAAAGCAACAGACACAATTTCTTCGCCGATCTTTCCTTCCCAAACACCAACACACTCTTTCTGGATACGCGCCATTTTGTCTTTATCACTCTCTTTTTTCTCATCCTTGTCGCATGACACGAAAGCCAACATTGTCAGTGCCATCAGGCACATCATACTGAAACCAAAAATCTTTTTCATTGTTAGTAATTATTAATGATTTAAATAAATGAATATCGTCCTTTTGAATATTAAAGTCCTTCACTATGAATATCTATTTGCGTTCCATTACAAAAATACACAAAAATCCATACCCACCACCCCAATTGCAAATTTTTTCCAAAATCCTAAAAAAAATTCTTCAAACCACCGCAACGCAGGTTCAAACGTATTGGTGCGAAGCGAGTATGCGAGCGAGAGCGGACCCGGAGGGCCGCCAAGCGAACGAAGTGAGCGCGTTTGCGAAGCAAAATAAAAAAAGGTCTCTGTTTCTCTGTTGGACGAGGGTTCGACTCCCTCCAGCCCACAAAAGAAAACGCCCCAATCCGGGGCGTCTTTTGTGGAGCTGGAGGGAGTCGAACCCTCGTCCAAACAGAGAAACCATATGCTTTCTACAGGCTTATCTCTACTTGAATTTTCGAGCCATGACTTGGATAGAGCAACCGGGCCATAACCTTATCTTCTAAAATCTCATCCCTAACGCGAAGCCGCCAGGAACTATCCCCGATTTGACTGCACCACCGTATCGACGAGCTTCGGAGCAAGAGCTTCCGGGTGATGTCTTGTCACAGCACCTTGTGCCGTGATTAAGCAGATCTACTGTACTTCGATCAAGCAGCAAGAGCAAA
>Ga0265298_10005433_pt1 | contig 16000 bp, 13 predicted proteins | sample AusTroGonzalo_MG_3_FD_193486 | JGI IMG/M metagenome (GOLD analysis project Ga0265298, IMG submission 193486) | Bovine rumen microbial communities from tropical cattle in Woodstock, Queensland, Australia - Gonzalo_01 | ecosystem: Host-associated > Mammals > Digestive system > Stomach > Rumen ... | reverse complement strand
AGGGAGTGACCGTAGAAACGATAGGTGTTGAATTCGAGCATCACCGGGCCTTTACCCTTGGCGATGAGCGCTTTGGCACGTTCGATCGCGTCGCGGACCGCCAGCGGATCCATGCCGTTGACGACTTCCGCGTGCATGTTGCAGTCGGAGAAGCCGGCGGCACGGCGGACGAGCGGGTGCACGCCGCAGACTTCGCGGTCGGCACGGCCGGTCATGCCGTAGTGGTTGTTGATAAGGCAGTAAATGATCGGAAGACCGAAGTTGATGCTGGAGAGTTCCGGATCGGTGAACTGGCTCTGGCACGCCCAGTTGAAGGATTCGAGCACAACGCCGTTGGCATAGGCACCGTCGCCGGCGAACGCGCAGACGACTTTGCCCTGTTTGGCTTTGTCAATGTCGATACGGGTGGTCATGGCCGCGCCCGTGGCGATCGGAATGCCGCCGCCGACGATCGCGTTCGCGCCGAGGTGACCCACGCGGAAGTCCGCAATGTGCATGCCGCCGCCGCGGCCTTTGCCGTAACCGGCTTCCTTACCGAACAGTTCGGCGATCGTGCGGTAGATGTGGTCTTCCATGACCGCATCGCGCAGTTCCTTGCCGGAGAGACCCGCATATTCCGGGCAGCGTTCGCGCAGCTGGGCGTCGTTCATGCGCATGATCGCATGGAATCCCTTGGCGATGGAGTCGCCGTGGCCGCGGTGCGTGGAGGTGATCTCATCCGTGATCTTCAGCGCGGAGCAGACGCCCGCCGCCGTGGCTTCCTGACCGATCGACAGGTGGGTCGGGCCGCGGTATTCGTAGTCGGACAGCTTTTCATAAGCGCCGTTTTTCAGCTTCAGGATCATTTCTTCGAATTCACGGATCACCAGCATGGATTCGTAAATTTCAGCCAGTTCGTCTTTCTTCAGATTGCCGGCTTTGAATTCCTTCTTGAAATCCTTGTTGTACAGATAAACCGGAATCGAATCCAGTTTGACTTCTCCGGTTTTGAAATTCGGACCGGAATCGTTGATGAAATTGCCCATTTTTTTCTCCTTTGCTTTTTTATGGGTTTTCGGTTAGGTCAGAATGACTTCTATGTTTTTCGTCTTCAATTGTTTCTGCGCGGCCTGCGACAATGCGCTGTCGGTCACCAGCACATCGATATCCGCGGCGTCCCCGCTGAATACGAACGAGGACACCCCGAACTTCGAGCTGTCCGCCAGCAGAAATACTTTATCGGAACGCTTCATCACCAGTTCCTTGGTGTAAGCTTCGTTCGGATCGGTCGTACTGATGCCCCGTTCCGCTTCCAGGCCGATCGTGCCCAGAAACGCTTTCGAGATCGTCAGGCTTTCCAGTATTTTCGAGGTCAGCGGTCCCACCAGCGTCCGGCTCAGACTCCGGAAGGCGCCGCCGACCAGGATCAGATGGAAATTCTTTTCCATCAGCTCGGCCGCCGCCATCAGGGAGTTGGTCACCACGGTCAGATCGCGCAGGGACGGCAGACGCCGCGCCATTTCCAGCACCGTGCTGCCGCCATCGAGGAAAATCGTGTCACCTTCCTGGATGAATTTGACGGCCGTTTCCGCGATCCGGGCTTTTTCGGGCGCGTGCAGGGAGGCTTTCTCTTCATATAAAGGTTCGGTATGACGTTTCCGGAGCAGTTCCGCCCCGCCGTAGACCCGACGGATGACGCCTTGTTTTTCCAGCGTTTCCAGATCACGCCGCACGGTCGCTTCGGACACCTGCAGTTCATTGCTCAGCTCGGAAATGGTCCTGACCCCTGCCGTAAGACTGCGGCAGATCAGCGATTCCCGTTCCGCTGACAATAATTTGCGTGTTCTTTCCGGTCCCATCATGACTCCGAATTACTTTTAGATGCAGTAATATGACACAGTTTGCGCGATTTTGCAAATCTTTGAAAGAATTTTTTTCGATTTTTTTCGAAAAAAATATTTCCCCGTGGTTGAAAAATCGGGAAAATCGGTTATACTATGTGATAGACCGGTAAATCAAAAAATAAATCGGGAAAAAGGAAAATGGAAAAGGCGAGATTATCGGATATCGCGAAACTGGCGGGCGTTTCGAAAGCGGCGGCGGGCAAGGTCCTGAACGGCGGCCGTGCGCAGATCCGCGTCGGCACCGAAGCGCGCAAACGCATCCTCGAAGCCGCGCGACAGCTGAATTACCAGCCCAATATGGCGGCCTCGATCCTTGCCGGCGGCAGTTCCAAACTGATCGGGGTGATGCTGGATCCCGGCACCAGCTACAGGTATTTGAGACTGTTGGGCGAAATCGAATCGCTGTGTCAGGAGCAAGGCTATCGGATCATCACCAGTTTCACCCATGAGAATATCGTGAACATGGAAGAAAACTACCGGACCCTGCTTCGCTATGGTGTCTCGGGGGTCATCTGCTGCGCTCATGACTATCCCGGAATGCAGACCGGAACACTGGATTTCTTTTCGGAAGAAAATAATATTGTATTTATGGAAAAACCGGTCTGCAAAGGGAAGCGCTATGTTGCAACCAGCCGGGAGAAAGCACTCACGGCGATGATCGCATCGGCAAAGGAAAGCGGGTACCGGAAAATCGCCTTGTTTTCCGCCAATCTGAAATGGCAGACCGAAGCAGCTCTGCATGAAGAATTTTATCAGGCAATGAGACGGAACGGTCTGGAACCTGATCCGCATCTGGTTGCCGCGTATCCGGATGAATTTTCCCTTCCGAAACGTCTCAATGCAATGATGGATCAGGTCATTTTGCCGTATCATCCCGATTTTGTTTATATTGACGATGCAGTCCATGCGGCAGCCTTGCAGATTCGTCTGCTTGAACACGGAATCAAAATCAGGATTTACGGCGGAAATGACGATCCGTTGTTTCAAGGACTGGGGCTGAGTTCATTTGATCCTTGTTACCGCAAGATTGCCCAGGCAATGCTGAACCTGCTGATGAAACCGGATATTCCGGAAAAAATGCCGGTCATCGAAGCGGTTTACAGGGGGTGTCTATGAATATGACGGAACGCAGCCGCAATCCATATGCCGGGATCGACTGGGAAAAAACCTGCCGGGTTTCCGGTTGCACCCACATGCACTGCACATCGGCGGAAATTCTCCGGCAGTATCTGGAATCAGGATTGGAATTCGCCACGCTTTCCAACTACTACCCGTCCGCACCTTGGTATCCCCTTTCTTCGCTGCGGGAAAATTTCACTAGAATACGGCAAACCGGATACGTCCGGAACGGCGTCTGGCGGCAGGATGAACTGGACATCAATGCTGTGATTCAGATTTGGAAAGACAAGCTTCCGTCCGAACTTCAGGCGCAGCTGCCGTTCCGGGAAGGGGCAAAACTTTTTCCGGAGATTCCGCCGCCACTGCTGGAGGCGCCCAATGCCGAACACCACTGGTTTACTGATGCGGGGATCTGGCTCCACATCGCCGCGCCGGGCTGCACTTTGTCCAGCGGTTCGTTTGACATCAACGGACAATACGGACTGGAAAAATACGGCCATATCCAACTCGGCGCGCCGGTTCCGTGGCGCGAAGGATTCCGTCTTCTGCTGGATTCCAGGCTGTATTCGGACGGCGGCGGGATCGTGATCAATCATCCGACCTGGTCCCATCTGCCGATCGATTTTCTATGCGAACTGCTGGATTTCGGACCCGGCGTGCTGGGCATGGAGATCTACAATCACAACAGCCGGGATAGTTTCAGCGATTTCAGCGATTCCCTCTGGGATGCCGTGCTTTCGACCGGACGGCAATGTTTCGGATTCTGCGTTCAGGATCACCCCACTGCCGACCGCAAATGGCTGGGCAGGATCGTGCTGCTGCCAGAGGAACGGACGGCTGAATCATGTTTGAAAGCCATGCGGGCAGGACGTTTTTACGGAGCCATTGCCGGAAACGGACTGCAGTTCGATTATCTGAATTTTGACGGAAAAACTCTTCGGGCAAAATGCAACCGGGAAGTGATTTTCCAGCTGATTGCCAAAACCGGAGTGATCGGCGACACGGTCCGCAGCCGGGAGTTTACGTTTACCTTGGATGAATCAGACTGGGGAAAATATGTTTTTTTGAGGCTGACAGCCCAGGAAGGAAGGGAGGAAGAAAAATTATTCGCTCAGCCGTTTATGCTGATTTGATCGCATCATTAATCATTTATAACCTGAAAACTGGAAAGGATTGAAAAATGAACCAAAAAACCATGTCGATTACAAGGATGTATAACGTCAAAAGAAAAATATTCACGCTGATAGAACTCCTCGTCGTTATAGCGATCATTGCGATCCTGGCGGGGATGCTGCTGCCGGCGCTGAACAGCGCCCGGGAAAAAGCCCGGGCGATCTCCTGCACCGGCAACATCCGGCAGCTTTATAACTACTGGTTCATGTACGCCAACGACAACCATGAATATGTCATGCATTATTACCGTCCGGATATCACCGGATTCGGCAAAGGCTGGGTGGAATATCTGCTGATGGAACAGTTCAAGATCCAAACCAATGTGACTCTCAAAGGTGCGCCTTCCAAACTTTTCGCATGTCCTTCCGACAACAGCGGGAACGGGATTTACGGAAATATCCGGGTCCGGCCCGCCAGTTACGGAATGAACCGCGGCTTCGGCTGGAATTACGGAACGACGCAATCTCCCATGAAGGCCGACCACTGCAACGGCGACTGGTATTCCAAACTTTCCCAGCGCAATCCCCACATGGAAAAGACCATGGTATTTGCCGACAACTGGAAATATGTCCAGTTCAAAGGCAATTCCAATGCCGATGTAGCCATGGCCACCAAGGTTTGCCTGAACAAAGCGTATGACATCGGACTTCAGCGTGCCCACTCCGGCGGCATGAATGCGGTATTTATGAACGGAAGTGTCCTTACCGTCAATTACTGGTGGCGCTGCGGTTACTGCTATTACAATGATATGTGGAACCGGGATACCGCTCCGGCCTCTTATCAGAGATTTTCCAATTGATTCATCTTTTATTATCGGAGCAGATCCATGAAATTTCGTCTTTTCATCAATTCGATCATGTTCGCCGCACTGGCGCTTTCCGGTGCGGAGTCCGATTTCATTCGTCAGGGAAAAACCGATCATGTGATCGTGATTCCCGATCAGCCTGACGTCGGCAGTCAGTTCGCGCTGCAAGAATTGCAGACTTTCCTGAAAAAAGCGTCCGGTGCGGAGTTCAAATCCGTTCCGTCATCAAAAGCGCCCAGTTCGAAACGGATCTTTCTGGGGCTTTCCGATGCCGCGTTGAAAGCACTTGGCAAAGATCCCCGGCCGGACATGAAGGACCAGGATTTCCGGGTCAGAACAACCGGCAGCGATCTTTTCCTCTTTGGACAGGGCAGCTGGGGATCTATGTATGCGGTTTACGACTATCTTGAGAACGTGCTCGGTTACCGGTGGTATGACGCGCGCGGCGGCATGAAAACACCTGACTGCAGCGATTTGAAATGGAGAAAACTTGACCGCAGCGGGAATTTCAGTGTCAAATACCGCGGTGCCGTCGGCTACTGGATCTTTCACCGTCCGCAGGCTCATCTGGCGTTTCTGCGCAACCGTCAGAATTATTCCCTGATCGACCGTTTTCTCAAAATGAAAGGGATCAATATTCCTCCGCAGGAAGAAGTGTCCGCTTCCGGCACCCATACTCTGCCCTGTTATATTCCCGGCGAAGCCAACCGGAACGTATATAAGCCCTTTCCATGGCTGAAAAATCAGAATTACTGGAAAACCAATCCGGAATTTTTCGGGGTGCGGGAAAACGGCAGACGCAGCGGCGGCTCCCATCTGTGTTTCAGCAATCCCGGTCTCCGTAAGGAGCTGACTGCGAATATTCTGGAAAACATGAAACGGCAGGCGGACAAAACCATTTTTTCGGTTTCCGCGCACGACTCTCCCGGACGGTTCTGCCACTGTGAAAAATGTCTGGCTCTGGAGAAAAAATACCAGACTCCCGGCGGTGCTTATTTTGACTATCTGATCGAACTGGGCAAAACGGTTTCCGAAAAATTCCCGGGGAAACGGATTTCTTTTCTGGTCTACCGGAAAAACCAGACTCAGGTTCCGCCCGCGGTAGACAGGCTGCCCGCCAGTCTCCTGCCGATCTTCGCACCGATCGATGACGATTTCGGAAAATCCTGGGCGCACCCGAATAATGAAAAAACGCGGCAGGATCTGAGACGCTGGGGAAAGATTTCTTCCGGTCTGGCAGTCTGGTATTATCCGAATCCCTACAGCGGGGACATCACGCCGCCGCTGGGCAATATCAGACGGCTGGTCAGTGACATCCGGGAAATGATCGCAGCCGGAATGACTCACACCTATTTCGAACACAATGTGGGGGTCGCCAATATGATCGGGTTCACCGAACTGCAGAGCTTCCTGATCCTCCAACTGCTCAAAGACTCCTCGCAGGATGCCGATGCTCTGATCCGTGAGTTCGTCGAATTCGAATACGGCAAAGCTGCTCCGCTGATGCTCAAATATCTCGATGAACTGGAAAAGGCCTCGGCAAAAAATCAGTTGTATATGAGCTGGAATGCACCGATATCCGCATATGATCACCTGACGGCTGAAAACATGGTCCGCTGGCACGGATATTTTACCGAAATGGAAAAACTCCTGGCGGATCGCCCCGTTCAGCTCGAAAATCTGAAACGGGTCAAGATCAATCTGGAATGCGCCATGCTGCTGCGCTATAACCGCATCATCCATAAGTATCCCGGATTCAAGATCAAGCCCAAGACTCTTGCGGATTCCATACAGAAACAATTCCGCAAAACCATCAGAGATTTCTTCGACAAAGGATTTGAATTCCGGGCGAAGAATGCGCTTCGCTCGCTGGACGACCGGATTGGTTTGGCGCTGATCCAGGCAGGAAAAGAGGGAAAAGCCCTGCCTCCCGAAATTTTCGGAAAGATCCCGCCGGAACAAATCATGCAGTTTGTGCCGAGAGTCAATGGCAGGGATTTCGAATCCGATTCCGATGCAGCCTGGGGCGTCGCCGCCGTGCAGATGACCAAACCCGTTCCGAAACTGCCGTATCCGGCTCATGTTTACGACTATGCCGCACGCAAATACCATCCTTCGCTGATGCGGGTCACGAAAAAGAATATCGGTCCCCGGGGACAATACAAGATTTATCTGGTGACCAAAAAATTCGTCCTTTCCCCGAACTGCATGCTGCAAATCGGAGAGGACAGCTGGTTCCAGATCCGCGCCAACCTCGGAGAAGCGTATGAGGACGGTTCCCTGAACCAGGTCATGATTTATGCTTCGCTGAAATTCGAAGGTCCCGCTTTCTATCCCGAAGACGCCGGCAAGACCGACCGTGTCCTGTGCGACCGGGTGATCGTAGTGAAACTGCCGTGAACCGGGCAAAGCCATGCCGGACAATAACGGACAATAACCTCCGGCATGGCGGCGGAGAAATTGCCGGCTGGCAGACCGAAGAAGTCTGATCCGTTCTCTCCGCGAGGTTCAATTTCTTATTCAAACATCCGGAAAGCCAGCAGGACGAAATAGCGGATGCCGACGGACAGCAGATCGTCGTTGAAATCGAACTGGTTCGAATGCAGCTGCACCGAATCGCCCGAGCCGATGTGACAGAACACTCCATGATATTTCTGCAGGTACCAGCTGAAATCTTCACTGCTCATGGTGTGTTCCGGCAATTCGAAAAACGCTTCTTCTCCGCAGTTTTCCGTGACGATGCGCCGAACCTTTTCATAATCTTCCGTGCGGTTGACCACCGGCAGATACGGGACCGGACAGGAGAAATCACACCCGATGCCGCGTCTGGAACAGATCTCCCGGACCGTCTTTTCGAAGTCCGCGACCATTTTCCGCCCTTTTTCCGCTTCCAGGAACCGGACCGTCCCCTTCAGTTCCATGTCCGCCGGAATGATGATGTTGTTCGTTCCCGCATTGCAGGCGCAGAAAGTCAGCACACACCCCTCCGGCACGATGGCGCGGCAGGCGGTCATGAGCTCGGTTGCGCAGTCGATCGGATTGTTGGCCAGATGCGGCAGACTGCCGTGTCCGCCTTTGCCGTGGAGCACGATCCGGAAGAATCCGGCGGCGGCCATCAGCGTGCCCGGTTTGGTACAGATTTTGCCATACGGTTCTTTCGGCCAGCTGTGCAGCCCCGTGATGAAATCCGGTTCGGGATCCAGCAGTGCGCCATTGTCCATCAGGTCTTTCGCGAGACATGCCATCTCTTCGCCGGGCTGGAACAGGAAACGCACGGAGCAGGGGACCTGGTCGCGCAGTGCCGAAAGGACGAGTGCCGCGCCATACAGCATCGCTGCATGTCCGTCGTGTCCGCAGGCGTGCATCATGCCCGGATGGGTCGAACGGTAGGGACAGCCGTTGTCAGGTTCCTCCACGGGCAGGGCGTCGATATCGGCGCGCAGGGTCAGGTTTCCGGACTTGCCGGCATTCAGGATCGCCGTGACATCGGTTTTCAGATACGGTTTCCGCACATCCAATCCCAGCGGCGCGAGCGCTTCGCGGATCCGTGCGGCGGTTTTGAATTCCTGTCCCGCCATTTCCGGGATCTGATGCAGCGCATGGCGGAATTCCTTCACCTGCGGCAGTATTTCAGCGATTTTCCGTTCCAGTTCGGCAAGTGTGATCATTTTTTATCCTTCCTTCCGGTAAAGAGTTGATTCAGCTCGCGGGCGAGATTCTTTTCGAAGCCGCGTCCGGCCGGACTCCAGCCCAGCGTATGCGACAATGTCAGTTCGTTCGAATAGCGGAAACAGGTCACGGCCAGCAGCGTGAACAGCCAGGTATCAAACCCGACCGGACGCAGAAGTCCCGATTCGACGTTCCGCTCGTAAAGCGTGCGCAGCTGTTCGTTTTCCTTTTTCCGGGCCTGATTGAGCGCGCCGGCGCATTGCGGACCTTCGAGATTGGCCCACGCCAGCAGCCGCCACAGATCGGGATGCGCGGCATGGACTTTCAGAAATCCCGTCACCATGATTTCCGTCATCTTTTCGGGCGCGCGGGCGGCTTTCGCCACCGTTTCGCGGGAAAAGAGTTCCACACGCTCGAAAACATCGCGCAGGACCGCTTCGAAAAGGCCGTTTTTGGAGCCGAAATAAGCGTAGATGCGCTGTTTGTTGACCCCGGCGGCCGCGGCGATCTCATCGACCGTGGCGCCGTTCAGGCCGCGGGCGGAGAACAGCTGCGTGGCCGTGCCGAGGATCCGTGCCCGGGTTTTCTGCGCCCGTTCCTGCATGGTCAGTCCGCCAGCCAGCGGTCCAGATTCGCCGCCACGAACGCATCGTCGTTGAGGTCCGGATACGCCCGGTAGACGCGGTCGATCTCTTCGGCCTGTCCGGGCGACAGGAGTTCGTTTGGATCCAGACACCAGATGCCGGGGAGCAGCCCCTGCCGGTGCAGAACCTCATGCAGCCCCGGGATGCAGCCGGCGAACTGATGCGCCGCGTCGAAGAACGCAGCATTGGAATCGGTGATCCGGATCGCGCGCGTCAGCAGTTCCGGCGGGATCGCCGCCCCGCTGTCGATCAGCGCATGCAGTTCCGCCAGCAGTTCCACCGCTTTCTTTGTCCAGACCGACCAATGCCCGAGCAGACCGCCTTTGATCCGCAGTTTTTTTCCGCTGACCTGATATTCGCTCAGCAGGTCGATCAGCAGATTGTCGTCGTTGCCGGTGTAGAGCGTGATGTCGTCTCGTCCGGATTCCGCCACAGCGCGGACCACATCCAGCGTCCAGTAGCGGTTGAACGGCGCCATCTTGATCGCCAGCACGTTTTCGATCTTCACGAATTCTCGCCAGAATTCGAACGGCAGGATCCGTCCGCCCACGCTCGGCTGAAGATAGAAGCCGATCAGCGGCATGATTTTGGCTACTTCGCGGCAGTGTTCCACGATCGTTTCCACCGGATCGTTCTTGAACGCGGCCAGCGAAAGCAGCGCGGCGTCGTAGCCGTTGGCAGCCTCGAATTCCGCCTCGCTCAGTGCCTGGTCCGTGCGTCCGCAGACGCCGCCGACTTTCAGGATCTTCTTTCCCGTCCGCTGACACCATTCGTCGATGAATTTTCCGGTTTCCTGCAGGACCGGCTTGAAGAGGTCGATCTTTGGATCTCGGATCGCGAACTGGGTGGAATGCACGCCCACCGCGATGCCGCCCACGCCCGCATCGATGAAATATCGGCACAAAGCCCGCTGGTATTTCGGGGCGAAACTGCGGTCGGCATCAAGTGCCAGCACCTGCGCCGGAATGACTGTGCCGCGGCGCACTGCCGCCAGCACTGAAGGATCGATATCACATACTTTTTTCATTTTAGAACTTCCCGTTGTTGACTTCGAAGTGAGTGGGTTTGCCGATCGTGATCCCGCCGCCGGCGATCCATTCGGCCTGCAGCCGGATCAGTTCATCCAGGCTGATGCGCGGATAGCCAAACAGCCGGAACATCTTGCCCGCATTGTTGAGGTAATTGAGCTCGCCGGGCTTTTCGACCTGGAAACGGACCTCCTTGCCCATGAGCTTGCCCATGATCAGCGCTGTTTCTTCCACGCTGCCGGTCTCCGGTCCGGTCACGTTCAGGATCTCGCAGGAGGGACTCGCCAGTTCCAGCGAACGCAACGCATTGGCGGTGACATCGCCCTGCCAGATCACATTGTAATAACCGACGGTGTTGCTGACCGGACGGCCTTCCCAGATTGCCCTGCCGATATCATTCAGCACGCCGTAGCGCAGATCGACCGCATAGTTCAGCCGGAACAGCAGCAGTTCCGTGCCGTATTTCTGCGAATAATACTGGAAAACGCGTTCGCGGCCGAGGCAGGACTCGGAATATTCGCCGACCGGCGCGGGCGCGACTTCTTCCGTGCAGCCGCCCTGCTGCACCGAACGCAGCGGATAAACGCAGCCGGTGGAGAACGCCACGATCCGGCTGGCCTTGAAATGTTCCGCGGTCAGCGCGGGCGCGAGCACGTTCATCGCCCAGGTCTGCGCTTCGCTTCCCTGAGTCCCGAATTTCCGGCCCGCCATGAAGATGACATTGCGCACCTGCGGCAGTTTTTCGACCTGTTCGCGTTCCATCAGGTCGCAGGGAATGGTTTTGATTCCCGCCTTATCCAGCTTGGCGCGTTCCGCCGCGTTGGAGAAACGCGAAACGCCGTAAACAGCTTTTTTGACCCCTGCGCGGCGGATCGCCTCCATGGCCTGCAGTCCCAGACTGACTCCGATCTTGCCGCCGATCCCGAGGACCATGATGTCGCCGTCCAGGCGTTTCATCAGTTCGACCAGTTCACTTCCCGGTTCGGAAAGCAGCGTTTCCAGCTTTTCCACCGAATCCAATTTGATCCCGATACTCATTTTCACCTCGTCCGTTGAAATAAAAACAACCAGTTGGTTTTTAATTTAGCATGTTTCCGGAAAAAGTCAAGAGTAAGAAATATCCGTTTCCGGAATTCAGCCGGCGGAGACGGGTTCGCCCTGAAGTCCGGTCACCTGATGCACCGAGACCGCCACGCGGGCGGTTTTGCCGCTGAACCGGAAATTCGCCAGCCGGATGTCATGCGCAAATTCGGCACGGAAGACCGCGTTTCCCGTATGCAGATTGCTGCCTTCCTTGTCTTCCAGATCCACTTCCGAGTCTTCCAGCTGGAAAAACACATCGGAAAACGAAACGTTTTCGATCCGCGTCTTGCCCGCGCCGGCCACGATCACACTGCCCGGCGAGGAAATGTTGATATCCCGGAACGAGATGTTTTTCAGGCAGGCGATGGAATTTTCCGTGCCGGCGGCGACCATGATCGGGTTGGTGGTCTGACGGATGATGATATTGCTGAAGATCACGTCGGAAATGTTGACTCCGGTGGAGACTTTGCCGTAACAGTTCTGCAGATGCAGTCCGCGTCCGGCATGTTCGATCACGATGTTGGAGACCAGCACATTCCGGATCGTGCCGTTGCCGACCCCGATCCGCATGCCGTCGGCGGAGACCCAGAACACGCAGTTCTGGATGGTCACATTCTCGCAGATCCGGCTCTTGTCTTTGAGGTGCGAAGGCGCGCCGCGCACCGCGATCGCATCATCGCCGGTCCGGATGATGCAGTTGCTGACCGTGACGTTCCGGCAGCTGTCGATGTCGATCCCGTCGGTATTGCAGTTCCGGATCCCGTTGTCGATTTTCAGGCCGGAAATCTGAATGTTTTCGCAGCCGTAGAGGAAACAGGACCAGCAGGTCATGTCGCGCAGCTGGACGTCGCGGACCCGGATGTTCCGGCTTTCGATGAAGACGATCTCCTGGCCCGGACGTCCGCAGTGTTCGTAATCTTTCGCGTTGCAGTTCCCGTCTTTCCAGCAGATGGTGCCGAAATATTTCGGCTTGGTGTCGAAGAACGTCCTGCCGTTGCCGTCGATGCAGCCTTCGCCGGTCAGGGCGACATTTTCCACTTCGATCGCCAGGATCAGGTGCTTGCCGCTCCAGCCTTCGGCCGTGGACTGCCAATTCTGTTCGTAGGCGTCGAGTTCGTTGTAATCGGCGAGATCGGGACTGCCCAGCAGCACGGCTCCTTTTTCCAGATGGAGTTCCGTATTGCTGCGCAGGAACAGGCTGCCGGTGAGCCAGATCCCGGGCGGCACCAGCACGGTCCCTCCGGTTTTTCCGCACTCGTCCAGCGCACGCTGAATGGCTGCGGTGTTCAAAGTTTTGCCGTCTCCGACCGCTCCGTAATCCGTAATCGTAAACATAGAATCACTCCTCAAAAATAATATCGCTGGAGTAATATAACCACGTGTCGGCGGTTTTCAAATCCGCGGGGAGAAATCTTCTTGAATTTGACCGGATTCATGCTATATTATCAACTTGGAATCGGGGTGCGCGCCGGCACGGTGCCGACGCTGCTGAGATTACACCCGTAAACCTGATCCGGGTAATACCGGCGTAGGGAAGTTTAATGAACGGGCCGCGGACGACGGCCGCCCATTGACTTCTGCAAAAAGGAAAGAAGGCAGAAAATGTTGATCGAAAACGCGATTTCCTCCGCAATCGTGCGCAGTTTCAGCGCCAAACTGGAACAATCTCTCATTCTGGACGTGGCCATTGTCGGCGGCGGACCCTCCGCGCTGGTGGCGGCCCGCGACCTGGCAAAAGCCGGGTTGAAAGTGGCCATCTTCGAACGGAAACTGGCGCCCGGCGGCGGCACCTGGGGCGGCGGCATGCTGTTCAATGAAGTCGTGGTGCAGGACAGCGCCATCTCCATTCTGGATTCCTTCGGCATCCATCATGAGCCGATCAAAGGCGCGAAAGGTTATCATACGCTCGATTCCGTGGAAATGGCCAGCGGCCTGATCTACGGTGCCGTTTCCGCCGGAGCCAGGATCTTCAACGCCATGAGTGTGGAAGATATCGTGTTCAAGGAAGGCAAAGTCAACGGCCTGGTCATCAACTGGACCCCGGTCGAACGCCTCGGCATGCACGTCGACCCGCTGACGGTCATTTCCAGCGCGGTGCTGGACGGCACCGGCCATCCGAGCGAGATCATCCATCTTGCCACCGAAAAGGCCCATATCAGGCTTTCCACCGAAACCGGCGGCATCCTGGGTGAAAAACCGATGTGGGTGGACAGCGGCGAGGCTTCCACGGTCGTAAACACCCGCGAATATTTCCCGGGCCTGTTCGCCTGCGGCATGAGCGCCAACAACACGGCCGGCGGCTACCGTATGGGCCCGATCTTCGGCGGCATGCTCCTGTCCGGCCAGAAGGTCGCCAAGCTGATCCAGAAGTCGCTGAAAAAGAACAAACGCAAATAATAAGCTGACCTCAGATGAAGAGCAGCTGGGATGCCTTTGCTCCGGTGAACGGAGATAAATATGAACCGGTCCGGCAGATCGCGTATGCCGAAAGTCAGGATCCGGATCAGACTTTTTATCTTTCCCTTCCGAAAAGGAAGCGGAACGTCCCGCTGCTGATCTTTTTTCATGGCGGCGGCATGACCGGCGGCGGACGGGAAGTCCCGGACAAGGTTTTTGACGGTGAATTTGCCGTTGCCGAACCGCGTTACCGCCTGTCCCCGGCTGCCAAAGCGCCGGCTCAGATCGAGGACGCCGCCCAGTGCATCGCCTGGTGTTTTGCCCATGCGGCGGAATATTCCGTTGATCCTCATCGGATCTTTGTCGGCGGGATGTCCGCCGGCGCTTATCTGGCCGCCGTCGCGGTCATGAATCCGGCGTTCCTGAAACCGTACGGCCTGCATTACCGTCAGGTGGCGGGCCTGGCCTTGATCAGCGGACAGATGACCACGCATTTCCGGGTCAAAGTCGATCTCGGACGCGACAACGGCGCCTACAATCCTCTGGTCGATGAATATTCTCCGCTGGGGAATCTGGCTCCCGATCTGCCTCCGGTCCTGATGGTGACCGGCGGCAGCGGATTTGACATCCCCGCGCGTCCGGAGGAAAATGCGTTCATGGCCGCCAGTCTGCGGGCGATCGGCCATCCGTTCGTCCGCTGTTATTCGCTTCCGGAGCACACCCATGGAGGCACGCTGGAAAGCTGTGATTTCCTGCTGATGAGATTTCTGCACGAGGTGCTGGAGAACATCAGCCGCAGCAGCGGGAAAAACGGATGAGGATTTCTGAATCCAAGGAGGTATTTCAATGAGACGATGCATCAACCTGAAAAATCTGCTTCTCCCGGCGCTGCTGCTGGCGGCTTTTCTGGCTGCCGCGGCAGAGGATGTCCGGCTGCTGATCCCGGAAAAGATTTATGCCGTGCCCGGCGTTGAATCGAATGTCTATTTCAACAATGTGGTGACGGTCATCAATCCGGCGAACTATGTTTTCGATGTGGATTGTCCCAAGGGCCGGAACGACCTGAAAAGATGGCGTTTCACCCCGGGGAAAAGCGATGTGGGCACCTGGAAGTGGAAGATCCGCGTGATCGATGATTCCGGTGAGGTTGCCCAGGCTGAATCGGAACTCGTCGTGCTGCCGCCGGATGTCGGAAAGGATCGGAAGATCTCCATGCTCGTCATCGGCGCCAGTTACATCAGCGGGGGCAATATTCCGTTCCGCGTTGCCGAACTGATGGCCGCTCCGGGCAATCCGGAGTTCCGGACGATCGGCACCCGCGGCAAAGGCAACGCGAGGCATGAAGGCTACGGCGGCTGGCGCTGGAGCTCGTTCCTTACCCGCTGGGGCTACACCGGAAAATCCAAAAATGACGGCATGCATCCTGATCGTCCGGTCGGCTTCAACAGTCCGTTCATCTTTGACAAAGACGGAAAAGGCGTATTCGATCTGAATCGGTATTTTCAGCTGAATAACGGCGGAAAAATCCCCGATGCAGTCAGTTTCCAGCTCGGGATGAACGACGTCTTTTCTGCGAAAGACGACACGATCCGCGAACGCACCAAGGCGTCCCTTGAGGGAATGGAAAAACTGATCGCCGAATTCCGGAAACTTCAGCCGGCTCCCGAAATCTTCGTCTGTACAGGCATTCCCGGTTCCGGTCAGGACGGGTTCGGCGCAAATTACGCCTGCGGACAGTCCAGCTGGCAGTTCCGCAAAAATCTGGACTTCTACATTCGTGCTCTGCAGAAGAAAAGCAGGGAACTTGGCTTCAATCTGGTCCCGATGTTCATCAATGTGGACACCGAAAACAATTATCCGGTCAGGAAACAGCCGCTCAATGCGGAAAATCCGAAGGAGACGGCACTCCTGAACAACGGGATCCATCCGACGAGATACGGCTATTTCCAGATGGGCGACACGCTTTACTGCTGTCTCAAAGCCTGGCTGGCCCGGACCGATGTAAAAAAATAAGAATACAGGAAAATACTTTCATTGATTTCAGGAGTTGACGAATGAGAACCGTAATCTATCCCGGCAGTTTCGACCCTGTCACCAACGGACATCTGGATGTGGCCCGGCGCGCCGCAAGGATTTTTGACAAACTGGTGATCGCGGTTGCCTGCAATTCCGAAAAAAATCCGCTGTTCACTTTCGAAG
>Ga0265298_10005432_pt1 | contig 16002 bp, 20 predicted proteins | sample AusTroGonzalo_MG_3_FD_193486 | JGI IMG/M metagenome (GOLD analysis project Ga0265298, IMG submission 193486) | Bovine rumen microbial communities from tropical cattle in Woodstock, Queensland, Australia - Gonzalo_01 | ecosystem: Host-associated > Mammals > Digestive system > Stomach > Rumen ... | reverse complement strand
CGGCCTGTGCATTGGCATAGGCTTCCTGATATGCAGCTGTTGCCGGATTGTATGAGCCAGCGTCATAAGCGGCTTGAGACATCGGGCCCCAAATACCGTCAGCTGTAACGCCCATCATGTTCTGCATGTACTTGTTGTAAGCCCTCTGAGATTTCGGGCCCCATGCTCCGTCAGCCTTGGTTCCGATCTGGCCTTGCATAGCCTTGATTTCGGCTACACTAGCTGCCCTAGGATTAAACAAAGGCCCGTACTTATTAACCATACCGTTAGTGTTGCCGTATACCAAGACTGGGTTTGCGACACCACGCATGCCTTGAGCTGCATACTGATCGGCAATGGCCTGATTCTGTGCATCAATGTAGTCACGGTTAGCCCAGTAACGCTGAGATGCAAGATCCTCAGCGGTCTTGTAAGCGTCGTATGCGTTCTGGCTTCCTCTCCAATTCCATTCAAAGGCCATGTTAAACCTCTCTCTTATTCACGCTGAAAGTAGGTCTGGTTATGCGTAGCCAGTGTCGTAGTTCTTGACACTCCAAGCACTGTACAAGCGCGGATCCTTAAACTTGAGCATCTGACCCTTGCGCTGGAACGGCATCACGGCACGGCCTATCGACGGAGAGCTGAGCAGTTCCTGTGCGGCCACAGAAGCTTGCTGTACGTCCGGATATTGCCTATAAGTGTACCATTGACTATCCTTGCCCTTCTTGTTGCGCCACCTTACTTGCACACTGCCTTCAGGAGTCAAGCGTATGCCGCTTACAGCAGACGAAGATACGGAAAACTGGGCACGGTTAGGGTTGACCTTTTCATCGGACTCGTTCCAGAACTGCGGAAGCTCCTTTTCAGCCTTACGACCAGATTCGATTGCAAGCTGGAGCTCAGCCTTGCTCATGCCAGGACGAATAAATTTCGTAAGGGCATCGTTATGCTCTTTCAAGGTCTGCATACGGCCAGCTGATTCAATCAACGGCTTAAACTCACGGCCAACACTGTTCATATCGGCCTTACCATCGGTAGCCATGTGCTGCACGTCGTACGTGTGGTAGCTACCTGGTGCAAAGTCGGAAGGATAGTTCTGTGCTACGAACTTGTCCATGCTAGAGGTTGTTCCTAGCATACCAGGCGAGAAAGCACCGCCCCTGACAAGGTCAGAGAACGATGCTGGGCTCCCACGGAAAGCAGGGCCTAGACCAAGTGCAATCTGAAACAGTGCTTTAGCAATTCCCGGAGCGGTCGAGGCCATACTAACCTCCCAGCTGTGCCTTTATTTCTTCGTTACGTTGCTGGAGACGGACAAGCTCTGCCTTAAGTTCCATGACCCTGCCGGACACGTCCGGGTTGTCGTAGGACTGAAGCATGTGAGCATAGTCCCAGTTTGCCTTCTTTTGTTCGTAACCTCGCACGGCGTTGCCGGCATTGGCAGCGTCAGCACGGATAGTCTGCTGGTAGTCACGGCTACCGCCCTGGATGACAGGTGCCTTGATGCCAGCCCAGTTAAATGTGAAAGCCATACTACTTACCTCCGAAATACGATGCGAAGAACTGTCCGCCAGCACCGTTCAGGCCACCGAACAAGTCCCACATGGACGTGCCCTTCTGGGCATTGGCAGTGCCAGCCAGTGTCTCGGCCTGGCTCTGCAGTGCCGCGTTACGGTTGGCGATACCAGCCGACATTGCGTCGCCCATGCCGCCAATGTACGCGTCACGATCCTTGCCGTACGCATCCACTGCATACTGGTTGCGCGTGTTCGTGGCGTTGTAATTGTTCCATGCATTTGTGGAGTTGGTATTGTACTCGCTGAGCTGACGCTGTCTGTCTTGCATGAGACGGTTGTAGGCCTTATCCCATTCCTCGCTTGCCAAGGCTTGCTGCTTGGCTCCGACACGGTTGATGTAGTCGGACGAGAAACGGTTTCCGCCACTTGCGGCACTGTTGTTGATGGCCGACATGGCGGCATCGACACGCTGGTTCGCAGCAGGGTCCATGAAGTCAGAGACATTTCCGTTGTACGTAAAGCCCTCGTTCTGATAGACCGGACTGTTCAGGAAATTCTGCAACGCAGTGTTGTAATTCTGGTTGCCCATGCCGTAAGTCTGGTTCACCAGTGACTTGTACTGGCTGATGTCATTCGAGTTGGCGGTCTCGGCATTGCTTGCAAGACCGCTTATGGTGTCATAGGCTGCTGCTGCACGGTCTGCATCAGCCTTGTTGCCCATGTAGTTACCAAGTGCTGAGCCGGCAGCCATGGCTCCTGCAGCTATAAGAGGCCAAGCCATAGTCTAGTCCTCCTTTTCCTTGTCCTTCTTATCGGACTTCTTTTCGTCATCGGCCTCGGACATGTCGACATTGTCGAGATAGTCCTCCAAGGCTTCGTTCAACGCTTTCAATTTCTTCAGCAGTTCAGATTTTTCCATACAAATGCCTCGCTTATCCACGCTGAAAGTAGGTCTAGCGCACGGCCTTCAACCTTGTGGAGCTGCCGAACACCTGGACTTGCACCACGCCAGCCTCCGGCGCATTCACAGCCGTGTCTCCAGGCTTGATGACCAAGGCCTTGACGGTGCCAGACTTGCCGTAAAGCAGGGCAGGGGTCGGCACCGTCACTGTAAATGGCAATTCCTTCGACCCGGTATCCACAGTCGACGTGAATACGGTGAAGAACGGACAGAGAATTACATGCCACCCATTTTGTTCCCTTTCGTCCCATTGACCTGTCAAGACGGTCAAGACATCGATTAGTGGGGACGTTTTCGATATTAAGCCGCTATACATAGGCTATCCTCCTTTCGTTTGGCCTCATACCTACGACGATATTCTTTACGATCATCACACTTGTGCATGCCGTAGGTAGCAAACGCTTGATCCGCTTTAACCGTGTTTAAAGCGTTCTCTGAGTAGTTACAACGGCGGATATTTACTAACCTTGAGTCAGAACGGTCTCGGTTAATATGGTCTACTAATGGCCGAGACGGGTCAGGTTCTAAGAATGTGTCAGCCATAAGACGGTGTACGTAGTAGGATTTCTTCTTATACCTAACTTGTCTGTAACCATGCTTCGTAATACAGCCTAGAGTCCAATGTTCTTTCTTGTTGTATGCAGCTGGAAGCTGTACTTCTCCGGTTTCAGAGTTGCATAAAATCGGCAGAGTAGGATGTTGTTTTATCATATAAAGTCTCCTTACTCTGTCCAAATTATATCAAAGCCGTTGTAGCGCTAATTCGCTGTGAACAAGCAGTCAACTCAAGGCTTGTCGGATGTGAATACGTTAAACGCAAGACACACAGACGGTTGTAGCCGAGCTTAAAGAATCGGATTCGATGGCTGTACTGGCCTGTCTTGCCCATCTTCGCATGCCTTACAGCACCCCACGTGTTCCCACCATCTTTGGACACTTCCAATAACAGGTCTGGCTGCAAGTCATAGTCCGCCCATGTGCCGACATTGGCTTCCACGGCCAACTCATCGAAGATGAACGGCTTTTCGTCATTGACTAGAACAGCTCCTTGACGGTGTCTGATCATAGGTAGACTGGCAACATGTCCGTCGACCAGTACAGTGCCATAGTCCTCGCTGTAGTAGTCCTCGCTGTGCTTGTAGATGCAGCCGTCATTGCACGGCACAAGGAACTGTCCCTTGAACCAGACAATGTCTGCAGCTCTCCACTGTGTCTCCTCGCCAGTCTCAAGAACGCGTGACACGCGCTGGTGCCATTCCTTGGTCTCGGTGTCGTAGACCCAGGTCTCCTGCAAGTTCTGCAACTGCAGCACGTAGAAGTTGTGCGACCCTTGCGCATAGGCAAACGCGTACGCACTGTCGCCAGTCTCTTGCAACAGCTTGTCATCAAGCCAGTCCTCGGAAATCTTGCTGTACTGCTGTCCGGCAACCATGAGCACGCCCTTGGCGTAGGACTCGCCAGAACCGAGGTAGTAAAGGTTGGAACCGCACACTGCAATGGAATCAGGTGCTTGCAAGCCGTTCGAGGCATTGGTCGTGTAGGACTGTCTCTGCCATGTCGAGTCCTCGCCGGAACCGCGCTGCCATATCTCGACAGTCTTGTAGCCGAAAAGGTAGAGGTTGGCACCGACGGCCTCGATGGCCCTTACGTTGTCCGCACTTGACTCGGCGTTGAAGTACTGCTGGACTCCGTAACTGTCGTAGAACATCCACTCGAACGCATCGACCGTCTTGGTCATTACCTTGTACGGATTGTCCGGGTCGTACACCGGCTCGGACTTGCCGTCGACCGTGTGCATCTGGAACACCTCTCGTGTGTCGGAATTGAGAGGATATGGTACGCTGTAATACAGAAATCCGCTTGTCCTGTCATTGATGACAACTGAGCCGCCCACTACAGCAACATGGCTAGGATTGATCTGGCCACCTTCGGACGTGATTCTTTCGGGCAAAGTAACGCGGCGCAAGTTTCCTCCGTCCAGCAAGTTGTAGGCCCATAGGTTGGAACCGGCGGCTATCAGCAGCCAAGGATTGATTCCTCCAGTCTCGGCGAAGTGGACACGTCCGGAACCGGCGGCGACATTGCCTATGCGCTGAACATTGCCGACATAGTCGAGACGGTACACGACATTGCCGAACACGAAGAAGGCGTTCTCCTGCTGGTCCTGGCTTGACAGGCCTATGCTAGACACGTACGAGCCACGGCAACGGGCATAGCCGTTGTGCACCTTGCGTACAAACTCCAGTCCAGGCAGCGAAGCAAGGTACTGGTTCTCGTTGTTGATGTCCAGGAACATGTTGACGGACAAGCTCGTGCCCATCGTGGCAGGGTGCTTGCCCTTGTTCGTGCCTGGGCTGATGAGGTATGACGTTACAGTTGTCTTTGACATTACATACCCACGCCGTTAAGTCCGTTGTAGTAAGCGTCACGATAGTCACCCATGAGCTTGCTGTTCTGCAGCATACGCTGTGTGATGTTGTTGCGCTTGATCAGTGACTTGGCCGAAGTAAAGTCACGGTTGAGATCAGCCTTCTTTTCTTCGGACAGTTCGAAATACTTTGCAAGGCGTAAGCACAGACCAGACATGAGCAATTCGTTATAGAGGTCGCTCAAGTAGATGGTCTCGTTAAGCTTGTACTGCGGAATCCTTGAATTATACCACACCCTCACCGAGTTACGTGGGTCACCATCAAGCGTAAGGATGCCGACAACACGCTTCTCGTCAGTGCCTTCCACGTCCTCGATATCCGTGTCGTATGTCCATGTCATTGCTATCGTGAACGGATTCTTGCCAGCCATCTGAACGGCATTGTTGTTGGTCAAGACAATGTAACGGTCGCCGACCTTACGTGCCACGGCTTCGATCTTCTCAGGCGGTTCCATGTCCACCGTAACATCGTCACGGACTTCACCAGCTTGGAGCTTGCGGAAGTAGATTTTCTTTGCACAAGGCACGTCCACGCACTGCTGAGCCATTGCGATATAGCCTTGGTTGTTAAGCTGGGTGATGAGCCTATTCAGCTCCTTGCAAGCCACGACGGACATATTGCCGTCGCCGTAGTCATCTGTAGAATCGTACGTGCCAACGGCTTCGCCAAGCCCAGTCATGCCAATGCTTTCGTATGCGTCTTGGATCAATTGGTTTACGGCTATCATAAAGACCTCATTCTTTTCAAGCTGAAAGTAGGTCTGACAAAGAAAGGCCAGCCTCACGGCTGACCTCTCTTAACCAGGAGATACCAATGGTCAATTACATTTCAACGTAGATGACCACACAGTTACGCGGCTCATAGATGGCTGCTGCATATGCAGAGTCAAGACGGATGAGCTTGTTGAGGTTGGTGCCATCGCCGAAGATACGCATCTTCACGCTAGAACCACCCACGGTTGCCACCTGTTCCTCGTCGCTGCCAGGCAGAGAGTCGAACTGGTAGGTGTCATAGGCGAGAGCGTCCTTGGCACGGACTTCGCAGATCTGGTAGGTCGTGTTAGCCTTGAGGCCGGCCACGAGAGTCAAGGACTCGGTACCAGCGGCCACCCAAGCGTTCGGGTTGCCAAAAGCCTTGCCATCGATGGTGATGCGGAGCGGGTTGATGTAGCCGACAGTGCCAGCGGCGTTCGTGGAGAGCACGATCACCTGGACCGGAACGTCAGTCTGGATGCCGCTCGTGTCAACCATCTTCAAGCCAGCCACGGTGAACATGTCGCCAGCGACAAGGTTCGTACCGGAGATCTGGGTGATGGGTTCGAAACCGAGCACGTTATGGTCAGCATCTTCGACCGGAGTGCCGAGCGAGATGGAGCCAGTGTAGGCAGAGCCAGCAGTCGTGATCTGCGGAAGGTCCGGAGATTCCACCCAGCCAGCAGTTGCATACTTACCGATGGAGTTCTCGCCGTAGAGCTTCATGAACTGAGAGTCGGAAGTGATGAACTTGTTGGAAATGGCCTTGTCGGAGATTTCGGCTTCGACATCCGGATCAAGGAAGCCCACGAGTTCCGAGCTGAGGGCCAGCTTGCGGAGCTTGGCAGTTGCCTTGCCGAGCATGGAGTAGTCGGCACCGTCAAGGGAAGCAGAAGTCTTAGGAGCAACGACAGCACCAAGGGCCTTGAAGATTTCGTGCTTCACGATCTTCTTTTCCTGGTCACGAGCAAGGGAAGTCGCCCACGGGCCAGCGATTTCTTCCTGGAAGGACTCGATGTCACCGAGGCGCTGCCACGGACCGAGTTCGTTGGAAACGTTGTCGTTGTCGAGGTAGACCTGAGTTTCGATTTCGGTCACGTCGCTGGGATCAGCAACGACACCGTTCACGACCTTCGGTTTGCCAGGGATGTAAAGGGTGTAAGACTTGCCGAATTTCTTACCAGCAAATTCGGACTGGGGCATCTTGCTGACAGAAGCCTTGGTGAACACACGGGCGTCAGCAACGTTGGCGGCAACAAGCTTTACCTTCTTGTTGTTCGCAAAAGTATTAGTCGGGGTAGAAGTAGTACCGTAGACTGCCATAATTTTCTTTCCTTCGCCACGCCATTCATGAAAAAGCGTTAGGAATGCGTGACATGTGACCCGATCTGGGTCGGTTTAACTTGTTTGGATTTGTTCTGTGCGTTCAGAACTGTGTCACGCATATCTTGGTAGCCCCAAGTTGGCGAAGGAAGACAGTTAGCTATTCTGGCCCCTTTCGAACTCGAAAGTAGGGCGTTTTGTTTTTGCAACAAAAAAGACCACCTTGCGGTGGCCTTGCTTGCACATTTCCTACAACCTATCTGTGCCTACGGACGAAGTCGATAAGGCTTGCATCGTCGTGGTACATGTCTGGAGCCGTGCGCGTGCTGCCACCAGCCCCAGGCTTGCCAAGGCTCGGCATCTTCGGGACACTGGGCTGGACTGGTGCAGCCGTGCGGCTGGACAGTTCACGCGCCAGTTCGTGACATTCGATGACCGCGTCCATGGGGTTGGCCGCAAGTCTCATGACACGGACAAACGATTCCTTGTTCTGGAGCATCTCGTTGAGCACGGCTGGGCCATTGGGATTCGAGAAGATGTAGTCACGTACGGACGGGGCCTCGTCCAACACGTCTGCGAGACCATTGGCAACACCTTTCTGGACACGGGCCTCGAACTCGCTGTAGGAATCGCCGAAGGTCTGCTTGGCATTGCTGTTAAAGTACTCGGCGACTTGTTTCTGCTGTTCTGCAGCCTCGGCTTCAGCCTTGGCCTTGGCATCGGCTTCAGCCTTGGCCTTGGCATTGTCAGCATCGATCTGGGCCATGCGCTTGTCAACGCCACGCTGTGTCAAGTAGTCGATAAATTCATCGTCAGTCTCAAAATCGTCACGCTTCTTGACAGGTTCCTCGGCCTTCTTGGCTTCGAGCTGTTTCTTCACGTCTTCAATCTGGCTCTGGAACTGCTTCTTGATCTCGTCAATGGACGACTCGTACTTTGCTTTCTGCTTGGCCAGCTGACGCTGAAAAGCATGGGTCGATTTTTCTTCTTTGCTGAGCTTGGACAGGTCCGGCTTGGGCTGCGGCTCGTCGGCTGGCTTGTCATCGACTGGTTCGGCCTTGGTTTCGTCATCCTTCGGCTGTTCCTCGGCTGGTTCCTCGGTTGGCTTGGATTCCTCAGCCGTTTCCACGACAGGCTCTTCGACTGGCTGGGACGGGGTCTCGACAGTCTCGGTCTGTGCTGGCTGTTCATTGTTGATTTCGTTCATTACTTCTTCTGCATAACTCATAGGTTATTTCTCCTAGTAGGATCCGATTCAATTTCATATGCCACGCCGTTGCGCTGGCCGTAAAAGTCTGTCTGTATCACGGCTCCGTCAAGGTCGACGTCCTCGTGTTGCCTTTTAAGGGCATTGGCTTTCATGATCTGGTCACGTATGGCACTACGGCCACATTTCTTAAGGTATATCAGCAGCTCTTTGGGTCTGCGAGACAAGTCAACCTTGTTCGCATAGTTGACAACGGCCAGCAATACCTCGCCCTGGAAGTCCACGTCTTGGCTGAACGTGCGCCACAGTTGTCCGTTCCGGACAGCCTCGGCAATGCTCCACTGGCTTACGCTGTACAAGATATGTCCAAGCAGTGTATCTATGGCCGGGTCAAGGTCTCCGGCACGTCTCAGCACGAGTGCTTCCTTCAGTGCATCTGCGTAGTCCTCTCCTAGTTTGTTCTCAAGCATGGTCTAATCTCTTGGTACGTCTTGTAAATTACTTCATAGTTTATCATTACGGCACGTCAACCCATTAGATGACGGAACCGCTGAATCCTTGCCTGGTTGGACTCACGGTTGGCTTTCATCACCGGATCATCAAGCGTGTACTTGTTAAGACATGTCAAGGCAAGGGCATCCGCAATATCCGTGGACATCTTGAGAGCTGCTCTTAGATCATCTTTCTTAGTGAGCAGTAGTCGGCCTTGGTTGTTGTGCAGCCAACCAATTGCACACAGCTGTCTCTTTATTTCCGGACTGAGTTCGAAGCCGTCCACGCATAGGCCATGCTTGATATGCCAAGCAAGGTTGAAATACATCTCAGCACGGACATTTGCATACTTGTCCTTGTTCAGCTCGGTTGCGGCACGTGCAAAGTTGACTTGCTCACAAGGCAGTTCATACTTGAGAATGTTGTACTCATAGTCAGAAAATGCTGCGTCCATGTTTAGCTTGTCTATCTTGAGGCGCTTATTGCTTTCACGTATGCGGCGCACGGCTTCCTCATGGTTTATGTTGTTTATCTTCCAGCACTCAAGTATTTCATTGCCACGGCGCTTGACAAAAGCCGAGGCATCCCTCTCGACGCCTTCCGCCGCATCAAACCCAGCTATGACACGCTGGTCGCTTGTCGGGACTGGCTGTGCAGGGAAATCACCGAGGTGGATAATTGCAGAGCCTCCGAGGTCAGTGATGAGCTCTCCAAGGATTTCAGAGCGATACATCGCATCGTCTTGGATGTTGCTTACAATGAGCTGGAACTGTTCTTCAGTGATGAACGTGTTGTCACGCGTGACTGCACGGATGACTTCCCAGTCGCATTCCGGGTCAGAGAACATGACGTTCCATAGTGAGCCAGGGCGTGGCGTGGTTGCACCTATGATGCGAGGGTTGGTGACTTTCGGGCCACGCATGACCGGGCCCCAGATGGCGAATATGTCCATGTCCGCCAAGAAAAGCTCATCAAGAATCATAAGCTCTACATTACTGTAACCACGGACGGCCTCCTTGGCCGCATAAGTACCAAAGTAAACGTGGGCATCGCCGAACGTCATCATCATCGGCGACTCTCTCCAGATTATCTTGTCGTAAATTCCCCAGTCATTGGCCATGGCCTTGATTTCTGCGAACAACGTGTCATGCAGTGTGTCGTAACGCTGGCCACCTAACAGAACATTTTTGCCTTGCAACAAGGTAAGCAGAGCCATGACAGCACAGATGAAACTTTTTCCGGCACCACGACCACACAGCAGCAAGGACTTCCTTGCCATGCTTTTCATTAGCTTGATTTGGTGCGGTAGGAGTTTGAGGTCGACCTTCACTTTAAACTCCTGAGATGGAAACCTCCAGCTTGGAGTCGACCTTGGCATCGGACTTGACTTCCATCTTGGTCACTGCGTCTTCGGACTGGTCGTGAGTAAGACCAACAATCTTGAGGCCAGTCTCAACAAGCTTCATCAAGTCAGCGTCCTTGGTCTTGATCGCTTTGACATACAAGTCGCCAATCTTGGCGTCTTGTATTGCTGCTTCAAGTAATTGTGCTCGCATGGCCTTGCGTAAGTTACGAGCACGGACAGACGCTTCTTGGGCTTGTCGAGCATTCATTGGCGTAAATGCTTGAGGAAGTGGCTTTTTAGCCTTTTTCTCGCCAGTAGGCTCGCCATTATCACACATGTCCGCCTCCTAACCTAATTCTTACCAATTCCTTCAGAATTGCTTTCAAAGTTGCGTCAACGTCACCTTTATGGATCCAGCCGTACAAGCGCTCGTATTCAGCATCCGGGTCTGTGTACAGAATCACTGGGTTGTTGTTGACTTCGACTCTGGCTGTCTCATACAAAGGCTTCGCCGTCGAAGTATCGACTGCCTTACTTGCATTCTTCTGCTTTGCCATCTTCGAACTCCCGATATTCCAATGTGATTTCCGGTTCTACACGGATCTTCATTACAAGCGAGTTGATGTTCTTGTCTTGCAAATCCACGTCGCGAAGAACCTCACGAACCTTGTTTCTCACGTATTCCTTGACATTGTTGCCAAGAACTCTTGAGAGCTTGATAGACGCTGGGACGGCGAACTCATTGTTCACATTCAGCAACGTACCGTCGATTTCTGGCAGTTCCCAGCTTACATAAGCCTCAAATTCTTTCATAAATTCTCTCCGGTTATCAGTCTCGAAAGTAGGGCAAAACACCTACTTTTCCTCAGTCTGTTCTTCCGTACTAGCTTGCCAGTTGATAACAACGTGTCTTAGCTGTGCCACGGCACCGATGATGGCACAGATGGCCATGATCAAGTCGCAGATGTAGCCGCTTACGTCCAGTCTTGTCTGGTTCATGCAAGCCCCACACTGATATCGCATTCGGTCTCTGACAAGGGCCCGTTGACCTTGCTGATTACACGTGCTGCAAGCTCAGTAGAAATGGGTCGCACGACCTCGTCCATGTATGTCTCGACGTCCATCTTGTCACTGATACCGTCCACGATAGAGAACAGTTCCATGGCCCTGAACGTGCTGGACTGGGTCACGCCAGCATAAGAGCAAGTGACCTCAAAGTTCTGTCCCTTTGTCTTGGTGGCAAAGGCGAGCATTTCAAAGGCCAGCTGGTCCTGGAGCTGGCTTGTGATTACAGCGTCCTGATATTCCTTGTCCTGGAGCGCCATCATCTTTGCGATGTGGTAGACAAGTTCGTGGGTGTCTGCTGAATTGATTCGGTCAAAAATGGTCTGTAATTTCTTTTTCATGTTCAAGAAATTACGTTAGATGTGTTTTAAACGGAACTTACCAGTGGAACCAGCGGTTGAAGGCTAGTTGGTCACTACGAAGTCTTTCCTCAATAGGCCGGTTTGTTGACAGATTATTACATTGCTCTTTCATAGTAGCCCACCTAAGGTTATGAACAGAGTTGTTTTGACGGTTTCTATCTATATGGTCAACCGTAGTCTTATGGAAAGGATTAGGAAGAAAGCTTTCTGCTACAATGCGATGTATTAAGGTTGACTTTTTACAAATATATGCATACCAGTATCCGTAAGAGCCCTCATAGCCATATGACCAGCCTCGCGACATTAGAACAGCACCGTCCTCACGGACAAGAATGCCAAGCCTTGGGTGCTTGGCCACTTTCAAACCAGATAATGTAGAGCAAATTGACGATTCCATACAGTCTCCTTTGTGCCAACTTTGTACCAGCATACCCGTTTTTGACTTATAACTATGCTGTCAAGGGCAAACAGTAGTTTAAATTGTTATATTTACAAAAGTGCCAAATTGGCGTTTTTGGCTCATTTTCGCCAACGGCACCAATGTAGAAACAAACCATTTGAATTCCAAATGTGCCAAAGGATGTGCCAAGTGGAGCCAGTAAGGATAACCATCAGTGTATATTGCAAGAACCCAAAGTTACCGAATCCGTCATACTATGCAAGAGTTCGACAAAACGGCAAGACAAAGGACATCCATCTGCACACCAAGGATCGATCCGTAGCCGAAGCATGGGTGAAGCTACGACGTAAAGAGGTGGAACAGTATAACGCATATGTCACTTGTGGAGAAGAACCTCCAGCTGGATTACTATCAAAGCTGGAAATTGCTCAGAAAGGCACATCCAAGGCCGTCTTGACCTTGACCAAGGCAATAGACGAGTTCGAGCTAGATTGCCGCCGTAGGGGTCTCCGTGAAAGAACAGTGATGGCATACGTCCGCAACCTCAGGCAGCTAGTGCCGATAGATGCGAACTATGCCGACTTTACGCGTGACAATGTCCTAAAGTGGCTGGCCAAGTACGACCAGCTCAAGTCAGCCACGCGCAAGTTCTACTCAATATCGCTGAGAGAGCTTGCCAAGTTCTTGGTCGCCCGGTACGACCTCGACCCACGAATACTGACCAACTGGGTGCGCGTTAAGGTCGAGAGCGCCGAGAAGGGTTACTGGACGATGACTCAAATCTACCACATCATAGAAGCTGTACGAAGCCAGAACATCTACTGCGAGGCACAGTTCAAGGTATTCTGTTGGGTCATGGCCGTCTGTGGATCACGTCAGAATGAGACTGGCTTGCTTAAATGGTCTGACTATCGTGACGGTACTCTGACGTTCCGTGCTGAGAATACGAAGACGCACAAGACGCGTGTAGTGCCTCTCGACATACGTGTCTGCCACATGCTGGACAGACTTCCGCATCGTGGCGACTTAATATTTTCAGACATTCCGCCAAGCCAGCCTGGTAGGTTTGCGATACTGTCCAAGGCCATTGCACGGTCTGGCATGCCCAAGGGCGGTCTGCACACGTTCCGACATAGCTGTAGCATGGCTTGTTATAAAAATTCCGACATAAAAGCGGTTTCGCAGATGCTTGGTCACAGTCCGGCCACGGCACTTAAGTATTATCAAGCGAGTAGACAAGCTGACGAACTTAAACAAGTCGTTGAACAGACATTCGCAAACGAAATAATGATTCCGTCTCCGATGGACGAGCTGATAAAAAACGGACTCTGGTAGACGAAAATGAACACAAACTGAAGACAATCTGAATACAAACTGAATACAATTCAGAAATTGTCTTCAGCCCTATTTTTGCCGTTTTTGAGCGAATTTGGCCGATTTTTTCTTACTTTTTTATTACGCTGAAGACATGAAGACGTTTTGGCCAAGTCCAACTAATAATAATCAAAATCAATAAAAAATTAATATTATCATTTTTGTTTCGCTATCTCAATTAGAAAAATTGTATTCATGTCTTCAGTGTAAGTAAAATGTAAGTAATTTTTGGCGAATTTAGGATAAAAACGCCAATTTTCGGCTGAAGACAATTTTTCAAACGTCTTCAGTTTGTCTTCAGATTGTATTCAGCCGAAGCCGATTTGCAATTCAAATTTGATATTTCTATACTTAGGTCAACTTCAGCAAGCAAAGGTTTACCGAGCACCATATAAACATCATAAGTCATCTGGTTCCGACTCCGACAAGAATGGAGTAATTTATTAATCAGATGCACAATAGCATACAAAGTTAAATCGCAATCCCTTTCTAAGCGAGTACGAACTTGTAGCATTTTCGGTAAACAATTCTTAACACAACGTCTTTCTATTGTTCCCTCGGAGTGCGCCGGTTTGTAAGAGAGAAAGGGCTCTTGCACAACTGGCGCACTCCAGCTTTATATGTGCGCCGAAGGAACATATAGAAAATGGAATTCTACGAATACTTTCGCACCTGTGGTTTCACAATCAAGTCGTCCGCAAAGGACATCAGGAAGACCGTAACGGCTCTCCGCAAGGATCCCGGCTCCTTCCGCAAGCTTCTCACCAAGCTCAAGTACGAGATCGACGACGGGTCCGGAGACGTCGCCGACACTTGGGACGCCGCCAAGAGCTGGCTCAAGGATCATACAGAGGACATCAGCCGTGACATCAAGTTCAACTACGAAGAAGATGTCAACTGCGTCGCCGACATGCTCGAAAAGATCGCCAACGAGAAGGAGGCGACCAAGAAGCGCATCAAGGAAGTGAACGCAGCAGCCGCATCTACAACAGCCGACTACACCATCAATGGGCTCGCCAAGAGCAAGGACACGCTCGAACTGTTCACGTCCGTTCCGAGCATCACTCCAAACGATCATGACCGTGACTTGATGTCTTGCTTCGCAATCCTCGGAGACGCACCGGTATTCCGTGCAAACGGCAAGTGCGTGAGACTCATGACAAAGACCACCAACGGTAGGCCGCAGATCGTGTTCTCCGCTGGCGACACTTCCGCAGACGGGCTCTACGCCGAGATCACAGCAGCTCTCGCAATGAAGTACGAGCGCTACATGCGCCTTCTCCAGGACAAGATCGCAAAGCTCGACGAATATCCGGAGAACGACGAGCAGCACCCCATCGAGGACATCTTCCTCACCGACGTTCCAACCATCTTCCGCCACATCGTCGAAGTACGCAAGACCTACACCAAGAAGACTGGCGACGACGGAAAGGAACACAAGTTCTATTACCAGTACAGGGTCTACGCCAAGAAGACCGCAGTGCCCGAACTCACCGTAGACGCATTCGTCGAATGGCTCTCTTCCAACTGGCTCAAGGCGACACGTGGCATCCTCAAGCAGTCTCCGAAGTTCAAGATCTTCTCCAACGACCCTTCCGAGATGGCGGTGTCCCACTTCGTCATCTGGCCTGAGGAAGAGTGGAGGAAGGCCGAGTGTCCGGAATCTTGGAAGTACTTCCACGCTGGGAAATGTTCCGACCGTCTGATGCATCGGCACGACTTCTATATAGGCTCTCTGCTTGACGCAAGCAACACCGCACAGCAGTCTCTCGTGAACTCCGACGCCGGACAGACTGGCAAGTCTACTGATGCTGACATCACCACGCAAGTTATCGAGAACCTCATCCACGCCGACATTTCCGTCCACCTCGAAAACGAGGTGCTCAAGGATGGCAACCAGTTCGGCCTTGGCGCATCTAAGGTATGGAACTACCGTATCGGCATCGTGAACGAATACGACGGAAAGTCGCTCAACTCCAGTAACGGCAAGTCAATGATCGGTGGCGACACGAAGACTCTGCAGCTCAAGAACATGGACGCCGTGGAATGGGATCCTCGCCAGTTCCGTCTCATCATTCCTAGCAACAACGGATGCGTTCTCATGTCGCACGCAGTGCGCCGCCGTTTCATCCCTACAACTTGGAAGGGAACGCACTGCTCCATCGACAACATGTCCGAACAAGACAAGCAGCAGCTCATTGATGACGGAGAGGAATATCTCAAGTACTGCTGGAGAGTGTACCAGGAATCTCCATTCCGACAGCGTGACGGAGGCTTCTTCCTCTGCTGTCCGGAAGACGAGAAGCTGTTCCTCGATGGAAAGTTCTTCGTCGACAGCGGAGAGGTCAATCCCATTACAGGGAAGCCCATCCTCAAGCCAGTCTACGATGACAAGGCTCGTATCCTTCGTGCGTACAGCAAGGATCCTGAAATCTCCACATACTATACTGTCGACGACTACGAGGAAACGGAAATCACCGACGGATTCAACAAGTTCGTCGAGAAGTACTGCGACGTGGCCGACAACGACGATGCCGGATACTCCATGACGTTCCAGGCCCTGTCGGAACTCGTGGTGTCCTACGTAGACGTGGACAAGACCCTGTTCGCCACGTTCGGCGATGCTGTTAAGATAAAGAAGTACGGTACCGAGGCACGTCTTATCCTCGACTACCGCCATGCCGACTACAAGATCTTCAAGAAGTACCTCGAAAACCACGGCCACGTGAGCCAGCACTCGGATGAAGGTAATTTCTTTACTCGTATCCGCATCAAGCCGGACTACATCACCAAGGA
>Ga0265298_10005428_pt1 | contig 16007 bp, 10 predicted proteins | sample AusTroGonzalo_MG_3_FD_193486 | JGI IMG/M metagenome (GOLD analysis project Ga0265298, IMG submission 193486) | Bovine rumen microbial communities from tropical cattle in Woodstock, Queensland, Australia - Gonzalo_01 | ecosystem: Host-associated > Mammals > Digestive system > Stomach > Rumen ... | reverse complement strand
ACTGTTATCGATTTTGCTGGTTTTCATCTGTTTTGTGATTGCGTATCCGGTGTCAAAAAAGAATCCGGAGACGGCCAGGAAAATCGTCCATATCGGGGCAGCCCACTGGTATTTCATCTATGCGGGCTTTTTTACCTCGCCGGTCCCGGCGCTCATCGGACTGCCGGTTGTCGCCGCGCTTGTCGCAGCAGCGAACGCCACAGGGATGTTTGATAAAACACTGGGGCAAGGCAATAAAAAGAGGAACTGGGGCCTTGTATGGTATCCGGTTTCAATTTTTATCATGATCCTAATGGGAAAATTTGGAATCGGCGGAATGACGGAACTCGGCGTCGGGCTCCTCGGAATGGGATGGGGAGACGGACTGGCGGCCATTGTCGGAATGAAATTCGGAAAGCACAGGCTGAATACGGGCAAATCACTGGAAGGGATGGCGGCGTTTTTTGCTGCTGTAACCGTCATTGCTTTCCTTTTCACGCACAATATCCTTCTGTCGGTTGTGTGCGGGCTGACAGGCGCGGTCTTTGAATTCACGACGCCCTTCGGCCTTGACAATATAACGGTTCCGCTGGTGCTTTACGCGACCGTCGCGTTCTGGCCGAAGAGCGCGATGCTTCTGGGGTTTGCGCTGATGGCGTGTCTTGCGTACAAATGGAAACTTCTGACCGCAAACGGCGTCGTGGGTGCGTTCGTGCTCGCGGTTTTATGTACGTGGATCTTCGGCCTTGCCGGACTCGTGCTGCTTCTTCTTTTCTTTGCCAGCGCGAATGTGATCGGGAAAATCAGGGATCATATTCAGAAGGAAGAAGGCAATTTTACCGAGAAGAAGAACAGCAGAAGAGATCTCATGCAGGTGCTTGCAAACGGACTGATGGCGGTCCTGGCGGCGGTGGTTTTCGCGGTTTCGGATTCGTATTTAAGGACGAATGCTTTGACTGCCGCAGATACAAAAGCGCTGCTTCCGATGCGGATGATGTTTGCGGCCATCGTAATGTTCGGCGCGGCAATGACAGAAGCCACGAGCGATACCTGGGCCGGTGAGATCGGAAGATTATCGAAGAAACCGCCGGTCTCCCTGAAAACAGGAAAAATCGTTCCGCGGGGCGTGAGCGGCGGCGTGACGCTGCTGGGATACGGCGGAGGACTGGCAGGAGCGGCTTTCATCGCGGTATTCTGGTATGTGCTTTTTTCAGGAACAGCAGGACCGGCGGATGCGCTGATGAAGAAGCTGCCGCTGGGAATTGCCGTTATCACATTGTCCGGTTTTGCGGGCTGCATATTTGATTCGGTTCTCGGCGCGTATTTCCAGGCCCTTTATATCGACGCGGATTCGGGGAAATACACCGAGAAGAAAAAATCACCGTCCGGAAAGGACAATGCATTATTCAGCGGCGTTCACTGGATGGACAATGACATGGTGAATCTGGCAAGCAATTTCCTGTCTGCCGTAATGGCATTTACCGTTGCAATGATCATTTAGCAGGAAGCCTGTCATTTTGAACCATTTTTCTCCTTCCCGCTCACAGCCGCGCCGGGATAAACCTCGGCCGCTCCAGCAGATGCTTGTTCGGGCTGTGCAGCGCCAGGAGCAGCTCCCCTTCCAGCGTCCGGAAAAGCATGCCGTGGCCGCCGTCCTCCGGGAAGAGGGGCGGCAGCTGGGTAAAATGCCCGTCAATATCCCCGTTGTCCGATACCGCCAGCCCCTGGGCATATCCTGTTTCGGAGAACCCGGACCACAGGCACAGCAGCGTCCCGTCCTCCTTCCGCCAGAGGAAGGGTCCGTCCGTCACATATCCGTCCAGGCCGGAGGAGTGATGCACCTGGCGGCACCAGGGGGCTTCGGAAGCCCGGAAGAGCAGGAACGGCTCTCCCGCGGGAGCCCGCAGGTCTTTTGTCAGCTTCATGGCGTGGATCTCCCCGTCCCCGGCCTGCACCCACTCATGGCAGAAAACCATATAGGGCGTTCCGTCCGGCGAGGCGTAGAAGGTCCCGTCCAGGCATTCCCAGTCTTCCGGCGTCACCGGGCCCTCCGACCAGGGCTCGAAGGGGCCCAGGGGCGACAGCGCCCGCAGGATCGCGGTGCCCCGGCGGCGGCTGTCGCTCTTGAAGCTGGCGAACATGTAGAAAGCGCCGTTCACGCAGTGAACCTCGGGCGCCCAGTAGTTCCGGTCCGCCCAGAAGGATCCGTCGTTATGGAAGCAGACAATCGGGCCCTCCCAGTTCTTCAGGTCCTGCCCCACGTACACGTCAAACCCGTCCGCGGGGCCCCAGCAGGTTTCCCCCCGGGTTCCGTAGAGATAATACTTTCCGCCGTGCACAAGCACAAAAGGATCCCGGATATTGATTTCGTCTGTCTTCATCATCCTGCAGTCCCTCTCTTTCTTTACGGTTGATCTTCTTCGCCTTCCGGGCCGCTTTCCGGAGCCGTCTCCCGGCCGCCCCGTCCGCGGCGGTACTGGAGCGGCGTCTCCCCGGTCACCTGCTTGAAGCGGCGGATGAACGAGCCGGCGTCGTAATACCCGGTCCGGGCGCTGATTTCCCGGATCGTCAGATCCGTGGAGGCCAGCAGCTCCTTGGCGTGCTCCACCCGCAGCAGCGTCAGGTATTCCAGGGGCGACATCCCCAGCTTTTCCTTGAAGGTCAGGCTGAAGCGGGTGGTGGTGATGTCGAAGGAATCAGCCAGCGCGGTCATGGAGATTTCAGGATCGCTGAAATGTTCTTCCATATACCGGACCACCTGCCCGATCTCGTCTTCCTCCTCCGCTCTGCTTTCCGCGGGCGCTTCCCGGCTCAGCAGCCGGTCGCACAGGCCCCGGAGCAGCTCGTCCAGGTCGTCGATGGACTGGCAGGACGTCAGGGAGAAAATGTTGTTGTAGGCTTCCTGCACGGAGCTTCCGTCGGTCAGGGCCGCGCTGTGGGTGTGCACCAGGGAGTTGATCACGTCGCTGTAGATCATCCGGAAGGCGAAGGGCGACATGTTGGTGTTCTTCAGGAAATGCAGCAGATCGTTGATCCGCACGTCCAGCACTTCCCGGTTTCCCAGGCTCAGCGCCTGGCTGATCGCTGTGGTGATCTTCCGCGCCTGGGGCAGGATTTCCGGCAGGTTCGTGGTGATATCGCTGTAGCAAAGCACCTTCCGGCTGCCCATCACAAAACGGTTTTCATAGGCGGAGAAGGCTTCCAGGTATGCCGCGGACGCCTCCGCGAAGTCTCCGTGGGACAGGGACAGGGATGTCACGCAGGGCTCTCCTCCCGCCTCCCCTTCCGCCCGGATGGTCTCCGCCATTTCCGGCAGCGTCTCCGGGCTGTCGGCGAAGATCAGGTAGAGGTTTGCCTTCAGCGCCACCAGTTCCACCCCCGCCCCGGAGTACCCGGAAAAGCGGGTAAAGGGCGCCGCGTTCAGGTCCAGCGGATGGTCGTTCCCGCCGGTGCCGGCGGACAGGACGATGGCGTAAACGGCCCGGTCGATCTCCAGCCCCACCGCCCGTGCGGCGGCGACGGCCTCCTCCCTGGAGGCAAAGCGGCCTTTGACAAACCGGAACACGAAATCATGCCGCTGGAGCGGAAGCGCGCTGTCCAGCCTGGAGGACAGCTCCTGGTTCCGCGTCGTCAGCCGGCGGATGCCGGTGGAAATCTGCTGCAGCTCGTCCCGGGATCCTTCCTCTTCCTGGCGGGAAAGCATGCCGGTAATCGCCCGGATCGGCCGGGCATGCCGGTTGGCCATCCACAGGGCCAGCATCAGGGACAGCACCACGAACACCGGCAGGATCGCCAGGTTGCTGAAAATCTGCTGGGCGATGGAGGAGGTAATATCCGAGTTCCGCAGGACGGTCACGTAGGTCAGGCCCCGGTTCTTGCCGGAGAAGGATACCTGCGTCCATTCCTGCCCGTCCCAGCGGAAGGAGCGGGCTGACTCCTTCTGCGCCGGATCCAGCTGCTCCAGGGGAACGGGCAGCTCCTCCGCGGAGGAGAGCAGCGCGTCGTCCTGGAAGATGTAGGTATTGAGATGGCCTTCGATGGCGTCGGCGAAAAGCGTCTGGTACACGTTATCCTTGATCAGGAAAATCAGCACGCCTTTCCCGGCCTGGGGCGCCGCCCCCAGGGGAACCAGGAACGTCACCACCCGGGAACTGTCCACCAGCGTGGAGGATACCTGCTGGGCGGGAATCACGGTCAGCCGGTCCGTGCTGCTGATCATGGAGGTCAGCCGCTCCATGGGCAGGAACTCATAGCGCATCATCCGCGCGAAAAGGGACAGCTCCATGGACGAGGAGGAAGAATAGATCCTGTCGTCCCCGAAGAAGTGCAGGAAAACATGGCCGCAGAAGGTGGCGGTGGAGGTATACGGCACCAGCTTCAGCTGCAGGTCATACGCTTTCCAGGGTTCCTCCTCATACCGGAAAAACTCGATATCCGGGCTCAGCCCGATCTCCTCCGCCATGTTCAGCATGGCGGAAATATAGCTCTCGTGCTGGTTTGCGATCCGGGAAAGCCGATTGATCTGGTTGTCAATAAAATCCTCCCTGGATTTCCCGCTGAGCCGGACGTACAGATAGCCGGTAATGCTGAAGAACAGCAGCAGCACGACCGCGATATACGACAGGGCATAGCGGATAAAAACAGAGGACCGGCTCTTTTTGATCACGCTTATTTCTCCTTCCGGCGGTCATGGATCTGCTGATAAACCCGGCAGTATTCTTCGTACCCGTTCTCCTTCAGCGATTGGCGGAATTCCGCTTTGCGCTCTTCCGTGACCCCCTGGGTAACCATGGCCACGATCCCGGCGTCCACCACGGACTTCAGCTTTGTTTTCAGCCGGGTAATGACGGAGGACTCCGCCGTGGTCTTGGCCGCCACCGCGGTCAGCTCCTTGGCGGATACCGCCTCCAGCACCCCCGCCTGCCCGTACAGCTCGCAGTAGCCGGCTTTCTCCCGCCGGTGGGCGGCGGGAACGTAAACGGAGGCGTAGTATTCCGCGGGCGCGAAAAACTGTCCGCAGATCACGGGCACGGTCTGATAAAGCTCGTTGTCCGCGGGCACGTAGGCGACTTCGTACCTTCCGTCCTCCCGGCGGGTCAGCGTATCCCCCACGGGTCCGTTCTGGGACACCAGCATGTTTTCCGTCTCGAACTGCGCGTCCAGCCACCGGAGGCTGGCCTCAATATCCCGGTTGTCGGTGGTCAGCGCCGCCCCGAACTCGATGATGTCCATGTTCCGGGGCAGGCAGGCCTTCCGCCCCTCCGCGTGCACCGGCAGCATGATTTCGTAATCCGCCGTGATACCCGGGTTCAGCGCGGTGTTCTGCAGCCGCCAGTAGCTGAACATCCCCACGTTGCCCTCATTGACCTTCGCCGCCCAGATGCTGCTGCCCTGGCTGATGAAGTCGATGTCCAGCAGCCCTTCCAGATACAGCTGATGCAGCCATTCCGCGGCCTCGAAGAAGGCGTCCTCCTCCGGTGCGAAGCGGACTTTCCCGCTGCCGTCCAGATAGACGAAGTCCTCATTCAGGGGCAGGGCGAAAAAGGAGAACAGGTTGTAAATCCCGGTGGTGTTGTCGTCGAAGGTAAACTCCAGCGGGATCTCGTCCTGCAGGCCGTTCCCGTTGGGGTCCCCGTTCCGGAAGCGGCGGAGCACCTCCGTCAGTTCCTCCGTGGTTTCCGGAACGGAAAGGTGCAGCGCGTCCAGCCATTTCCGGTTGATGAAGAAATGGCCGTTGGTATTCACGTCCTGGGAGATCAGGAAACCCAGCTGGTAGATATGCCCGTCGGATGCGGTCAGCTGTTCCCGCAGCCCGGCCTCGTCCATCCGGGCGGCATAATTCGGCAGCAGCCCCTTTTCGATGTATTCATCCAGCGGAACCAGCAGGTGCCGGGTGACGCCGTACTCCTCGATATCCAGCGAACCCCGCAGGATCATGTCCGGCATTTTCCCCTTCACAAAGGCCAGGGCCACGGCGCTGCTCCACTCCGAATCCTTGACCTCCGTGAAATCCACCCGGACGCCGGTCTGCTTTTCGATCTGCTGATAGTACCACATGCTGGAGAAATCCACCGCGATATTGTCGATTTCATACTGCAGCGCGGTAAGCGGCGCCTGCGCGCCGGAGGGTTCCTTTGAAACGGCTGCCTGATCCGAGCAGCTGCTCAGCAGAAAAGCGGCCGCCGCCAGCAGGCAAACCAGTTTGATCGTACGTTTCATATGAATCTCCTGTTTATACGGCAAAAGGGCACCGCCGATGGGAGCATGCCCCGCGGCGGTGCCCGGCGGCTTTCGATGCGGATATTGTAGCATCTCAGGCCGCGGCATTCAAGGATTTACTTCGCCAGATACGTGTTGTAAGCGTTCTGGTACAGTTCGATATAGCGCTCGGAACCGATGGCTTTCGCCTGGGCGATGAAGTTGTTCCAGCTGTCGTCCGTCACGCCGTTGCGCACGAAGTTCGCGAAGGATTCTTCCACCAGCTTCTGCAGCTCGGTGTAGATATCCGCCGCCTCGGTGGCGTCTTCGTTGCTCAGCTTGCTCAGGTCCCGCAGGTACTGGAAGCTCTTGGGTTCCAGCACGCCGGCTTCGGCGTACCATTTGCTGTCCTCATAGCGTTCCACCCGGTGGGGCGCCATCTGGTAGATGGAGGTGTAGTAGTCGCCCGGGGCGAAGAACTGGCCCATGGTCACGGGCACGAACTGGTACAGGCCGTTGTCCGCCGGAATGTCGATGACTTCATACTTGCCTTCGCTGTTCAGTACGATCTGCTCGCCCACCTTGCCGTTGAGGGAAACCATCATGGTTTCGGTCTCCAGCTGGGCGTCGATCCACTTCAGGGCCGCCACGGGGTCCTTGCAGTTCTTCGTCAGGTAGGCGCCGGCTTCCGGAACCTCCAGGATCTGGGACACGCAGGCCTTGAAGCCTTCCGCCGCGGGGGGCAGGATGGACTTGAAGTTCCCGACGTTTTCCGCCTTGATGGCGGTGTTGATCAGCCGCAGGTAGCAGAAGTAGCCCACCTCGCCGTCATTGACCTTGTTGGCCCACAGGTTGGAGTCCTGGGTCAGGGATTCCGGATCCATCAGCTCTTCCTCGTACAGCTGATGCAGCCATTCAACGCAGGCGCGCCAGCCGGCCTGTTCGCAGGTGAACTGAACCTTGTCGTTCCCGTCGATGAAGTAGTAGTAGGTGTTCTCCGGTACGCCGAAGGAAGCGAACTGGTTCCAGATGGTTTCCGGCCCGAACTGGGTGTAGGAAGCGGAGAAGGGCCACTTGATGCCGTCGGCCTTCATGGCCCGCAGCAGCTCGGTCACCTCGGCGATGGTAGTGGGAGCGGTTTTGCCCAGCTTTTCAAGCTCTTTCTGGTTCACGTACCAGGTGCCGGTGTGGTTCACGTTCTGCGCCATCAGGAATCCGATGTAGTAGGTCTTTCCGTCGCTGGCGGGAATGGAGTCGCCGGCGTTGTTGATGTTCAGGCGGCTCACGTAGTTGGGCATGATCTCTTCCGTCAGGTATTCGTCCAGCGGCAGCAGCAGGCCCTGGGAGACGCCGTATTCTTCCACGTCCACGGCATGGCGGATGATCATATCCGGCATCTGGGACGGTACGGCGAACATCAGGTTCACGTTGGTGGCCCAGTCGGCGTCCTTCACCATCTGGAAGGTGACGTGGGTGTTGGTCTTCTCTTCCAGTTCGTTGAAGAACCACAGGCCGTTGAAGTCCGTGTTCTGGTTCTCCAGCGCGTACTGGAAGGCGGTGAGCTCCACCTTGTCCTCGGCGAAGGCGGCGCTCAGGCTGAGCAGCATGCAGCATGCCAGCAGCAGGGAAACGAGTTTCTTCATATGGGTACCCTCCTTTTTTATTTCAGGGCCTGAAAGCCCAGAATTACGTTTTCGCGTCCTCAGCCCTTCAGGGAGCCGATCATGACGCCCTTGACGAAGTATTTCTGCATGAACACGTACAGCAGCACGGCGGGAACCGTGGATACCACGATGCAGCAGTACTTGGCCACCTCCGCCTTGCGCAGCGCCTCCTGCAGCCCGCCCAGGTTGTCCGCGTAGGCGGCGAAGAAGGTATCGGAAGACCCGGTGGAGGTCAGCGACGCCAGGATTTCCCGCAGCACCAGCTGCAGGGGGTAAAGGCTCCTGTCCCGCAGCATCACCAGGCCGGTAAAGTAGTCGTTCCAGCGGGCCACGCCGTAGTACACCGCCAGCACCGCCACGATCGTCCCCGACAGCGGCAGAACGCATTTGAAGAAATAGGTGAAGTGGTCCGCCCCGTCGATCACCGCCGCCTCGTACAGGTCGTTGGGAATGCTGGTCTGGATATAGGTCCGGGCCACCATCAGGTTCCACACGGAAACCAGGTTCATCAGGATCATCACCGCCCGGGTGTTGTACAGCCCCAGGTCCCGGATATTCAGGAAGATCGGGATCAGGCCGCCGGAAAAGAACATGGTGAAGGTAATGGCCAGGTTCACGATCTTCTTCCCCGCAAAGCGGCGGGACAGGGCGTAGGCCGCGGCCAGGGTGACGATCACGCTTAAACCCGAACCCACCACCGTGTAGATAATGGAGTTCAGGTAGCTGCCCCACAGCTCTTTGTACTGGAACACCGCCTCATACCCCATCAGGGAGAAGTCCACCGGCCACAGCAGCACCTTCGCCTGCAGCACCGCGTCCGGGTCCGAAACGGAAGCGATCAGGATCAGCCAGAGCGGATAGAGCACGATAAACAGGACGATGATCCAGAAAAGGATGTTGACGGCGTTGAAGATCCGGTCTTTCCGGGTTTCCCGCACACGGTTTTTCTTTTTCACGGCAATCGCGGTCATGTCTTTTCCCTCCCTTCCTTAGAACAGGCTGATGTCGCTCATCTTGCGGGAGACGGCGTTCACGATCATGATGATCGCGAAGTTGATCACGTTCAGGCACAGCCCGATGGCGGAAGCGTAGGAATACTGGGCCTTGGATGCGGCGATGCCCACGTTGTACACGTACACGCCCAGGATGTCCGAGGTGGCCATATTCCCGCTGGTCTGCAGCAGCAGCGCCTTGTCCGTGTTGGACGAAAGCAGGGATCCGCAGTTCAGGATCAGCATCATCACCGCGATGGGAATCAGGTGCGGAATATCGATGTGCCGGATTTTTTCCCACCTTGTGGCCCCGTCGATGGTGGCGGCCTCATACAGCTGCGGGTCGATGCTGGTCAGCGTCGCGATGTACAGGATCGTGTTCCATCCGGCGTTCTGCCAGATCTCCGACCCGATGAACAGCGGCCTGAACCAGCCCGGCTCCATAATGAAGTAGATGCTTTTCCCGCCCGCCGCGGTGATCAGGTGATTGATGATCCCGTTGGTCGGGGAAAAGAAGAGGTAGATCATGCCCGCCAGTACCACCGTGGAAATAAAGTGGGGCACATAGATCGCCGTCTGGGCGAAGCCCTTGAACCGCTTCCGGTTCAGCTGGTTGAGCATGATGGCCAGCAGGATCGGAATCGGGAAGCCGAAAACCAGGCCGAAGAGGTTCAGCAGGAAGGTGTTCATGAACATTCTTCCGCAGTAGTAGCTGGTGAAGAACTTCTCGAAGTACTTGAACCCCACCCACTGGCTTCCCGTAATGCCGAAGGCGGCCTTGTAATCCCGGAAGGCGATCTGTACGCCGTACATCGGGAAATAACAGAACACAATAAAGAAGGCCAGGCAGGGAAGCATCAGGGCCCAGAGCTGCCAGTCCCGGCGCACGGCCACGCCCGCCCTGTACCTCAGGCTCCTGTGCCGGAGGGAAGTGGAAACGGAAACACTCATCCTGGGATCCTCCTTCGGTGTATTCGCATAAACGGCCGGCTGCATTTCACGCCCTCATTATCGGCGGGCAAACGCCAAAAAGGAAGAAGCGAAAATTTTGCATACCCTTGATTTTTCAAGGCTTTCCGGGTCTCGGGCGGATATGCAGAATTTTCGCATCTGTCCAAATCGGGGTTCAGATGGTACAATTTTTCATAACCATGGCAGAAAAACGGGGATGGGGGAAAAGGCAAAATGAAGCTGCCTGAAACGAGCGTTTCCTTCCGTACGGAAGATGAAAATCTCCAGCGGGTCTATGACGCCGCGGAAGAAAAAAGCCGCCTGAACCTGAAGCTCTTCGGCGCGGATCCCGTGCTGGTGGAGGGCGGCGGGTATGAAAAGATCTGGCTGGAAACCCAGCCCATGGGCGGAGAGATGTACGCCCTGCGCAATCTGCAGGCGGCGCTGAACAATTCCCTCCTTTTTATGCGCCATCAGCGGGAGGACGGAAGGCTTCCCGGTTCCATCCAGTATACCGGCGGAAAGGTGGAGCCTCAGTTCAATAAGTATCAGGGCTTCTGCTTCCCCTTTCCCGCCCTGAACCTCTATTACCTGATCGGCAGAGATAAGGATTATCTGGAACAGCTGAAGGAAACTCTGATCCGCTTTGACGCCTGCCTGTGGAAGACCCGGCACCTGTCCGGGGACGGGCTCCTTTCCTCCTTCTGCGTCTACGATACCGGCGAGGACAACGCCCTGCGCTACGGGGACGCCCCCTGCTGGTGGGAGGAGGATACCCCTCCGGAAGGCTGCGCGGTTGTCCCCATGGCCAGCATGGACGTGACCAGCTGGAGCTATGCCGCCCGGGATACCCTGGCGGAAATTGGCCGGATCCAGGGGGACCCGGCGGCAGCGGACGCCTGGCGGAAAAAGGCGGAGGCCGTGGCCGCGTCCCTGCGGCAGGGCCTGTGGGACGAGGGCCGGGGCGCCCTGTATGACCGGGACAAAAGCGGGAAAACCGTGGATGTCCTCTGCCACAACACCCTGCGGTGCATGTACTGGGGCAGCGTCTCCCCGGCCATGGCGGACCGGTTTGTGCGGGAGCACCTGCTGAACCCCGCGGAATTCTGGACTCCCTTCCCGCTGCCCAGCGTGGCGGCCAACGATCCCGCCTTCCGCAACGCGCAGGAGAACAACTGGAGCGGCCAGCCGGAAGGCCTCACCTACCAGCGGGCCATCCTGGCCCTGGAGCGGTACGGGTATCACGGGATCGTCACAGCCCTGGGGCAAAAGCTCGTCGACGCGGTCAGCCGGAATAACTGCCGCTTTACCCAGCAGTACGATCCCTTCACCGGAAAGGCCTCCCTGGTCAGCACGGACACCCATCTGCCCGTGGACGAAAAAAGTGGCGAAGCCGTCCAGGACGCCTACGGCCCCACCGTGCTCGCCTGCCTGGAGTACACGGCCCACCGCTACGGCATCCGCCCCTGCCTGGGCAAGGTCTGGTTCAGCCTGGGCGCCGGGAAGCCCTATGAATACAGCGCGGTGTTCTGCAATCACCGTTACGGAATCCGCAGCAGCGGCACCGCGGCGGAAATCTTCGCGGACGGCAAGCGCCTCGGCCGGTGGGACTGCGGATGGCGGGTCATTACGGATGAGGCGGGGAATGTGCTGGAAACCCTGCGCATCGGGGAAGCGGAGGAATGATCATGAACGCATTGAATACCGGCAGCCTGCCGGCCTGGTGCCCTTCCCTGCGGGAAAGCCTGGAGCGCATGGCAGATGAATTAACCCGGGACGTCCGGGGCTGGAACGGCCCCGATACGGTCTTTCTCCCGGAGGATTTCGGATACGTTCCCGGGCAGAAGGCGACCGGCGCCATTCAGCGCGCCATCGACGCCGCGGCGGAAAAAGGCGGCATCGTCCGCCTGCGGCAGGGCGATTATGTCAGCGGTACCCTGGTACTCCGCTCCGGCGTATGCCTGGAGGTCTCCGCCGGATCCCGCCTGCTGGGCAGCACGGACCTTGCGGACTATCCGGAGCATCACGCAAAGCGGCTCACCGTGCAGGATACCAGCATGGGTATGCACCAGTCCCTGATTTTCGCCGAAGGCTGTGAGAACATCTGCCTCCGGGGAACGGGCATCCTGGACGGCCGGGGAAGCCAGCGGAATTTCCCCGGCGAGGAAACGGCCCAGGGCACCCCCGGGCGGCCTTTCCTGATCCGGATCATCGACTGCCGGAACGTGCATGTCGCGGACCTTACCCTGAAAAACGCCGCCTGCTGGATGCAGAACTACCTGAACTGTGAAAACCTGCTGCTGGAAGGCGTCACGGTCCGCAATCACGCCAATTACAATAATGACGGGATGGATATCGACGGCTGCCGCAATGTGGTCATCCGGCATTGCCGGGTCACCAGCGGGGACGACGCCCTCTGCTTCAAGGGCGCGGGCCAGAGCGTCCTGAGCCGGGTGCTGGTGGAGGACTGCGATTTTTATTCCGCCTGCAACGCGGTGAAGGTCGGAACGGATACCCAGGGGGATTTCCGCCAGGTCCTGATCCGCCGCTGCAGGATCGGCGGCCTTTCCGAGGATCCCTCCGGCCTCAAGCATGCCGGGGCGGACAGCGGCGTCTCCCTGGAAATGGTGGACGGCGGAACCCTGGAGGATTTCCTGATCCGGGATATCCGGATCCTCCGGGCCTGGAGTCCCTTCTTCCTCCGGCTTGAAAACCGCGGCCGGGTTAAGCCGGGGGATCCCGTCCCCGCTCCGGGAACCCTGCGGCGGATCCTCTTCGAGGATATTACCGGCTGCGGCAACGGCCCCCGTGGGTCCTACCTCCTGGGGATTCCCGAAAAGCCGATCGAGGATATCGCCTTCAGCAATATCCGGATTTCCCAGGCCGTGTCCGGCAAACCGGCTGCCAAAGAAGAAGACTTCGATGAGATGCGCGGGGTTTATCCCGATGCCCATATGATCGATTCCGTCGGGGACGCGCCGGCCTACGCCCTGTGGGCGCGGCATGTCCGCCGCCTGTCCCTGTGTTCCTATGAGGTCCTTCCCGAAGGCCCGGAGCCGCGCCCCGCGCTGCTGGCCGGCGATTGACGGAAGGGCCCGGAAAAAGCAAATTAAACCCTGCGGGATTCTCCGGAGAAAAAATTTATAATAATGATTGCATAAAATTATTCTCTGTGATTTTGCACTGCTTCGGCAGTGCTTTTTCATGTTCCTTTTTTGACTCATGCTTTTCGGTAGCCTCTTTACACAGGGATTTGTGATATGCAAGGAGCATACGTCCACCCGGATCAGAAGGATGCACTGGACGCTGTCGATACCTTAAAGAAGCCAGTTTGATTGTTAGGAATAGCACACAAAAAAGGGCCGGATTTGGCCTGTTTTTGATTTTAGCCCAAAAGCAAGAAAAAACCCGCAGACCTTTGATCTGCGGGCGTTTTGGCGGAGAAGCCGGGATTTGAACCAGTACTTCCAGTATCAATCTGTGCGTATTTGTTAAATCTCGTAAGGGTACAAAGTAAGGGTACAGCAAAACACAAACGAGTATTCTGCTTACAGTACACATTTTATTACTGGAGACATTTGCGAATATCGGCGGAAAGCAAAATCTACTTAAAAGTAGACTTTGTCAGTAGACTTTTAAGGAACTTTATGGTAGACTATGCGTTGTCAGGAGGAATTCAATATGAATCTGGGACACGAGAATGAAAAACAGGAGTTCAAAGCTGGTCTTGGACAGCTTGATAAAGGATTGAAATCTCTATCAGCAATGTTGAACCGCGGATCTGAAGGCACGGTTTTCTTCGGAGTGGATGATGATGGAACGGTCATAGGCCTTGAGATTGGGAAAAAGACGTTGCTTGATATCAGAAGCAGAGTCGCGGAAATGATAGAACCGCGGATCATACTGGACATCAGTGAATTAAATGATGAGAATGGAAATACGTACATCCGTGTGCATGCAGAAGGATCAGATATTCCTTATTCATGTGATGGCAGGTATTATTTGCGGACTGCATCTGCAGATGAACAAATTGGCAGTGATTTGCTGCGAAAAATGTTGGTATCCGGGAGCACCGACCTGCTGATGCAGATATCATCAGAAAACCAGGCTCTGACGTTTCATGGAATGATCGGTTATCTGAAAGGAAAAGAAGTCCATGCAACAGAAACAAAGGCTTTTCTGAAAAGCTTTGGAATGTATAATAAAGAAAACCGTTATAATCTTCTGGCATACCTGCTTTCTGATCAGAATGAAATGATCATAAAAATAATGCGCTTTGCCGGAAGAGACAAGACAACAGTGGACGAAAGGATAAGCTTCACTGAACAAAGTCTTCTTATTACGGTTCATCAGGTTCTGGAATACTTCAGACTGATTGCTCTTCCGAAAAAGGTGGATTTGAACTCGGGTATACGTTCCGAATTGCCGCTTTTCGATCTGCAGTCTTTCCGGGAGGCTTGGATTAATGCGTGTGTGCATAATACATGGACAGAGAAGATCCCGCCTGCGATATACATCTATGATGACCGTGTTGAGATCGTATCCTATGGAGGTTTACCATACGGTCTGAGCGAAGAAGGCTTTTATGCAGGAACAAGCAAACCTGTCAATAATCGTTTATTCAACATTTTTATCACTTGCGGCTATTCTGAACAAAGTGGACATGGAATTCCTCAGATTGTAAAAGCATACGGTAAAGATGCTTTTTCCTTCCGGGATGGATTATTGATCGTTACACTTCCATTTAGTTATGAGCCGGATTATGTGAGATCAAGATTGGAAAGGAAATCTGTTCGGGAAACCCTTACCGAAAACCAGCGTGCGGTACTTTCATTCCTTTCCGATCATCCTGACGCTTCACTCCAGGAAACAGCGGCAGCCTGTTCATTAAGCCTTGGAGGCGTAAAGAAGATCGTTGGAAAGCTCCAGGAAACAGAGTTGCTTAAAAGAAGAGGAGCAAAAAACAGGTCTGTATGGGTAGTTCTTTGAGAAATGCATGAAGGGAGAGACGCAAATGATTCTTTCAACTGAGGATAGTACTTTGTTCTATGATCTTTGGAAACCATTGCTGCAATATGCAAACCAAAGAACCAAAATGTTTCCGCAAATAAATTTCAAGAAGGATAAAGCAATATATGCTGAGTATGGATGTGAAATAGCAGACTGGATCTGGGAACATACAGATATTATCGATGACTATCTGAAAGAACACCCCGGAATGAAGTCAGAATCCAAAGATATTCTTATCAGCTGGAAAAGATGTATTCATGGCCGCTGGATCGTCGAACGCCATCTGAAATCCGGATCTGTATTTCTGGGGAAATCACCTTACGCGTTTATGGTTCAAGGTATTGTTTCTTCTTTTGAGGAAATGATCGGGATGTATGGAACTCCGGTGTTTATCGAAGCCACACTGATTCCGTTCCGGGATCAGATCATTACAGACGGACTTGTCAAAGCGATGCCCATCCATATCGGGCCAAATATGAAGAGCAGTTTTAAGGATGAGTATTTGACCGCAAAAAAAGAAGGGAACGTCATCACGTCTCTCACTGAAGAAATATATCGGAGAATCTGTGAAAACGATAAAAGGAGAGAGGAGGACAAACAACGGGAAAATGTTGTTCAGTATCCTCTGAACAGGGAACGGCCGGACGAGGATGGATATGAAGATGACGACTATGATGAGGATGATGATTTCTATCCCGATGACCTGCCGGAAGAAAACCACGGCTATATGATGATGTTTCAAAAAGATCTGGCAGCATCGAATCTGACTTCTCAAACCATTAATCATCATCTTGAAAATACCGATCTGTTTTTGAATGAATATCTGTGGGGATGGGAAGAAGAACATATGGAGGACGGGGTTGCCAGAATTGACTCGTTTTTCATGGATTACTTCATCGATCATCAGTGGCCTTGGGCTTCTCAAACATCTATCCGGCAAACAGCAGCAAGCATTAAGAAATTCTATAAATCTATGCTGAATCACGGAAAGGTTTCTGAAAACGAGTACCAGTTGGTAGAAAAAACAATTCAATGCAGAAAAGAAAAATGGGTGGAGGAACTGCGCCGAAGGAACGATGAAGATGATGACTTCTGATGGAAAAAGCGCTATAAGAAGCAACAAGAAAACCTCAGGAACATTGCAATTCCTGAGGTTTATTATCTGGCGGAGAAGCCGGGATTTGAATTATTCGAGAGCCAAAAATGCTCATGA
>Ga0265298_10005427_pt1 | contig 16008 bp, 16 predicted proteins | sample AusTroGonzalo_MG_3_FD_193486 | JGI IMG/M metagenome (GOLD analysis project Ga0265298, IMG submission 193486) | Bovine rumen microbial communities from tropical cattle in Woodstock, Queensland, Australia - Gonzalo_01 | ecosystem: Host-associated > Mammals > Digestive system > Stomach > Rumen ... | reverse complement strand
ATGGCTTTATCTGAAAGAGAAAACGGATTTCTTCACCGCGCCATTGAAGGTGTTGCATTTCGCGCCGGAGCAGCCATTCTTGAAGCGTTTTCGTGCCTTGAAAAACCTGGATTACACCACCGCCGACCTTGATTCACCCATCGCCGACCTGCATTTGGACGTCACGTCCATCGACCAGCCGAGCGACATCTACGATGTGGTCATCTGCAACCATGTGTTGGAGCATGTCGATGATGCGAACAAGGCCTTCGCCGAAATCAAGCGCATCCTGAAACCTGGGGGCTGGGCGATTCTGCTGGTGCCCATCAATCCCGATGTGGACACTTTTGAGGATCCAAGCATCACCGACCCGAAGGAACGAGAACGTCTCTTTGGGCAATATGACCACGTGCGCCAGTTTGGCCGTGATTATGCCGAAGTGTTGCGTAAGGCAGGATTTAATGTGGTGGAAGACAGGATTTTCTACGAGATTTCAGCCGAGCAGCGCGAGCGGATGCACTTGGCGCGCAGGGGAGAGGAAATCATTTACCGTTGCGAAAAACAAATGTAGAGACGTGCAATGGCGCGTCTCTACAAGGAAAAACAAAACAGAAGGCGAGTCCAAAATGGGTCGCCTTCTGCGGTACCTTAAATGAAAATATAACGGCTTCCGAAGATTAATATTCGTCAGAAACTGTAAGTTTTTTTCTGCCTTTGGCTCTTCTGCGGGCCAAAACTTTACGACCATTGGCCGTCGACATTCTCTCTCTGAAACCGTGCTTGTTTCTGCGTTTCCTGTTGGATGGTTGATACGTGCGTTTCATCTTGATATACTATTTGTTTATTCTCGAACTCGATATACCCCTTGTTTTGGGACTGCAAAAGTACAAATAATTTCGTTTGCTCCAAGCGTTTTCTGAAAAAAAAGTGAAAGACGGACTGAAAATTTCAATCCGTATTTCGTAAAGTGTTGATTTTCTGATTGCTTATGCAACGACTTCCTTTTCAGGAATGTTCTTCAGCGTCTCGACCACAAACTCCCAGAACGGGTTGACGCTCTCGATGAGCAGTGCTTCGTCGGGGGAATGGGGGTGCACCAAGGTCGGGCCGAAGCTGACCATGTCCCAATGCGGGTACTTCGAGCCGAGGATGCCGCATTCCAAGCCGGCATGGATGACCATCACCTTGGGTTCCTTGCCGAATTTCTCCAGATACACCTTCTTCATAGTGTTCAGGATGGGCGAGTTGATGTTGGGCTTCCAGCCTGGGTAATCGCCTGTGGAATAGGCCTCTGCACCGTTGTCGGTGAGGTTCTTGCGAATCTGTTCGGCCAGCTTGTCCTTGGCGGCATCGACGAGGCTACGGGTGAGCGCGGCGCACACAATCTTGCCGTCTTCCATCTTCACGGTGGCAAGGTTGCTGGAGGTCTCGGTGGTGCCTTCAAAGTCGGCAGACATGGCAATCACGCCGTTGGGGTAGCGGGCGATGGCGGTGAAGAGGTTGTCTTGCGTCTTCACGTCGATGACTTGTTTGGGTATCTCGGCGGCTTCGCAAAGGATGGCCAATTCAGGCTCGGTTTTGGCGAACTCTTCCTTCGCAATGGCTTCATATTCAGCAGCGAACTTCTCAAACTCGTCTTTCTTGTCGGTGGGAACGACCACAATGGCTTCCGATTCTCTCGGGATGGCATTGCGGAGGCTGCCGCCATCGATGCAGGCGAGGCGCAGGCCATATTTCTCGGCTGCCATCAGGAGCATGGCGTTCATCACCTTGTTGGCGTTGGCGCGACCAAGGTTGATGTCCATGCCCGAGTGTCCGCCCTTCAACCCCTTGACAAAGAGGCGGTAAGCCGTCATGCCAGCGGGAACGTTTTCATAAGTGGGTGTCCATGTGCCGATGGTGTCCACGCCGCCGGCGCAACCCACGTAGAGTTCGCCTTCGGTCTCGGAGTCCATGTTCATGAGGATGTCGCCTTGCAGCAGGTCGGGTTTCAGCAGGTTGGCACCCGTCATGCCGGTTTCCTCGTCGATGGTGAACAGGGCCTCGACGGGACCATGCTGTAAGTCAGTGGCTTCGAGCACGGCCATGGCAGCGGCGGCGCCCATGCCGTCGTCGGCGCCGAGGGTGGTGCCGTTGGCCTTCACCCAACCGTCTTCGATGTGGGTCTCAATCGGGTCGTTCTCAAAATCGTGTACCTTGTCGGCATTCTTCTGCGGCACCATGTCCAAGTGGGCCTGCAGGATGACACCCTTGCGGTTTTCCATTCCGGGCGTGGCGGGCTTGCGCATGATGACGTTGCCACAGTCCTCAACGATGGTTTCCAATCCGTGTTCTTCGCCCCATTGCTTCATGAAGGCGATGACTTTTGCTTCTTTCTTCGAAGGGCGCGGAATCTGCGTCAAGCTGTAGAAATTCCTCCACACGCCATTCGGTTCCAAATCTTTGATAGTGCTCATGTGTAGTGGTTTTGTTGTTTGATGATTGTCAAATTTGAGTCGGCTAAAATACGACTTTTTTTTGTTAACGGCAAAAAAAGATTGATTTATGGGCGAAAGAAGCCTATTGCGGCGAAGGTGTTCATTTTTCCCTCTGCTGATATTTCTCCCACAAAACGCTGACTTTCTCCGCAATCTCCTCTCGCAACCATTCTGGAGAAAGTACCTCGATTTCAGGCGTTTGTGAAAGAATCTCTTGCTGGAAATCAAACTCGGGGCAAAGTTGCAACTCGAAAATGCTGTATCCATCTCCCTTTTCGACTTCCTTTTGCGAGGGATGCAACGGCAAGGAACGCAAGTAATTCGACTGGTCGGCACTGACTTTCAGCCTGACCGTTTCAACTTTGGCGTTTTCGTGGGCGATGATGCCGTAGAAGTCTTCGAAAAATGCCGCAGGGTCGAATTTCTTGGGCATTTTGAATTTCTTTTCCGTAGTCTCAAGGCTGAGGATGCGGTCGAGAGCATAGATGCGTATTTGGTCGTAGTGTGGACTTCGGCCCACGAGGTACCAGCGTTGCTTGAAGAGTTTCACGCAGTAAGGTTCCAACTCGAATGTGCTGCTCCCGTCGCGCCAGTAGCTTTGGTAGGTGATGCGCAAAGTTGCGTCGGCTTTCATGGCGGCGAGGATGGGCGAAAGGTGGTCTTTCACCGAGGGCACTTCTTCCAAAAGGATGCGATCTTTGAGTTGTCGGTTCTCCATGAGCAAGTTACTGGTGGAGATGGTGTGGAGCAGCCAGTTGCGCAGTCCGCCCTTCTTGATTTCCTCGGCGTTTTCGATGTAATAGAGGTAGCCGCCCACGCGCTGGCATTGTATGACGAGGCCGAACATTTCTTCCACTTCGTGAATCCAAGTGTGGAAGGTTCGCTTGGGGATTTCCAGCCCTTCGCTGATGTCGTCGTCGAGCCAGCGCCGGTTGATTTCCTCAAATGAGATGTACTTCGCGTTGTAGATGGTCTCAACGAGCCAGACGTATTTGTTTAGGAGGTTTTGGGACATGAGCTTATGCTATTACAGGCTCTTCAATGTCAACTGCTGACAAGATGTTTTCGCCAAGGGCGATGGATATTTTACAAAGCGTGGCCAAAGTCATGTTATGTGTTCCAGAAAGCCAACGGCTTACCTCGGTTTCCGTTTTGCCCATCAGTCGTGCAAAGTCCTTTTGCGTCATGCCTTTTTCCTCAAGAATGTCGTAAATGCGGTTAGCGATGGCCACAGAAAGTTCCATCTGCATCTTTGTTTCGGGTGAAATCGTACTTCTGATTTCGTCCATTATCTGATTTGTCTTCATCTCTTTTCAGTTTTATGGTTAATCGTCAATCGTGAAAGTGAGAGTGCCGAGCAGTTTTGTTCCCGACACGGTAATAATGCGACGCTTTTCCAATTGTTTCAGTTGAATGTCTATCTTTTGAAGCGTTTCGACACACTTGTTCAAGTGAGCATCTTCCTCGTAGGTGGCGGTGGATTTGAGTCCACCATTGCCGAGAATCAAGATTTTGGCGTTTATGTTCAACAGGTAAAGGCGAAGCGAGGTGGTTTCCAGATGCGAAGGCAAGGCCATGACACGGTCTTTGTGTGTGCCTTCGTAGCGAAAATGCCGGTCTTCTGCGCCATCACGTTTGATGATGTCAAGACGGTACACCAACTGGCCCACATCGTTGGGATAATCATCTTTGTAAGCAAGCAAGAACCTCTCGAATTCAGAGTATTCCTCGCCCTCAAAGTGGGGAGAATATAGGCTCACTTTGTTCCCGTCTTCCAGCAATTCTATTAGTAAATTCCTTTCCATAGAAATATCATTGACCCTGCAAAAATAAACATAAAAGTTGATTTGTTGCATTTTTGATTTGATTTTTTTGCAATGTCAATAGCCTCAACGAGCCAAACATAGTTGTTTAGTGGGTTTTGGGACATTTGTTTCGATAGACTGGGCATATCGCGTTAATTCCTCCCGAAGTTCTGGTTGCAGCGAAGTGTAACGGATGCAGGCAGCGAGCCAAGCAAGAATGACTTCACGATAACACCGACCCTTATATTTGATTTGTTTGATGCCTTTGGTTCGCTTGTCATCGAGGGACAGGCATAACCGTTGGAATCTATGCTTTATGGCGATGCTTCTGTCCTCCTTGTCAACGACCAGCAAGCCGCCATCATTCTCCATGACTTGTGCGGATTCGCAGTCAAAAGGGAATGGTGTTTTCATTCTCACCACTTCGTTGACAAAGGCATACATGAATACACGCCCCATGCCGTGCTCGTCATCGTGACTGAGCAGACGGGCGATGGTGGCCGTGTCAATGGTTTTGCTGTGCTTCATTACGGAACTCAACTTTGATTTCATAGTAAAACTCACGGCAATAGATGAAGTCAGTGATGGCAAAATCGGTGTGGTCGAACAGGTTGTGGAAGGCTTGTGTCAGGTGCAGGTCTTTGGTCAGTTCCTGGTTGAGGCCTTCGTTCCAGTTGGGCGGTGGACAATTCATCCCGATAAATTCGTCAAAGTCGTTGGAATCAGGATCGTCGTTTCCTCTCAATTGTAGAGGAAAGGACACGCCGTATTCATACAGCAGGTTCCATCCTGAATCCTGCAAAGCATTCCAAAGCTCTTGTCGGTTCTCGCCTTGCACGGGGTGTAATGCCGGATAGTCATTGCTAAGATAGCAGCAAGCCTCGACCTCCACGTCTTCACCGAAGCCTTTGTTGGTTTCATACACGGCGTGGGCTTTGTCGAACATTTCGCGCAAGGCCTCCCGCATCGCGTCGTTGAAGGCTATGATGTCGGGCAGCAGCAAATCCTGATGTTGCAACACACGATGGTTGATGATGGTTTTCCTAACTTCGATAAGACTACGCTCGTCGGTGTAGTCGTGGTCTTTGCTCCAAAATCCTTCAAACGACATAATGATTTGGTCTTCAAGTGCCTTTAAGGCATCGTCTTGTAATAAGTCTTTGATGTTCATGGTGTTTTGTGTTGAAATTCGTTGCAAAGAAAACAAAAGCCTGTGCTGGATTGAAGCACAGACTTGAAGAATCTCATTCGGCATTAACGAGTCTTTTCTGTATCGCCGTTGTCTCTTCCAACACGAGAGCGTCAAACAAACAAGAATTCTCGAAATCTTCAACGGGAATGTACTGTTCGTAACGGTGCAGAAATTCCCAAGAATACAAATTACTTTCGTTGTCATACCAACGGTTGATAAGCCTGTCCCAATCCCAATGGTCAATGTATTTGTCGATTAGGTCGAAAGAAAGCTTCAAGTTCTGGTTTCCAGATAGTTCGCCCCAATCCCATTGGTCTTTGAATTTCTCAATGATTTCTGCCGTGAGAAGTGTTTTATTGCGGGTTTGGGAAAACACTTTCCAGTTGAGCTGGTTTTCCCAGCGGTCAATCATCGCCACCGTCCAGCTAATGTTGTCGTTATCCGAAACTTCTTCCCAATCCAGTTCTTTGCGGTACTTGTTCAGCATTTCGTCATTCAGCGGATACTCTTGCGAGATGTTTTTCATGGCTTGCTTGCGAATTGTTTCATTCAACAGATAATCGCCTAATTTGTTCGTTTCCATAACTTTTTCTTATTAGAGTTAATAAATTGATTATTGTTTTCACGCTGCAAAGAAAAAGAAAGCCTGTGCCGAATTGAAGCACAGGCTTGATGTATTTTCAAAACTTATTAAATTATCCTATTAAGACCTGTTTCACATAGTCCTCCAATTTTTCTATATCGTTGTACCAATAATATACAGACGATGGATGATAACTACTTACAAGAGTGATTTCATGATTCACACCTGGCACATTTCTCATGTGACAAACATAATAGTCAGTTTTTGGAAGTTGGTTTATATCAGTTATATAAGAGTTTTTTTCCCTGATTTCCTCAAGGGTTGCCATTCCCCATGATATTACAACATTTGGTTGTAATTCTCGCAGCGTTTCACAAAAGGCTTCAAAATCACGCTGACTTAGATAGGATTTTTCTGTTTTAATTGTTGGCGAAAAAAATTGAAGATAATTTGTGAACGCCATCCTTTGCCAAACATCTTCCGATTCATCATCAATAAATTGTTGCATAAACCTTTCAAAATTTCTATAAGCAAGATAACGCTCATCAATGGCGTATGATGGCTCGTTTGACAGTTGCATATCTTTTCCCTTATACTCTGAACAAATGGCATCAAATTTACTTGAGTCTTTTGTTTCAGTGTTTGTACATTCATCAAAGAATGGGCATTCCCTTTGACCATTTCTTCCATTCTTGTTGCAATAAAAACTGGCACCTAATACCAGTATTTTCTTGCCACATATACCTTCTTCATACTTTGTGCCAACAAATGGCTTAAAAAATCTATTCATTGCTATACTATTTGGTTGTTGTATTTGTTTTGCAAAATTACATGTTTTCGATTCGAACTCACACATTCTTAATCTTCAGGCAAAGAAAAGCCGTCATCCATTCCTTCTGGGTACATCATATCCCATATTTCTTCTTCATGAGTTTTCCGTCGAGTAGATAAGGTGCCAAATGTGCTCGGATCTACTTCTGTTTCTTGTTCTCGCATCATTCTATCTTGCAATTGAGAAAGATATTCTTGCTGCCAATCTGCTTTGAAGGTTTCTTTTAGATGCAGTACATCCGTAATACGTTCATTCACATAAGATTCGGCACAATCGGAAGCAAAGAAAATAGGGTCGTCTTTTACACCATGTTTATCTGCATAATCATAAACTTCCGCATAAAGCCTACAATATTCATCTACAAACTCTCTCCAAAGTGTAATTTCAGCATAGTGTTTCGAATAACACAAGCTTTTCCCATCAGCCATTTCTGACTTGCAAATACTTGAAAACGATTCAGCTTCTTGCAACAATTGCTTATCTGTTAGATAATTAAGTTGTTTCACTCTATCTATAAAGTACTCTTCAAACAATTCATCTTTCCCGTATGATTTTGCAAGTTTTTCGAGTTTTTGAGTTGCTTGTTTTTTATCGATTTTCCTCCATTCGTCGTATTGTTCAGCAATAGAGTATCTGTTGTCGGCTTGCTCGAGCAATTCTTCAATTTTACTATTGTCCATTTTTCAGTATTTTGTATTATGCGGCAAAGCTACAATTATTTTTCCTGTTGACAAAAACAAATCAATCCAATGCCAAATAATTGAAATCCGATTGATAGCAGTTGGCTTTTTTGTAGTCGAACTGATAGATGCGCATGTAGGTTTCCTTGATTTCTTTGGCACCATTGCTGAAGGGATTGGAGACATGCATTGGGATGGTCACGATAATGACCATTTCGGGTGTAAGCACCGTGCCGTTCACTCTTTTGACCCGCTTGGGCCATACTTTAAATACTTTGCTCATGTTTGTTAGTTTTATGGGTTAAACGATGCTGCAAAGAAAACAAAAGCCTGTGTCGAATTGCAGCACAGGCTATAAACATTTTCTTGTTTCTGAAACAATCAGGCTATTGGATCGACACAAAACTCCTTCCGTTTGCAAGACTTGCAGTGTTTGCCCATCCAAACCTCATCGAATTGGTTCATGGCTTGCTCGACCAGCTCAGGATTGTCAGTGAGGATGCCGGCCTCGAAGTTGCGGGTGCCATCGCCTTTCATGCCGATGCCTGCGCCGGTGAGGTTGGCGCTGCCAATATAGGCCACTTGGCCATCGAAGACCAATATTTTGAAATGCACCCTCGGACATAGCGCCCTTTCAAAGCCATCGAACAAAACCGGGTATTTGTCGAAGTCCTCGCGGAAGGCAGATCCTGGCTCTTTGGCATGAATGAGCCGAACTTCGACACCCTTTTTGATGAGCTGAGCCAAGACCGCAAGGAAGGGCTTGGTTTGAGAACCGACCTTAAAATAAAGGTCTTTGATGTCGGCAGTGCCAATCCAAAGGCTTCGAGTCACATTGGGAACGCGGGCAAGGACTTCGGCGTAATGCGCTGTGTCACAAATAAATTTCAACATGATAGTTGTTTTTCTTTTGTGCAAAAATAATATAATCAGTTTGATGTCGCAAATAAAAACCAAGCCTGTGCCAAATCACAGCACAGGCATGAAAAATCTTTATATTGTTAGGGGAAAAAGTATCTGAAAAAAGGATTGTCAGAACCCAATCCTTCTGCGTTCCACTTGTTCCAGCCGCTCATTGTCGCAATGTGCCATCAGCGTTTCGAGCGAGAGTGAGTCTTCGCCATGCAGGATGCCGTCGATGGCGTGGTGGCGGGCGATGTTCTCGATTTGGCCTCCGCTGGAGTCGTATTTCTCGGCCAAGGCGCGGATGTCGGCTTCGCACAACGTGGGGAGCATTTCGTGCCAGATGCTCATGCGGGCCTCTAACGAGGGCTTGTTGAATTTGATTTTGTAAAGGAAACGGCGCTCGAAGGCCTTGTCCATGTTTTGGGCGAGGTTGGTGGTGGCGATGAGAATGCCGCTGAGGGTCTCCATCTCCTGAAGAATGATGTTTTGGATGGAGTTCTCCATCTTATCGACAGCGCGTTCCGCACCTTCCTGCCGCTTGCCGATGATGGCGTCGGCCTCGTTGAAGAGCAGGATAGGGGTGATGGACATTTTCTCGGCCTTCATGCGGTATTGGTCGAACACGTGCTTGATGTTCTTCTCGCTTTCGCCCACCCACGCGCTCTTGATTTCGGGGATGTTTACCTGCATGATGTCGCGACCCGTCTGACGGGCGAGTTGCAATACGGTTTCAGTTTTGCCCGTACCAGGCGCACCATAGAATAGACAAGTGAAACCGCTGCGATAGCCTTTGTCTTTGAGGCGTTCGCACACCTCTTTATAATGCTTTTCTTCCAAAAGCTGCCTTAAGTTTTCCACTTGAGCCGAAACCTCCGCGTCATAGAAAAGCTGTTTTGCGACGATTTCCTCGTGCTTCATGACTTGGTTGCGGTTGTTGTCCTGGTTCATCGAAGCCAAGTTGAGTTCGGGGAACAGCGTTTGTTTGGCCATCCAAGTCATGCGGAACGAATCGCGGTTGATAAAGCCATCGTCGTTGGTGAATTCGATTAGCTTTGCATACTGCAAAATGTGCATATCGTTGCTCAATTGGGATTTTAGGCAACTTTTCATGTAGCCTTTGTCGTAAAGGAAAGTCAGGTCGTGGAAGCCAATGTTGTCGTCGCTGTTGTTCACAAACAGGTGCGAAAACAGCACCAATAGCATTTCATCGTCCTCGGAGAACTTGAAGCTCTTTAGTTTTTGGACGAAGATGAGGTGCTGGTTGCAGTCCAACAGGTTTTGGATGCGCTGTTTGGTGAGTTCGTAGGTCAGCTCGTCGTCGTCGCGCATTTCGAAAATGTCCTCCAACACCCCGAACAGTCCGTAGCAGCTCAGGTTGGAATAGTCTTGCGGAACGAATTTCTCGTCCTGCTTGAAGGCGTTGATGGTTTCCAACGGCACCCGATAGGAAATCTCTTGGCCGGAACGGTTGCAACAAATCATGCCGCGCTGTTCCAACACGTCGATGTCGTTCATGAAACGGATGATGGTGGTTGTGCTGCATTCGAGATGTTTGGCAAAGTCGCTGATGGTGATGCGTCGGTCGCTGCTGTTGTCGATGAATAGGGCCATCAAGACGCATTGTTCCTTAGTGAGGTCCATCTTTTCGGAGAGGTACTTCAAAGGCTTGGCCGCCTTTTTGAAGAAGTCGGCATCCAAATGAGAGCCTTTCGAGAGTTCAACAATCTGTTCCACAGCGGTTAGCGAGTCCATTTTCCGCGTCGTCTTTTTCTTCGTTTCCATGGCAATTCCCTTTCTTTTTGTTTGTCGCAATAGTTTTATAGAATGAAATCCTTGTTTTTTCAACCTTTTATGATGAAAACTTTTTGTTCGTTTTGCGCTGCGAAGAAAAAGAATAGACGTGCTGTTTCGTTGCATAAGTTTAGTGGGCGATGAAAAAATATGCAATTTTTTGGCGGAAGCTATGAAACCAAGCCCAAACAACCGAAATTTCCCTATTTTTGCAATGAATTATGCGCAAAACAGCATTCTACATATTGTTGATGTTGTTGGCCACTGCATGTGGGCGTGTGCCAACAGCGAAGTGGACTGAAGGCAATCCAGAGGCCGATGGTCGTGCCTTGCATATGCTTGCATTGCATGATGTTCCCGAAGGTTCGCGGGTGTGGTTTCAGGAACTTTTCGACGGCAAAACCTTCGTGGAAGGCTCAGTGATGAATCATTATCAAGGAACATCCTGGTACATCGACATCCCCCACAGCGGCACCGTCACACTGAAGTATTACGGCCGTCCGCTGCCGAGGCGTTCTTGGGCACCCGAGGCCTTTGTCCTGCAGCAAAAAGGGAAGCCTGACAAACTTATGGAAGTGCGTTACCATTTCTTGGAGCATCCTGAGACCAAGGACATGGGAGAATCGTTCGCTTACCATGGTGAAGTCCAGCCTGCCGACATCATTCCGCAAGTCAAACGGGTCTGCTATGGAACCGATCCGATGGAACCACTTGAAGCGCATCCCGCAGGATGGTATTGCGTCACAATCGGCAAGGACGGAATGCCAAAGGTGGATGCTGACGACGAAGACGGGGCTTTCTATGCCCAGACCACCCTTGCTAAGTTGCCGCGACCCTTGCCGCCCATGACCATCGAGGATTGGCCCGATTTCCCTTATCGAGGCTTCATGCTCGATGTGGTGCGCGACTTCCGTACCGTGGACGAGGTGCTCAAAATCATCGACTTGATGGCCTCTTGGAAACTCAATACCTTGCATTTCCATCTGGCCGACGATGAGTCGTGGTGCTTGGAAATCAGCGGCTTGCCCGAACTGACGGAATATGGCGCGCATCATGCCTTGCCCGACTGGAATCTGCAAGAAACTTCTACCTTGAAACCTACAGCCAATGGCCAAATCGGGAATGTAACGTTCTATACGACTGAGGAATACAAGCAAATCCTTCGTTACGCTTGGGACCGTCGCATCGCCGTGATTCCTGAATTTGATACCCCTGGCCACTCACGGGCTTCCATCAAGGCGATGCAAGCCTACGAACGGCGCACGGGCGACAGCAGCTTCCGCCTGCAAGACCTTGCCGATACTTCGCATTACTGGTCGGCGCAGGATTTTACCGATAACGTGCTGAGTGTCTATCTCCCAAGTGTTTACAAGTTCTACGGGATGGTTTTTGATGAGGTCATTCGTCTCCACAAAGAGGCAGGTGTGCCGCTTCCCGCCATCCATATCGGCGGCGATGAAGTGCCAGCAGGTGCTTGGTCAGGTCATGACCGCCATGAAATGAAGAAACGGTTTACTAATGCTATGCTTGACCTTGCCGAAGCACGCGGTATCCGTCTGGCAGGTTGGGAGGACATCGCCCGAAACTTGGAACCCGAAACGCAGGAACGGCTCAAGCAATCCTTGTATTTCCTGAACGTTTGGAACACCGACGGCATTGAGGGCTTCCCCGTGGTGCTGTCTCCAGCGGCATACACCTATCTGGATTTGGCGTATAGCGACGCCCCCGATGAAATCGGCTTGTCTTGGGCGGGCTATGTCGATGAGCGCCAAACTTTTGCCTTGCAGCCCCAAAACTACAAAGGCGATGTCATCGGTGTGCAGGCGCAGCTGTGGTCGTCACAACTGAGGAGTTTTGACGACGCTACATATCAAATGCTTCCCAAGGCACTCGGCGTGGCAGAACGCGGCTGGAATGTTGAAACGGGAGGACACTTTGATGACGCTTTTGGGCATTTCTATAGTATTATCGTTGCTCGGGAAATGCCGGAGTGGGAGAGGAAGGGATATGTTTATAAAAGAAGGTAGCCTTGATGGTAGTCCATTATCGGCAAGTTTTGTTTCAAAAACCGAGGCAAAGATACGTATTTTTGCCGATATCGGCAAGTTTTTGAGAAAAAACTATTTCCACTCGGCTATCCAGCCTTCGACTTCACGGATTCGCTGCGCGTACTTCTTCATTTGTCCTTCGATGAAATCGTCGCTGTATTTGCGGTCGCAGAAGCCGTTGCCGCGCGCTACGTAGTCATCGTCTTCCAAGGAACTGAAAACCTCTTCGTAGTTCTCCAAATATTGCTTGTTATCGGATAGAAGCCTTTGCAAATCCTCAAGATTGGCTTCGATATGCTCTCCGGTGGAAAAGGTATAATGCTTTTTCATAGGTTATCCAATGGATTGCAAATCTGTGAGTTTCTTGTAGACACCACCGAGGGCGATGAGGTCGTCGTGCTTGCCGCGCTCAATGATTTGGCCTTTTTGCAGAACCACGATTTCATCGGCGTATTGGATGGTCGACAGACGGTGTGCGATGACGATGGAGGTACGCTGGCTCATCACCTTGGACAAGGCATCCTGCACCAAGTGCTCGCTCTCGGTGTCCAACGACGAGGTGGCCTCGTCGAGGATGAGAATGGGCGGGTTTTTCAGCACAGCACGGGCGATGCTGAGGCGTTGGCGCTGACCGCCACTGAGGTTCATGCCTCGGTCACCGATGCGGGTATCGTAGCCATGTTCCAGCTCCATGATGAACTCATGTGCATTAGCAATCTTGGCCGCTTCGATGACCTTTTCTTTCGAGACATTCTCCATGCCGAAGGCGATATTATTAAACACGGTGTCGTTGAAAAGGATAGTTTCCTGCGACACCACGCCCATTAGGCCGCGCAGGTCGCCGATCTTGTAGTCGCGGATGTCGTGTCCGTCGATGTTGACGCTGCCTGCACCGACTTCGTAGAAGCGCGGCAAGAGGTCGGCCATGGTGGATTTGCCGCCACCGCTCTCGCCGACGAGGGCGACGAACTTGCCTTTCGGAATCTTCAGGTCGATGCCTTTCAGGACTTCGTCCTTACCGTAACTGAAATGCACGTCCTTGTATTCGATGCTGTCCTTGAAATCTTTGATTTCTATGGCGTTCTCCTTCTCGGTAATCACTTCTTCGGCATCCAAAATCTCAAATATTCTTTCCGCTGAGGCAATGCCTTTCTGAACGTTGTAGTAGCCTTGTGAGAACGATTTGGCAGGCGAGATGATTTGCGAGAAGACGACGATATAACTGATGAAACTGCCCGCGTCGATGCTACCATTGCCGCCGAGAATAAGTTTGCCGCCGAACCACAGCACAAGGATGACCACCGCAGAGGAGAGGAATTCGCTCATTGGGGAACTCATGTCGCGCTTGCGGTGAATGCCACGCAGTACCTTGGTGTAGTCGGCGTTTTGCTCCTCAAACTTGTCTTCTGAATAGCGTAAGGCGTTGAAAGCCTTAATAATACGCAATCCGGAAATGGTCTCTTCCACAGTAGATATAATGCCCGCCAGTTTGTTCTGGCCTTCCTTTGACTCTTTCTTCAGCATCTTGCCGACCTTGCCGATGAGCAGTCCTGCTAAAGGCAAGACAATCAGTACGAAAAGGGTGAGCTTCGGGCTGAGAGTGACCATAAACAAGAAGAAGAACAGGATGGTCAGCGGGTCTTTGATGAGCATCTCCAGATAGTTCAAAATCGAAACCTCGACCTCTTGCACGTCGGTGGTGATGCGTGCAATGGTGTCGCCTTTTTGCCGGCTATGGTAGAAGGAGAGGGGCAGGATGAGGATTTTGTTGTAGACGTCGCGGCGCAGGTCGTGGACGGCTCCCACGCGCACGTTGGCCATGAAATAGCAGGCAAAGAAGCGTCCGAGGTTGCGGAAGAAGAAGGCTACCAGCAGCAACAGGCACATGAACACCAGCGCATGGTATTTGCCTCCATCGGCGATGAGGCTGCTCATGAACCAATTGAGGTAGCCCATCAGGTAGTCGGAGGTGAAGGAAAACTCGGGCTTGGCCATGACTTCCACAGCGCCTTCCTTGAAAAGCAGGGTGAGGAACGGCCCGACCAAAGCGAAGGAGAACAGCGAGAAGAAGATGGTGACGAGATTGAACACCAGATTCAGGACGATGCTGCCCCAATAGGGCTTGACGTAGGTGAGGACGCGCGAGAAAGTTTTTTGTTGCTTTTGCATGGTTGGTTAGTTGTTGGTTGGGCATTTATAGGTCGTATATGTCCTATAGGACTTATATCGGACTGTCCTTTTTTTCGTTATTGTCATCTTTGGGAATAGCATCCTCTCCTTTCTCCTTGTTCTCTTTATTATCTTGTGTTTTTTGTGGAGTAGGGTTATCTCTATAATTCTTCCTCGCCTGATACATCCTTTCTCTCAAACCACCATTTTTAATAAAGTCTTCTTCTAATCTTCTAATCTGTTGGTCAAGGAGATAGTTGCACTGATGGATTAGGCAAAGAATAATGTTGGCACAAACTACACCACTTCGGGTTTCAATGAATTGCTCGTATGTGTTCTCGTATGATTCGTCTTTTGAATATGCTAACTTCCTGACATATAACGCTTCTCTGCTATCCTTATCCCAAATAACCTCTTTACGGTTCTTAATGAAGTCTTTGTAATCCTCCAGCAGTTCTTCCAAACTAGCTCTTGCCACATTGGTCAGCTTAATCTCGGTTTCCTTGGAAGTCCCCGAGGCTTTTGAGCCTTCAATGATGTTCTGCTTTCCTGATCGAGCAGCCTGTATCATTTGATCGTAAGTCCTGTCTTTAATGCTGATGAACCGTTCGCAGAACTTGACCGTCGCAGAATACACAATTGCTGATTTCTTATAGGAAAGCAGTTCTTGGTAATGCCCATGAGGTGGAATGAAGCCGTTATCCATCACGTGTGGGTTTTAGTAGTTATATCCAGTATAATTCTCCGGCGTGATGGCAGCCAATTCCGCTTTGATTTCCTTGCTCACGGGCAGGCCTTTGATGAACTCGTCGATGGCGGCTTTGTCGATGTGCTTGTTGGTGCGAGTGAGGCCTTTCAGTAGTTCGTAGGCGCCTTCGATTTGCTCGCGGCGCAGGATGGTTTGGATGGCTTCGGCCACCACAGCGTAGTTCTGTTGCAGGTCTTGGCGGATCTTGTCCTCGTTGAGCAAGAGTTTGTCCAATCCCTTCATCAGCGACTTGATGGCGATGAGGGTGTGGGCCAGCGGAACGCCGATGTTACGGGTGACGGTGGAGTCGGTGAGGTCGCGTTGCAGGCGGCTGATGGGCAGCTTGGTGCTCAAGAAAGTGAGCACAGCGTTGGCCATGCCGAGGTTGCCTTCGGCGTTCTCGAAGTCGATGGGGTTGACCTTATGGGGCATCGCCGACGAGCCGACTTCGCCCGCCTTGATCTTCTGCTTGAAGTATTCCATCGAGACGTAGAGCCAGATGTCGCGCGACTGGTCAATCAGGATGGTGTTGATACGGCGCAAGGCGTCGAAGTAGGCGGCCATGAAGTCGTAGTGCTCGATCTGCGTGGTGGTTTGTTGACGTTTGAGTTTCAGACTCTTCTCCACAAACTTCTTTGCAAAGGCGGGCCAGTCGATGTCGGGGTAAGCCACTTTGTGGGCGTTCATGTTGCCCGTGGCGCCGCCGAACTTGGCTGTGAAAGGCACGCTGTTGAGCATCTTCATCTGGTCGTTGAGGCGCTCCACGAAGACATAGATCTCCTTGCCCAGGTGTGTTGG
>Ga0265298_10005424_pt1 | contig 16010 bp, 8 predicted proteins | sample AusTroGonzalo_MG_3_FD_193486 | JGI IMG/M metagenome (GOLD analysis project Ga0265298, IMG submission 193486) | Bovine rumen microbial communities from tropical cattle in Woodstock, Queensland, Australia - Gonzalo_01 | ecosystem: Host-associated > Mammals > Digestive system > Stomach > Rumen ... | reverse complement strand
TCCCACATCGACAATCATTTTCTCTGCCTCCAGTTTCTGTGCCGTGGCATTAAAAGGCGAAAAGGCTAAAAGACAAAAAGGCAAAATACCCTTGACCATCCTTTTTACCTTATGGGAAATATTCATATTCATTTATCTATTATATCCTTTTTTGTTTTACTTTTCTACCTTTAATGTTAGTGAAGGTGTTGTAGCCCTATATTCAGGCGCATAGGCACAGCCCACCGTACAAGTACCTGTCTCATACGTACCGGCACGGTCGATGTAATACTCTGTTTCTATCACGTGTTTACCCTTCGAAATGCCATAGTAGAAATAGTGAGTGGCATTATCCTTGGGTGAACAATAAGCACCATTGTGATAGCCTGAAAGCTGTTTGACAGGTTCCATACATGCCGCACGACGGTCGACGACCTGAACAAAGTCCAAGTCGCGTTCACTTTCGATAGTGATACGTACCTTAATGCGATCACCCACATTCAGCCTGTTAGCTGTTATCTTTTGGCCATTAACCATCCGTATTTCACGTGTCACCTTGATACCACTCTGCAAGGCTTCGATATCGCTGGTTTTCTGGAAGAACTGGCCATAGACAGCTCCCCATGAAGTACCTTCCGATGTCTTGGTAGCCGTAAACGTCTTGCCCTGATGCTGAGTGATGGCAGTCTTCACATAGCCAACACCGGCAGTAGCCTTAGACGTCTCGACAGGCATACCATCAATGGCAAGTACGGTTGGAGCGCCCTTTGTCTCCAGCGATTTCTGACCATTTAGGAAAGCGTAGATGGCATTGACGCTATTGATAGGCGTATCCCAAGCCTGTGTACGTTTCTCCTGCAACAGCCAGCGACGCATCTCGTCAATCGTCTGCTTATCCTGAGGTCTGACCATCTGGATAGCTTCAATGGCGGCCACCTCGGTAGGTATCTTGTAGTCGTACCACGAATAGCCTGCACGCGGTGTGTCGTAATAGCGTCCCATCTCCTCTGTATAGACTGTCCACTCCTTCAGGCTCTGCACATATTGTGCTGCCAGCTTGGTTTCACCACGCTTTGAGAGGATGACGGTAGTCAGTGCCTTTTCATAGATGGTCTGTCGCTTGATGTCTTTCTTAAGCAACCTATAGAGATAGTCGTTAGCACTTTGCACATCTTTCGACAACTGACGACCGTCGAGGGCACAGATATAGAGCCAACGCAAGGCCGTGAATGAGGGGAAGGTAGGCTTATGACCTTTCTTCTCCATCTTCTTCATCTCCTTGACAAGGTCTATCATCTCCTTACCGATATAGTTGAAAGCCTTATCGCCCATCTGCTTCATGTCTTTCAGTTCACCAGTCATCACATGCAGACGCGTCAGCATTTCCTCAACAGCCACTGTTACCATAGTACTGCCTATCATTCCCGGATACCATGAGAAGGAACCATCTCCGTTCTGCAGTTTCTTCAACTTCTCGACAGCCATATCCATGCGGTTCTTAATAAGGTTCTCGTCGAAGAAGTCGCCCAAACGCTGTTTCTGCTCGCTCTCGCGATCAGCAGCACGTACCCAAGGTGTCTCACTCAGCACGATGTCTTTCAGTTCCTGGTTCTTCTCCAACTGTGAGTCAAGCGTTGTATGGTCAGCAGAAACAGCTTCACGCTTCCATTGTTCGAAGACACCCTTCACCTGTGGGCTTTGGTCTAACAATGACTTTGCCAAGTAGTTGCTGTAGTATGAAGCAGCCTGGTCGATGGCGCTATGTTCCCAAGGCTGACCAGTCGTTGCCAATGATTGTACCATCAGCCAAGCAGGATTATTGGTGTATTCGATGGTCAACTTCTGCTGCGTTGTACCTGCAGGGAATAGTTTTGTTAAATCAACCGTCTTCACGCCTGCTTCGTGCTGCGTAAATGGAACGGTCTTCGTGACATATTCGCTATTAGGCAGAATGGGCAAGTAATGTTGTTCACCATCTGAGAAGCCCTCACCTGTAGCAATCACTTTGCAGATCAGGAGTGAAGAGTGATGAGTAAAGAGCGAAGAATTTAGCGGGAACGTGACACTGGCCGTTTTTTCCGAATCAGCATTGAATGCTTGTTGTTGTTCAAAGACGGTATTGTTGGTTTCCGGATCGATGAGTATCAGCTTGGCCTGCCCGCTGACAGCATGGTCTGAGGTATTGAAGATACGAGCAGAAATCTGAGCTTCATCACCCATACGGATAAAGCGGGGCACATTGGGCTGAATCATCACATCCTTCTTAGCCACAGCCTCAGCACCCAAATAGCCATACAACATGTCTGCCGTATTCGAGATACCCATGAAGCGCCAAGTTGTCAGACTTTCCGGCAACGTGAATTTCAGCACCACCTGACCGTTTTGATCTGTCTGCAAGGTGGGATAACAGAAGGCAGTCTCCTGTAGGTTCTCACGCATCTGTACCTCTTCCTGCTTTGTCCCTTCGTCGTTGTTCTTGGCTTTTTGAGCACCTACGGCAACCTCTTTCTTGACTGTCAGCACTTCACCTGCGGCTTCGTCATTAGCCTTCACGTCTAAAGCACCGACAGCAGCAGTCTCCATGACCATCGGAGCAGAAGCCTTTGCCAAGGCACGTGTATTGAATGCTCCAATCATTGTCCTGCGCGAATAATACGTATATTGCGGATAGACACTGCTGTCGAAATAACTGAATTGGAGACTGGAAACTATCAATCCCTGATAGCTCTGAGTGCCATGGGCATTAATGCCTCCCCACGTTGTCCATTGCCAAGCAGTTGATGGCATCGGCAGATAATTGGTGGGAGCAAACGACCACTGATGGGAAGCTATCTGGTCAAGACTCATGTCATAGAGTACAGCCATGAGCGAAGCATCAGCAGGTGTTCCGTCGGGCTTCGTAATCTTCAGTTGCCACTCTTCCTGCTGACCAGGAGTCAAGCGATCACGGAAGGTCTGCCACGTCATTGTCAGTCGCTTGTCGGGCATCGGACGCCTGATGCTTTGCTGATGAATATGGCACTGGCCGTTCTTCACCCATGCATAAGTAATCAGCAAACCATTACCGTATTCTTCCTTATAAGTAAACTTACGGTTAATCAGCGCACCATCTTTCTTGACGCTACCACTTTCCAGCAGTTCGTCACCAGTATAGATAGAATAGACAATATGCAAATCTGGGGCGCTGGCACCCACTTGAACCGTGACAGGCTTGCCATCGCTGGGGAACTGACTATCGGACACGTAGAACCAGTCATCAGTCTGTGCGGCAGGCTTCTTGTCATCCAGACCAAACACCACAAACGCCATGTCCACCTTATCGTCACCACATTCAGCTTCCAGACGGTGTTCACCACTCTTTAATGAAGAATTAGCTATTGACAATTGAGAATTAGCGTCGCACTTTTGCCACTTACCACCATCTAAACGGTATTTGACGGTACCATCTATCGTTTTGCCAGCTGCATTATAACGGTTAAAAATCACCTTAGGCATTTGGTCACTACGTACCTTCTGAGGCAGGTCGCATGTCAGGGCAGTAGGCTTGGTACCCAACGGCAACGACATGGTGCCGCTATGTGTCTCGCCAGCCATATCCGTGACATCAGCCTCAACCACGAAGCTATAGTACATCGGACGATTATTCATACTCTTAGGCACAATCAGAGGCATTTCAACCTTGAAGGTACCATCATCAGCAGTAATAGCCTCGCCTTCATGCAGTATTTCTTCCTGTTGTCCATGACCCATGAAGCCCGTTTCCCAGTACCATGAGTATGACATCCACCAATAAGCCACTCGACGACGTACAGTATACTTTACCTTGGCATCCTGAACGGGTACGCCGGCATAGCTCAATGCCTTACCTTCGGTATGAACGGTATCACCAGCCTGATATGTTTCTTTATATTCAGGGAACTCGACCTGGAACGTAGGACGCTTGTATTCCTCCACACGAATGCTCATACTGCTGCCGTTATTGGCACGAATGGTGAAACGACCGTTAAGCAGTCCTTGCGGCAGCGTAAACTGCACGCCACACTTGCCGAAGCGGTCGGTTACAGCCTGCTGTTCACCCACGACCTTGTAGTTGGCATCGCGCAACTCAAACCTGACCTGACTATTGGCAACAGCCTGATTGTCAAGCTCTGAGACCTCCTTCCATACGATGGCTGACACGAAGACAGTCTGCCCGGGACGATAAATGCTGCGATCCGTAAACAGGTTAGTATGTACCTGGTTATACTGGCGCTCATAATAGGTGTAGCGACCATAGCTGTTCGATTCAGGACAGTAGCAATCTGTCTTGGTAAAGGCAAACACACTGATTGGCTGTTTGTTGTCCTCAATGCGATATATCACCTCGCCCTTGTTGTCGGATGTGTAGCTCTTATACGTCTTGGGCTTGCGCCATCCGTTACTGAAGGACAGTCGGAGTGTTGACCCGCTGACGGATTGACCTGTAGTGGCATCTACCACCACATAACGTATCGTGTTGTCAGGCTGGTACTGCATGATGATGCGCATGCCAGACACGTAATATAATGAACGCGATACTTTGGTTTCAGGCTGTGACTCAAATTCCAGCATATAGACACCTGCGGGCAGGCCATCAAGTAGGATAGAGTCCTCAAAGTTCTCGTAGTCCTCATGACCCGAGAAAGTCAACGTACGACGTAATTCCGTCAGTTCCGTAAGTTCTCCCTTCAGTTTCTTATAATCATCTGAATTGTCTGGACGTAGCTCTGTGTCACCTTTTTGGTTGGTACGGTATACACGCATGGTGAGTGACTGCAAGTGACGCAGCAAAGGCAGCCTTACAGTCTGCTGCTTGCCGATCTCAGACACTTGATCAGGCATCTGGACTTCGTAACAGGGATTAATCAGTTCCTTCCACTGGTTGCGCAACTGATTGGTTCTGGACCAACTCCCCCACCGGCGTATCGACTCCTGTAGCCATGCAGCTTTCTCAGCTCTGGTAGCATCAGTCCATTCTGCCATATAGTTATAGCGTTCCATCGCAATCTCACCAGCTTCAGGCAGGTCGCCATAGACGACAATGAGCGAATCAAGGCTACGGATAAACTTTGACTTGGCATACGATTCAGAACCGACGGCCTCGCGTTCAGCTATCAACATACGCAACGAGGTATAGCATGCTGCCTGTCTATTGCCCGCCTTCTGATAATAGTCTGCAAGTTGTCGCCATGCATTCAGCTCACTTCCGACAACGCTCAGCAGGTCGTCATCAAACATCGAGCTATGCTTGCCTTTGACAACAAAGGGATCGTATGCCTCCGCCTTGGTCTGAGCCAACAAGTCTGGATGTGCCAAGGCTTTCGTACGGTAGTCATCACTACGCACTTTCCAGTCTTCCGTTAACTGATGATTTCGTAAGTATATCTGAGAAAGGACTGCATCATAAACGGCCTGCAACACAGGATTGCCCATAGCCTGTTGTTCCTGCTGTTCCAATCTGCTAACGGCAGGAGCCAGCGAGTCTGGTGCCACCTCTGCCATCAGATGGGCATGCAACAGAGTGGATTGCATCAGCTGGCCGTATGCCTTTTCAGCCTGGGCCTTCTTCTCTATCTTTTCCAGATGAGAGATAGCCGTCTGGGGCAGGTCTTTGTTCTGCGCCTGCTCCACTTGCTTCCACAACTCCTTATATGTTTGTCCCAACAACCCTATAGGCATAAGCAACATCAGTGCCACGACAATGAATATTTTCTGTTTCATACTCGCGTCATTTAAGTTTATAATATGCAAAGATAGCAGTTTTTTTGTTAAGAGCCAATTTATTTAACGATATTTTTAGTACCTTTGCACCCATGAACATAAAAGACAAGAAAATCGCGGTACTACTCAGTGGAGGGGTAGACTCCAGTGTTGTGCTCTACGAACTGGTACGTCAGGGGCTGAATCCTGACTGTTTCTACATCAAGATAGGGCCTGAAGAAGATGAAGAATGGGACTGCTCTAGCGAAGAGGACTTGGAGATGGCAACGGCCGTAGCGCACAAATATGGCTGCAAGCTGGAAGTCATCGACTGCCACAGGGAATACTGGGATCAGGTGACCAAATACACCATGGATAAGGTGAAGGCTGGCCTGACGCCTAATCCTGACGTCATGTGCAACAGACTGATTAAGTTCGGAGCCTTCCATGAGAAGCGAGGCAAGGACTACGATTTCATTGCCACAGGACATTATGCTCAGAAAGAGGAAGACCCCTCCAACCTCCGCTATCTAGGGGAGGCATTGAGTACTCCCCCTAAGCAGGGAGAGTCAGATGGGGTCTTCTGGCTTTGCACTAGTCCCGACCCAGTAAAAGACCAGACGGACTTCTTGGCACAAATCTACGACTGGCAACTGGAAAAGGCACTGTTTCCCATTGGGCACATGATGAAGGAGGAGGTACGCGAGATTGCAGAACGTGAGCACTTAGCGCCTGCCCATCGTCGCGATTCTCAGGGCATCTGCTTCTTAGGGAAAATCAATTATAACGACTATATCCGCCGCTATTTAGGCGAATTGCCTGGTGACGTAATAGAACTGGAGACTGGCAAAAAAATTGGCGAGCATAAAGGGCACTGGTTTCACACTATCGGACAGCGCAAAGGCATGGGACTGGGCGGCGGTCCTTGGTTTGTCATCAAGAAAGACATTGAGCAGAACATCATCTACGTATCGCACGGCTATGACCCTGAGAGTGCCTATAAGCAAGACTTCCCCATCCGTGACTTTCATAGCATCAACGGCATCTTGCCCCCAACGGACATCACCCTAAAGATACGTCATACACCTGAATACCTGCCTGCCAAACTGGAAGTGATAGGCGATGGCAGCTATATGGTACATGCTGCAGCACCTATTCATGGTGTGGCGCCAGGTCAGTTCTGTGTCATCTATGATGCCCAGCACCACCGTTGCTATGGCAGTGGCGAGATTACTATTCTCCCATAAGGCTGTTAAGATAGACCTCAAGGGCGGTATAGCCCGCTTTCGACATAACTATGTTGCGGTCGTCTGGATTCGAGGGATTCAGCCCGTGGCTTCTCTCCCACTCGTCTGCCATACCGTCGTGGTCATTATCAACAACAGGCTGTGCATCTGCATATTGAGGCCAACCGTCCGCATCAGCAGGACAATCGATAATGCCTGGTTTTCGGGCTGATTGTCCTTGATATTTAGGTCGTCCACTACGTACATCCTCTATGATACGGCGTTCGACAGCATCACGACGGATGGTACCAGCCCGTTCAAGCACTTGCCGATAGGCTTTCCTAGCGGATTCTGCCTTCGTAAGATAACACTGATATTCAGTCGTTTGCAAACGCTTGGCAGACTTCTGTTGCTCAATATTGAAGCCCGTCTGATTACTGACAAGTGCCCAACTGTCCTTTGTTTTCTGTCCTTCCATCACATTGTCTTTCATATACCAACGGGAAGGTGACGTGAGCTGTTTGCCCTTACGTGCATTGCTCAATTCAATGAACACATTATCCATAGGATGCGCAGGTCCTGGTTTATAGTAGTTGCCCACGAAGTTACACTCGTGGCTGCTCTCCTCGCCAGCCTCGTTCTCGCCACCATAGCAGGAATTACGACGTCCCCAGTTGAAGTTCACATTATTCTGATATTCCAAGAAGACATTCCTGTCACCCTTCGGATTTGATGCACCATTAATACGGGCAGAGCGACTGTCATTGTTAGCCAGCAGATTATGATGGAAGGTAGCCGGCGAACCTCCCCACTGACAGCCATAGCCTCTGACACCCTTCTTGTGACCAGCATCATGAAGACCTTCATGGATGATGCACCACTGCATGGTGGTGTAGTGGTTGTCGTACATCGTCACATTTTCCTCGCCACTCCAACCAAAACAACAGTGGTCGATGATGATGTTACGTGCATTCTCAATGCCAATGGCGCCACCTTCAATGAAGCGTTCCTGTTTCGAACCTTCTATATCTTCCCTGACACCCAGTCGTGAGCGGATATTGCGGATGATAACATTTTCAGATCCACCCAGATTCAGTTTGCCGCCACGAAGCAGGATGCCCTCACCTGGAGCCGTCTGACCTGCAATCGTAACATTCTTCAGTTTGGCACGAATAGAACGCTCATTCTTACGCTGCGGATTGGGACCGATGTCGATGATGCCACTCACACGAAACACGATGGTGGCATTCTCACGACCAGCCTCCGTCAAAGCCCAGCGTAAAGAGCCTTCACCACTGTCTGCCAGCGTTGTCACCTCTACCACCTTGCCTCCACGTCCACCAGAGGCATACTTGCCAAAGCCCTCAGCAGTGGGGAAGGCCAATGTTTGAGCCCAAGAACTTACAGCTAATTGCCATAAGCCAAATGCCAATATCGTTTTCTTCATGCCTTTGAAAAAAGTGGCGGCCCCAAAGGAGTCGCCACCTTATTTATGATTTACTTACAATTACTTCTGAATCATCTTACGACCATCCTTAACCACGATGCCCTTGAAGTCGTTGTTAACCTTCTGGCCAGCGAGATTGTAGATAGCAGCATTGCTATTCTGAACGGTCATAACAGCCTTCACGCCAGTATCACCACCCTCAGCATAATAAGCCTCCATATCATTATCGCCAAAGTCAGCCTTCATCTGAGCTGCAATCTCACCAGCTGTCATCTTGCTGTTCTTAATAAGCAGGCGAGCAAAGTCGAATGGAGCGTCGTTGTCGTTCCAGTCCCAAGCCTGATTACCACCGAGGCAAATATACTTCAGTTCAGCACCGTTAGAGAACAGACCCTTCTGGGTATTGGTAGTACCATCGTTATTCCATTCGTTCTTCAAAACACCATCGATGAAGACCTTGGCATTCTCACCCTCGAAGACGACGGTATAGTAGTGCCACTTCTTGTCAGCCAACCAGTCTGCATCACCATGATACAGAGTATTCTTTCCTGCAACATTCTGAGCATCACTATAGTCTGACCAACCAGCACAGTTCACCTGCAACACACCACGATACTGGCAAGCCAACATAGGCCATGTGTTTACATCGTTCTTCTGTGCATAAGCTGTGAACAACGGGGTCCACATATACTCGGCAGAAGCAGTCTCTTTCTGAGCGCGTACCCAAACAGCAATGGTCAGAGCCTCTGTCTTAGCAGAGTGAGCCAGGACATCCTCGGGCAGTAGGCAATAGCTGGCACGCTTTCCGCTTCCATCATTACGGAAGAAGTTGCTGAAAGGAACAATATTGAGAGGCTTCTCGTTTTCATCAAGTTCAGGTGACTCACTGGCAAACTTACCATTACCAACAGCCTTCTCACCGTTCCAAGTGACGCGTTCACCTGTTTCATCATCCTCGTAAGTAGAGAAGTTGGTCGTGTAGACGTATGCTGCCTCAATACCATTAATCAGCTCATCAGCAGTCTTGCCCTCATGGAATTCAAAGCCACCGAAGCCAATCTGAGACGAGTGCTGGAATACCCAATACTCCTCACCAGCCTCAACGTCGAAGGTCAGCCAGCCCCAGAAGTTCTGACCACCATTACCAATAACATACTGCCTAGCAATAGAATCAGCGTCAGCATTGGCCTTCAACTGAGCAATTCTCTCTTCAAAAGCCTCCTGAGTTTCGTCCTCAGCTTTACCTTTTGCAACAGCTTCCTCGTATTTACCATAAATATAGACATGGTGCACAGAGTCAACCTGCTCAACGGTCAACAGTTTCTTTTTGCCGTTAGCATCGTTCACACCATTAATATAACCTGAAGCCAACAGGCGCTCAGCCTTCATGGTCTTAGCATTCACAACAAAAGTCAGACGATTACCCTTATTGGCCCATACTTTCACCTTGAAAGCACCAGCTGCAGTAGCCGTAAACTTATAGTACAAACCAGTGATTGGCAGGCCCATTGATCCATCTGGCTCATAATACATATAGTCGGCCTTGTAGTTGCCCTGCCATTCGTCATCCTTCTTGTTCTCAACGGCATTCATCTTCACGTATGGATTGCCTGTACCAGTGACATACCAAAAATCGATGTCGCCCTGATTCTTCTTGCCCCAAGAAATGTCATTCCAAGCTTCTACAGAAGCGACCTCATAGAGGTGTTTATCGGCATCGATAACGGCACCTGGTGTAATTTGCTGGCCACCACCATCAGCATTAGCGGGCGTTGTGCCGCCTACAGCCGTCACAGTTGCCTTACCGGCAGAGAAAGTGACAATCGACTTACCGTCAGCCGTATTATTAGCCACACCGCCATCCTCACCGGCTACAGCAGCAAACTCAGGAGCCAGCTTTCCATCTACGATAGCATCATAGACGTCCTGTGCATTTACACTCATGGCCATGAAAGCCATACTAATTAGAGTAAAAATTTTCTTCATAACGTTATTAATTTGAATTAGTAATTAAGTTTGTGGGTGCAAAATTAGGTTTTTTATTCGAATTCTCCAAATTTTTTAATAATATTATTTTGCAATTCGCATGTTTTATGCTACCTTTGTAGCATGAAAGAAACAAAATGGGAAGAGAATGTGATACTTGTTGATGCTGACTACGTCGACAAGGTTGCATTTGATTTGATAGTAAACTTTGAACGCATGTTGGGGCGAAGGATTCCGCAGGCAGACATGGCCCAGTGGTTGGAATGCGTAGCACTGGATGGCGGACAGCGCGAGGGTGACCATCAGACGCAGGTAGTGCTGTTACATAAGCAACCAAAGATGGAAAACTTCACCCCTGGGACACCAGAGGAGTTAGATGGAAAGGCATTCAAAGGGCGTCTGGGCGAAATACTCATCAGTTGCGTCAAGGTGGAAGATCTTACGACGATGGACGACCTTTTTGTAGACTCCATGCAGATTATCGCCAATGCCAAAGAAGTGAAACGCCTCATCGTAGTACCCAATGCAGAGCATATATTTAATAAGGTACGCGAAGGATTACGTCATGCTGACGACGAGAAACGCATCACTGTGCTCTCAATGCAGCCTATGGAAGGCGGCAACTTCCGTCAGGAAATCCTTGGTTACTCGCTGATGGCCGCTTTGGGCATCCACTCAGATGAATTAAATGGCGTGTCGTAATATCGTCATATCTAAATAACCAGACAGTTGAATAGCTAAAATAAATAGTAAACAGTCAAATTGTAAATTAAATAATATGTCAAGAGTATTAATGATTGGAGCAGGTGGCGTGGCTACCGTAGCAGCATTTAAGATTGCACAAAATGCTGACGTATTTACTGAGTTTATGATTGCAAGTCGTCGTAAGGCTAAGTGCGACAAGATAGTAGAGGCGATTGAGGCCAAAGGCCTTCTAACACCCAACACCCAACACCCAACACCTATCAACATCAAGACCGCTCAGGTAGATGCTGACGACGTAGAGCAGTTGAAGGCACTCTTCAATGACTATAAGCCCGAGTTGGTGATTAACCTCGCCCTACCCTATCAGGACCTGACAATTATGGATGCTTGTCTGGCCTGCGGCTGCAGCTATCTGGACACCGCCAACTACGAGCCTAAGGACGAGGCCCATTTCGAGTACTCTTGGCAGTGGGCTTATCGCGAGCGTTTCGAGAAGGCAGGCCAGACAGCTATCCTCGGTTGTGGTTTTGACCCAGGTGTGACCTCTATCTATACAGCCTACGCTGCCAAGCATCATTTCAAGGAGATTCAGTATCTGGACATCGTTGACTGCAACGCTGGCGACCATCACAAGGCTTTCGCCACGAACTTCAACCCTGAGATCAACATCCGCGAGATTACGCAGAAGGGCCTCTATTGGGAGAATGGCAAATGGGTAGAGACAGAACCTCTGGAGATTCACAAGGACCTCACCTACCCCAACATCGGTCCTCGCGACAGCTATCTGTTACACCATGAGGAGATCGAGTCGTTGGTCATCAACTACCCCACCATCAAGCGTGCCCGTTTCTGGATGACCTTTGGTCAGCAGTATCTGAAGCATCTGGAGGTGATTCAGAACATCGGTATGAGCCGCATCGACGAGGTGGAATACGAAGCTCCGTTGGCTGATGGCACAGGTACGGCTAAGGTGAAGATTGTACCTCTCCAGTTCCTCAAGGCCGTACTGCCTAACCCACAGGATTTGGGCGAGAACTACGAAGGCGAGACCTCTATCGGCTGTCGCATTCGTGGTATCGGTAACGACGGTAAGGAGCACACCTATTATGTATACAACAACTGCTCACACCGTGCTGCCTACGAGGAGACGGGTATGCAGGGTGTCAGCTACACCACGGGTGTACCTGCCATGATTGGTGCCATGATGTTCTGCAAGGGTCTGTGGAAGAAACCAGGCGTGCACAATGTCGAGGAGTTCGACCCCGATCCCTTCATGGAGCAGTTGAACAAACAAGGTCTGCCTTGGCATGAGATTCACGATGGCGACCTTGAGTTATAATTGAGAATTGAAATTGATAATTGATAATTGAAGTATGGCAAAAAAAGAAAAAGAAGAGGAGCAGTTGACTCCGCAACAGCAAAAGATGAAGGCCCTGCAGGCTGCAATGGCAAAGATTGAGAAAGACTTTGGCAAGGGCAGCATCATGAAGATGGGCGACGAGAAGATTGAGAACGTCGAAGTGATACCCACTGGTTCTATTGGTCTGAATGCAGCCCTGGGCGTTGGTGGTTATCCCAAGGGACGTATCATCGAGATCTATGGTCCCGAATCATCAGGTAAGACCACTTTGGCCATTCATGCTATTGCAGAGTGCCAGAAGTCTGGTGGCGTAGCTGCTTTCATCGATGCCGAGCATGCCTTCGACCGTTTCTATGCTGAGAAGTTGGGTGTCGATATTAACAACCTGTTAATCTCTCAGCCCGACAATGGTGAGCAGGCCCTTGAGATTGCTGACCAGCTGATTCGTTCGAGTGCTGTCGACATCCTCGTCGTAGACTCTGTGGCTGCACTGACGCCTAAGAAGGAGATTGAAGGTGACATGGGCGATTCAGCCGTTGGCTTGCACGCCCGCCTGATGAGCCAGGCACTGCGCAAGCTGACAGGTACTATTGCCAAGACCAAGACCACCTGTATCTTCATCAACCAGTTGCGTGAGAAGATTGGTGTCATGTTTGGCAATCCTGAGACCACTACCGGTGGTAACGCTCTGAAGTTCTATGCTTCTGTCCGTCTGGACATCCGCAAGTCTCAAGCTATCAAGGATGGCGAAACGGTTCTGGGCAACAAGGTCAAGGTGAAAGTTGTCAAGAACAAAGTGGCTCCTCCCTTCCGCAAGGCTGAATTTGAAATCATGTTTGGCGAGGGCATCTCGAAGATTGGCGAGATTGTTGACCTGGGTGTTGAGTACGAAATCATCAAGAAGAGTGGCTCATGGTTCAGCTATGGCGAAACCAAACTGGGACAGGGCAATGAAGCCGTGAAGGAAATGTTGAAGGATAACCCAGAGCTCGCTGAGGAGCTGGAAGCCAAGATTATGCAAACCATTGGCGACAAGGCGTAAATACAGTTCAAAGAATACCGCATAAGAAAGAGAGTTGCTTTCCTACCTATTGGTAAAGCAACTCTCTTTCTTTATGATATGACAAAATGTCACAAGCATGACACGCTCTCTATTTTTTATTCCACTGGGGTTCCGTTCTTCATCGTGCCACCAGCTTTGTCATCACTATTCTTTGTTGTCTTCTCAGCCGACGAAGCTTTCGTCTTGGTAGCCTTGGTCGCACGACCACCAGCCTTCGACACCTTACCCTTTGAGTTAAACTGTACAACCAGCAGCACACCATTCGAACGCTGATACAACCATTCGCGAACACCCTTGTTAGTCACTTTCTGGAAAGGTTCGCCCACGGCCATCATCACTTCGTCTTCCGACATACCAGGAATCACACGACCCTCACGAATGGCAGTACGTGTCTCAAGACTGGTATTACGCAATGCACCCTCGCCCATTCCAAAGATATGTCCGAAGTAGTCGTCTTGCGTAGCGTCACGAAGATTCATCAGGTCTTCTTCCTTAAACAGCACATCTTTATAGTAGATACGACGTGTCTCCGTCTCACGCAGTGTCAGCGTATAGTAAGGACTGTCCTTAATCGGGTTAATCTCGTCAATGATAAAGCCTGTGAAACGAGGCACCTTGACGTCACGTACCTTACCAGAGCCCTTACTGCTCATACTTGTAGACACCGTTGTATGTACGGTCTGATTCAGATAGCTCTTGATATCGCTTGCTACAGTCATCTGGCCACCAGTAAACTCAAACGAGCCTTGGAAGAGGAACTTCTCGTTGTCGACGGTGAATTCGTCATCGCGCATACCGCTGTTAATCTTAGACATAGCCACATTCTGGTAGAACTGGTTGCCTTCATCGTCTTCAACGATAATCTTCACGGGGAACGAACGTGTTCCTACACCAATAGCCTTCACGGTAACAACTTTGTTTTTAGGATAGCGCACTTCCTTGAATCCGTCGCCATCCCACTCCGTATCCTCACGGAAGAATTCTGTACGTGTCAGCATCACCTGATTCAGCAGCAACTCACGAGCCTTGTCGACATCACCCAAATATGCCAGCGTAGGAACGCCCATCTTGCCGAAGCAATAGTCATCAAAGGTGCCGTTTGGCAATTCATAGTAGTAATTCTTCTTATCGTCCTCGCAAGTAAAGTTCACGTGAACACGTCCAGTGGATATCTCCTCATGGCCTTTATACACCATAATCTTGTGACGCAGGTAGTTGCTGCTCACCTCCTTGCCTGTAGTGGCATCACTGAAGGTGTTCACCAGCATATCGTACTTCTCAGGTACCACCATAAAGCGCATGCCCTCCTTCCAGTCGCACATACTCCTGTAACGGAAGTTCTTGCCCATAAAGTCTGTTGACTCCGGTTCTTCATCCTCCTTCTGCCCTTCAGCCGCCACTTTAGTTGTCTTAACCACCGGCTTGACACCCTTGGTCTTGACGATGTAAGGATTATTTTGTGCCATGACTGTCATCATGGATCCAGACATAACTGCTAACAAAAACATACGTTTCATCATGATGCCGTTTTCTCTATTGATCAATAATTATGGTGCAAAGATATATAAAAAAATTGGAAAAGCAAATTTTAAGGGCGTAAAACTCATAAATGGACGTATTTTTTTACCCTGCTAACAAAAACTTATGCCAAAATGTCACGATGACAGCCTCTTTTCAACACTTTGGCATACGCTTTGCTGATGGCTCTGTGACATATTATGATTATTAATAAATAAAAAATATAAGAATTATGGGAAAGATTATTGGAATTGATTTAGGAACTACAAACAGCTGTGTTGCCGTATTCGAAGGTAACGAGCCAGTAGTAATCGCCAACAGCGAGGGTAAGCGTACAACGCCTTCAGTCGTTGGCTTTGTGGAAAATGGTGAGCGCAAGATTGGCGACCCTGCCAAGCGTCAGGCTATCACGAACCCCAAGAACACTGTTTACTCTATCAAGCGTTTCATGGGTGAGAACTGGCAGCAGACAGAGAAAGAGATTTCTCGCGTACCTTACACCGTAGTGAACGAGGGTGGTTATCCCCGTGTGGATATCAACGGCCGTAAGTACACACCGCAGGAAATCAGCGCTATGGTACTGCAGAAGATGAAGAAGACTGCTGAGGACTATCTCGGACAGGAGGTGACAGAGGCTGTCATCACCGTTCCTGCCTACTTCTCTGACTCTCAGCGTCAGGCTACCAAGGAGGCTGGCCAGATTGCAGGTCTCGACGTGAAGCGTATCGTCAACGAGCCTACAGCTGCCGCTTTGGCATACGGTGTCGACAAGGCCAACAAGGATATGAAGATTGCCGTCTTCGACCTCGGTGGTGGTACGTTCGATATCTCTATCCTGGAGTTTGGCGGTGGTGTGTTCGAGGTACTCTCTACCAACGGTGACACGCATCTGGGTGGTGACGACTTCGACCAGGTTATCATCGACTGGCTGGTACAGGAGTTCAAGAACGACGAGGGTGCCGATCTGAAGAGCGATCCTATGGCTATGCAGCGTCTGAAGGAGGCTGC
>Ga0265298_10005423_pt1 | contig 16011 bp, 9 predicted proteins | sample AusTroGonzalo_MG_3_FD_193486 | JGI IMG/M metagenome (GOLD analysis project Ga0265298, IMG submission 193486) | Bovine rumen microbial communities from tropical cattle in Woodstock, Queensland, Australia - Gonzalo_01 | ecosystem: Host-associated > Mammals > Digestive system > Stomach > Rumen ... | reverse complement strand
CAAGAAAGTCGTTTTGACGAAATAATAAACCAACATGGGCCTAGTGCCCTCAGACTGGCGAGGGTTTGAATCCCTGAGGATGTACAAAAAAATGTTAGAGACGATTTACAAATCGTCTCTTTTTTTTGTATATTTGCCACCTGATTTAATGATTGGTTTAACTACAGACGCAATATGACCATGAAGCATTTGGTAAATACATTATTGATAGTTGTCATTATAATGATGACAAGCTGCACTGGAGGCACGACTATGAAGCGTGAGCTGCATCTATCCGATACACTTTATAACGCTAAGGCTGCGATGAAAATATACGACTACAATCCTACAAGGGCACTGTTAATCATCGACTCGGCGGAAATTGTGGGCAATATGTCCCACGACCGGGCAGATTATTATCGTGCAAAGATTTTCACAATGACTCTTGAGGGTATGCATTTGGATTCGGCACAAAAAATTTGTCAGTCGCTGATGAATAGTGATTATGTCAAAACCCCAGATAATAAAGAGTCGGTGCTTGATTTGTTGATTGCCATTACACGTAGAAACCAAGACTATGAACAATGGCTTAAATGGTCAACAGAGAAGGTTGAATTATGCCGTAAATATGACAATGAAGTAGAGGCTTTGCGTACAGAAGCGGAGATTGGCGTTATTCTGGCGTTTCTTGGTCGTGAGGATGAGGGATTGAAAACAATTGACAATGTGATAAAAGCACTTGACAATACGCGCAAATTCAGCGAAATGGACGCCTGCATAATTGCACTGCGCCGCAAAGTTGATTTATTGCAGCAGATTGGACAGTATGAAGCAGTAATTCCTGTTGCTGAAAAAATTATAGAAAAAACTAACGATTACGAACAGCATCCAAGCGATTATAACGATGGCTCGTATCGTGAGCCAAGCGCTGCCAATGTGCCGGATTATTGTAGTTTTTACCGTGTAAAAGCTTATGCATATTTGGCCAAAGCCTATGCTGAGACTGATGATATCGACAATGCTCGCCATTATCTAAAATTATTTGAACAAAGCCGTTACGGTCAGACTTTCGATGGTCGCATGATGATATCAACAACATGGTGCAAATTGGGCGATTACGATAAAATGCTGGCGGTTTATGATGAAGCCGAAAAATACATGGATGGCGATACTATCAACGAAAATTATGCCACTATACTACACAACCGTTCTGTTGCTGCTGAAGCACGTGGTCAATATCGTAAGGCTTACGAATACACAAACCGTGCCTATGAACTGAATAAGTTGCTTAACAGCGAAATTCTGGAAGGAAAGGCACATGATTATGCCGCACGCTATCGTGCTCAGGAACAGCAGTTGGCCATTGACAGGTTTACCATGCAAAACCGTATGCAGAAAATCATCATCATTGTCATATTCGTAGCTTTGGTTCTAACTGTTCTTCTCTACAATCATACTGTTTTCCAAAAAATGGAGCTGTCGAAGAAGAATCTGGCATTGGTTAAGATGATTGACGAAAGTATCAAAAAACCACAAACTGTAGCCAATGCTACCGATAAGAAAATCAGCAGCTGCCTCTCCAAGGCTTGCACACTGCTTCGTGAACAGCCTGAAATGACAGTTGTAGATGTGGCCAAGGAAGTCGGGATGACTCCGCACAACCTGCAGAAACTGTTCCGCGAACAGTATGGAATCAGTTTGAGGGAATACATAAACTCTCATCAAACGGGAAATGTAAAGGAAAAAACCGATGGAAAATAGGATTGGAACAATAATAATAGGAATTGGCAACCGCGCTGAAGCCCCGCATGTCAACGAGATTATCTCAAAGCATTCAAAAATAATAATCGGACGTCTGGGGCTGCCCCGCAACGAGGGAATGAGCCTGATAAACCTGGTGGTTGAAGGCACCACAGACGAGATAGGCTCCCTCACAGGACAGCTCGGGAAGCTTGAAGGCATTGAGGTGAAGTCGGCAGTGCTGAAAATTAGCCATTAGCTATTAGCCATTAGCTATACAAAAAACCATTTTATGAAACTATTCAAACACATTATTAATCTCTTTTATCCGCGCGTCTGTGCAGGCTGCGGGAATTTGCTGCTTGAAGGAGAGGAAACCGTCTGCACCACCTGCCGTTTTCTGTTACCAAAGACCGGCTACGAACTCAATCCGGGCAACCCTTTGGCGCAGATGTTCTTCGGACAGATGCCATTCAATGCGGTGATGGCGGAGTTTTTCTTCAGCAAAAGCGGAAGGGTGCAGCAGCTGATTCACGGATTGAAGTATCACGGCAGCCGTGAAAACGGTCTGTTCTTAGGCCGTGAAATCGGGAAAAGTCTGGTACAAGCACCTGATTATCAAGGTATAGATGTTATTATACCCATTCCTCTTCATCCCAAAAAAGAAAAAATCAGAGGTTATAATCAAAGCGCTGTCATAGCGGAAGGGATTTCACAGACAACCGACATACATGTAGACGAAAAAATCATGTTTAGGGCCATTTTCACCGCGACTCAGACCAAAATGACCCGTGAAGATAGGTGGAATAATGTCGAAAATATCTTCATCTTAAAAAGCCCGGAAAGGCTTAAAAACAAACACGTTTTGCTGGTTGACGACGTGATTACCACAGGTGCCACCCTGATGTCGGCCGGCAAAGCCCTGATGCAGGTGGAAGGAATAAAAATCAGCGTGGCTACAGTTGCCTGCGCAAGTAACTGATTTTTTGATTATTTTTGCGAGGTGAAAATCGTGCTGCTGGCCATAGGAAAAACCGACGAGGCATATCTCGAAACTGGTATATCGAAGTATATCAGTAGGTTGGAGCATTACGTACAGTTCGAGATGAAAGTGATTCCTGACATCAAGAACCGCAAGACTCTCTCCGAGGCACAGCAGAAAAAGCAGGAAGGTGAGCTGATTTTGGCACAGCTTACTGCGGGCGACGAACTGATACTTTTGGATGAAAACGGCAAGACATTCTCTTCAAGGGGTTTTTCGCAATGGATTGAGCGTCAGATGAATACAGGCTGCAAGCGCCTGATTTTCGTCATAGGCGGACCTTACGGCTTCTCGCAGGAGGTTTACGACAAGGCCAACGCTAAAATCAGTCTCTCGGAGATGACTTTCTCGCATCAAATGGTGCGGTTGGTGTTCACTGAACAGCTGTATCGGGCGTTTACGATTTTGAAAGGTGAGCAGTATCACCACGATTGAAGTCGGGAAATCACCGGCAAGAAAGATAAGTTTAAATTATGTAATATGAAAAAACTATTTCTTACAACAATTGCAATTATTCTATTCAGCACTATCGTCCGAGCTGACGAGGGTATGTGGATTCCTGCCTTGCTTCAGAGAAATGAGGCTGAGATGCAGGCTATGGGCATGAAAATCACTGCCGACGACATCTATTCAATCAATCACAGTTCAATGAAGGACGCCGTGGTGCTCTTCGGAGGCGGCTGCACTGGCGAAATAGTCAGCGACCAGGGACTGCTGCTTACCAACCATCACTGCGGCTACGGCTGGATTCAGCGCCACTCGACCGTGGAGCATGACTACCTCACCGACGGTTTCTGGGCCATGACAATGGAAGAGGAACTCCCCTGCCCCGGCCTTACAGTCACCATGCTGAAAAACATGGTCGACGTAACCGATAAAGTGCTCGAGGGTGTGACAGATCAGACCACTGACGAAGAACGCGCACAGTTGGTCAAGGAGAACATCAAAAAGCTTGTCGAGGAGATGGAAAAAACCACAGAATACAAGGTGACAGTGGAGTCTTTCTACCAGGGAAACCAGTATTTTCTGATGTACAACGAGATATTCAAAGACGTCCGTATGGTCGGCGCTCCGCCTTCAAACATCGGCAAGTTCGGCGGTGACACAGACAACTGGGTATGGCCCCGTCATACCGGTGACTTCTCAATATTCAGAGTGTATGTGGGCAAGGACGGCAAACCGGCCGAATACAGCGAGGACAATGTCCCTTACAAGCCGGACTACCACTTCACAATTTCTCTGAAAGGTGTAGAAAAGGACGATTTCACCTTTGTGTTCGGCTATCCGGCCCGCACCAATGAGTATCTGCCTTCAGTTGCTGTAAATCAAGAAGCCAACGTGATTTACCCTGTGGTTGTAGACCTTCGCACACAGATTCTCGACATTTACAACAAATATCAGGAAAAAGACGCCAAAGTGAGAATTCAGTATGCTTCCAAGCATGCCGGTTTGGGCAATGGCTGGAAGAAATGGATGGGCGTCATAGAAGGCATCCGCAGTTTCAAGGGAATAGAAAAGAAACGCGCATTTGAAACGGCTTACAACGACTGGTGCATGCAGGCCCGCAACCGCATGAAATACATGCACGCCCTGCGTGACTTCACCCCTGTTTACGAGGAATATGAGAAATATCGCATGGCTACGACCTACATGACCGAAGCCGGCTTCTCTATTGAACTTATTAGCTATGCCGCCAGTTTTGCCGAACTTGGTGAAGTGACAAAAGACACTCCTCAAGAAGAAATTGACAACATTATCAGTTCTTTAAAAGCAGAAACAAAGGCATTTTTCAAAGATTATTATCAACCTATCGACGAGGAGGTTGCGGTGACAATGCTCGAGGCATACCGTGCCGCTCAGCCAGAGGATTTCCGTCCAGAGATTTTGAATGAAATCGACAAGAAATACAAAGGCGATGTGAAAGCCTACGTCGATTACCTCTTCAAGAAATCAATATTCACTTCTGAAGAAAATGTCAACAAACTGCTTGACGGATTCAAGCCCGCAAAGGCCAAGAAACTTATGAAAGACCCAGCAATCGTTGCATATAACAGCATGTATGAATTCTATAGAGATAACGTGAAAGATAAATCAAAGGAATGCAACAACCGCATCAACAATCTGCGCCGTGTCTACATGGAAGGCCAGATGAAGATGATTCCTGAGGTTTATCCTGAGCGTAACCTCTACCCTGACGCTAACTTCACTCTCCGCGTGACTTACGGCAAGGTGGGCGGTTTCAAACCGAAAGACGCTGTCACATACCGTCATTTCACCACCCTTGACGGCATAATGCAGAAGGAGAATCCTGACATCTACGATTACGTTGTAACCGACAGATTGCATGAGCTTTACGATGCCAAGGATTATGGCCGTTATGCAGATAAGGACGGCAGCATGCACGTTGCGTTCATTGCCGGCAACCATACAACAGGCGGCAACAGCGGCAGCCCTATACTCAATGCTGAAGGACAGCTGCTCGGCCTCAACTTCGACCGCACCTGGGAAGGCACCATGAGCGACCTGGTCTACGACCCGTCGATTTGCAAGAACATCAGCGTCGACATCCGTTACGTGCTGTTCCTCATCGATAAATACGCCGGCTGCACACGCCTCATCGACGAGATGACAATCGCTGAGTAAGATGGCAGAAGGTCAAAAATTCACAGAGCGCATACTATCCTGTGTGCGCTCTGCCACTCCAAGCGCGCTGAAGACCATTTGGTGGCTAGTCAAAATAATGGTCAGCGTGTCGTTTGGAATAATGCTGTTGCAATATTTCGGCGTCATTGCCTGGATTTCAGAGCAGTTAACCCCATTGTTCTCAAGTTTCGGACTTCCGGGAGAGGCAGCCCTCGCCTACGTCTCGGGCTATTTCGTGAACTGCTACACTGCCATGGCCGTTATGAGCACTTTAAGCCTCGATATGCGAGCCGCAACGATTTTGGCTGTTATGGTACTCTGCTCGCATAATATGATCGTAGAGACCACCGTACAGGCCAAAACGGGCTCTTCTGCCCTCAGGATAGTGGTCATAAGGACTTTATCGGCTTTCATTTTGGCTTTTGTCTTAAACAAGATAATGCCCGGTGAGTTTGTCGCGAGGGAATCTCATCTCGTAACGGCAGAGAATGTAACGTTTATGGTAATGCTGAAAAGCTGGGCTCTGCGTACTGTACGCACCGTCGGACTGATGGTGGTGCTGGTCTATGCCCTGACGCTTTTGCAGCGCATTCTCAATGAATTTGGCATAATAGAGAAGATTTCCAGCTTCCTGAAGCCGGTGATGGTGTTCTTCGGTCTGCCGCCTCGTACGGCCTTTTTATGGCTTGTCGCCAACACCCTCGGTCTCGCCTACGGAGCCGCAGTCATGATTGACGAGACAGAGAGCGGAAGCACTACAAAAGAAGAAAACGATATCTTAAATCACCACATCGGGGTCTCTCATAGCAACCTCGAGGATTTGCTGCTTTTCACCGCTATGGGAGGCAGTTTCCTGTGGATGCTTTTGTCAAGATGGGCGATGTCACTTCTTCTCGTCTGGGAACGAAAAATCGAAATGAAATTCCGTCATCATTAATTGTTTTTGCGTCTTTTAGCGACTGTGTAACCAGCCCCCAGCGCCGTCAGCACCAGCAAGCCGCTGCCTAATGGCGCAGGAGAGTTGCTGGTGTCGCCTATAATCGTGTTCGGCATCAACAGGCTAAAGACTCCGGGGTCGCTGATTCGTGAAATGTTTTCCCAATCGTTGACAAAAGCGTCGCTATATTGAGCGCCTGCTGTAAGACTCAATGTGACAATCAATGCTAATGCGAATAATATCTTTTTCATAGTGTGTTCCTCCCCAATTATTTAACAACAATCTTCTGTGTTTTTCCATTCAGTTTGAAGATGTAAACTCCTGTTTGAGACGGTTTTTCAACCATCTCTACACCGGTTACACGACGGGTTGAGATCATTCGTCCCATAATGTCGAACACCTGCAGTTCGCCTTCGCCGGTGACGATGATGTCGTTGCCGTTCTGATAGGCGAATATCTCAGTTGGTGTTGAAGAGTTGTCGTCGTTGTGGGCGATAACTACCTCGAAACGATCCTTACGGTCGTTAGGCATTCCGATGAAGGTGTAGCTGTCGTTGGCGAGCATGTCGACATCCGCACCGGCCACCTTGTCGATGAGGTGCAGATAGCTGAAGTTGCCGTTGGCATTGACCGACAGAGTGTATTGGCTCATGTTTTTGCTTTCGAATCCGAGGTCGATGACCTTGGTGTCGTCAGACATATCAACAGAGGCGAAACGCTCATTGTTATAATTCACGTAAAGCATAGGGGCATGCTCATTGCGGTGCTCAATCTTGTTCAAGCCGCGACCAGCCTTGAACTCCACGCAGGCCTTGTCGGTAAAGTTGTTGTTCTTCACTGTGAACGTGATGTTGTCGTTGTTAGAATACATACTTCTATCCGGATTATAGGCGGCAGATGTAATGAGGAGTTTAGTCTCATCTTTAATTTGCACCAATATGGCTTGTGTAGGGGCAATCGGCACGTTGTTTCCTGTCAGATTCCAAGTGCCGTTGGTGCTTAAGGTGTAATATTTATCTTCCAAAGGGTAACTTGGGAAATTCTCGCCTCTTACGATATTGTGCGAATATGGGTTGCCGATGAGGTTGAACCCCTTGTAATCTTCGTGTGCGCAAGCATACGACAACTGCACTTCTATATCCCTGACATTCAGATTGCCCGTGAATGTGATATTTTTGACGGTGGAGCGGTAGAGATAACCATAACCGCTGGTCAATGAGTCGAAGAGGTTAGCCTCGTTACGATGCTCTTGCCATAAAAGATTTTCTTCATCATAACGATAAACGTTATAATTCTGTGGGTTGGCAGGTGCAAAGGTGCTAATCTCGAGGTTTTTTACCGGCGAAGCAATGAGATACCATCCATTGGCGGGCTCGATTGTCCAAGCGCTGGTGGTTTTCTGCATGGTTACCGGCACTGAGGAGTTGCAATACAGCTGTCCTCCATCCTCAATTGTGATACTGCCACCTGATAACATGGTGATTTTATCGGCATAAGCTATATATCCGGCAGGGATGGTTACTGCGGCATTAATTCTAATATTGTTGTTTTCTGTCGGCACATATCCTGTGCTCCAGTTGGATGCATTGCCCCATGCTCCTGCCGTGTTGAAGGTGTTTTCCGTCAATATGGCTGTTATAACGGCATTGATGTCACCCATTGTAAGGGCGTATGGGTTAGAGCTGCCGGTGATGCTGCCAGATGTGGTTTGCGCTGTAGCGGTGAAAACGGTATTGTCGTAGTCGATGTTCAGTCCCAATACGTCTCCATTGGCAGCGTATAATGTGCCTTCGTGAGAGACAGCGACATTGCCATAATACTCGAGATGAGGTACGGAGTATCCGTTAGTGACTGCCTCGTTGATGACAAAAGTAGTGTTTTCTCCAGCGGTGACGGAATGCACATGTTTCACATTAAGTGATGATTCCTGCACCAACGTTTCCATGTTTTCAAAGTCTTTATAATAGCAGTTTGTAAATGTACCACGGACTAGGCCTCCAACAAACAGATAGAAATCATTTTTCTTGGTGATGGATATTGTAGATGGTGCAAAGAAGCAGTTGGTGATAATGGCCTGTGAATTGTCTCTTGTCCAGCCCACAAAGCTGCCGCCTTCATAGCCATTGGCATCGGTGTAGGTGATGCTTCCGGTGAACGAACATCCTTCAATGACTACAGTTTCGCCTTTGTCGACAGCTCCCACTATACCTCCGGCATCGATGTCATTATTGTAACTTGAACTTATGGCGACGTCACTATAACAGTTTATGATATGTGTCTGGCCTGATGGAGCAACGTAAGGATTACTGTTCCATGTGCCGTCGACAAAGCCAGCTACGCTTGCCGGACGCATGTTGTTGGTTGTGATTGTACCTGTGAGTCTGATATTCTTAACTGTCGCATTGAACAAACAGCCGAAAAGCGAAGTGGTGTTGCCACCATTGCTGAGGTTGAGAGTGATGGTGTGACCGCCTCCGTCGAAGATGCCTTTGAAAGGCATGTTTTCAGATCCTGCCATCATTGTCACTGTGATGTCTGAGGTCAAGAGGAAGAACTTACCTTCGTATGCTTCGCCTCCTGACACAGCTGTTGCAAAACTGATCCATCTTTCATTTGAACCTATAAGATATGGGTCATCTTCGTTGCCTGAGCCATCTGTGGTTTCCATTTTCGGTCTCGCCTTGTCTTCAACCACCTGCCAATGGCTGCTGCCAAGCAATGACACCAGTTCTTCTGCTGTCTTTCCTATGCCACTGGTGCCTTGAGGGTCTCCCATTGTGGCGGTATAGTAAGAATTGTTGGTGGTTAGCTTGCTGCTTTTCTCCATTCTTGCGAAGGTCTTGTGTCCGTCAGGGTCGAGTGTCAGTTCTGTTGGGTCGAACAGACAGTTGGTTAAGGTGACGTTGTTGTTGGCATAGCCCACAAAGCCACCGCATTTTTCTGTATTGTTGCCTATAATCCTGCCGTCGAACAGGCTGTTGCTGATGGTGATTGTCGAGCCGTCGGCTGTATGAGACACTAGGCCTCCGTGGGTGCCGTCACCACTGACGCTGCTGTTGATGGTGACGTTGCTGCGGCAGCGCATGATGTTGACGGTGCCGATGGCACGAGCGACTATGCCACCAGCGTATTTGGTGTCAACGGTGATAGAGCCTTCAACATTCAATCCGGTGATTGTGGCGTCTTCCACGTATCGGAACGGTGCCGTATAATCAGAGATACTGTACAGCGTAACGTTGATGGTATGACCGTTGCCGTCGAAATTGCCTTTGAAAGGATTGTCTTTGTTTCCCACCATGTAGATGACGTCGATGTCGGCATCCAACTTTATGCACTTTCCGTTAAAGGAGTTGCCAGCGTTGACTTCAGACACCATATAATTCCAGTTGGCAGCATTGGCTATTTTATATGGTGCATCAGGTGTTCCTGTACCTGTAGGGAATGGCTCAATGTCGATACCCATCTTTGGTAGAGCCACATTATTGGTGTTTTGCCAGAAATTCTCGCTGAGTGCTGTAACGAGTTCGTTTGTCGTCAGACCACTTCCGTCGATGCCTTGGGCTCCTCCGAAAGGAGTCTTGTAATAGCAATGCGACAGAGCGAGGTCTTCACTCTCATCCGTTCTGGCGAAGGTTTTATGACCGTCAGGGTCTGTGTTCAGTTCTGCAGGGTTGAACAGACATCTGTTGAGACGGGCTTTCGCATCATCGTCGACCCAACCGATAAAACCACCGCATTTTGTTGTTTCGGTGCCGATAATCTTGCCGTTAAACAGACTGTAACTGATGGTGGTGTTGCCTGATTCAACCTGCCCGATAAAGCCACCATGTGACCCGTCACCGTCTCTGTCGCTGTTTATGGTGACACTACTAATGCAATTCTCGATGGTGTTGGTGCCGTCCGATCTGCCCACTATACCACCGACATATTTCTTCGTAGAGATTACAGAGCCTGTCACCTGAAGATTCTTTATTGTGGCATTTTTTATGTAACGGAATGGTGCACAGTACTCAGATTTTGTTCCCTGAACGAATTTGATGGAGTGACCATTGCCGTCAAAGTTGCCTGAGAAATATTTACTACTGCTTGTGCCAACCATCTTACTCACGACAATGTCTTTGGTGAGTTTGAAATACTTGTTCCTGTATTCTCCATTACTGATTTTATCAGCTATAAATCTCCAATGAACCGGTGAAGAGATGAGATATGGGTCGGAATAGATACCCGTTCCACTCATTGGAGAGCATGTGACATTCTGTTTCGACAAAGCATAGTTCCTATTATCCACTTTATACCAATTATCGCTACCAAGTATTTCTACAGCTTGATCCACAGTCATGGATCTTCCATCGATGCCTTGTACGGAACCCATGATTGACTTGTAAATAGCAGTATCAAACATCATAAATGCGTTGCCACGTGCAAAAGTCGCACATTCATGCGAATCAACGTTTATACCGGTTGGGCTGAACAAACAGTGATTAAAATACACGGCACCCTGGGCTTCACCAACGAAACCGCCCCAGGAGTGACCACTATTTCCTCCTAATAACTTTCCCTCAAACAAACAGTTGGAAAAGACAGTGCAGCCATTGGCAACAAGCCCTACGTAACCACCGCTATGGGTATCCTTATTTTCATATCCTACATCATCCGGAATTTTGGCAGTTATGGTAACAGCGACACGACAGTTGGATATCAAGTTTGATCCTTTTGCCTTACAAGCTAAACCAGCAGAATACCTGTCTATTGAATTATTACCAGTAATAGAATGATAACCGTGAATATATATATTTCCTTCTACCCTTAGATTAACAATGGTGGCATTATTAAGACAACGGAAAAGTCCTTGATGAAAATCTTTCTGGTACCAATTATTGGTATAGTTAACAGTAATCGTATGACCATTGCCATTAAAAATGCCATTGAATGATTGGTCAATTGATTCAGTCCATGAGGCACTTCCAACGAATATATCAGTATTAAGATTAATGTCCAGACGGACATACTGATTGGCATAATCAATGCCATCAGCAACATCATAAGCAAAATACTGCCAATCAGTAGTATTGTTAATGTAATAAGGCTCGTCTATAGTGCCTTTACCAGGTAGTCTGGGCTCCTGTCCCCACATCATATTTGCGGAGAACGTCACAAACAGAAGCACCAAAAAGCATCTGATTGTGCCACTTAATGTTTTCATATAACTTGAATGTTTTATGGTGTATCAATTAATTGTTTTTGCGCTTGCGTGAAACGGCGTAAGCGCCACCCAGTGCTGTCAGCACAAGAAGTCCGCTGCCTAATGGCGCAGGAGAGTTGCTGGTGTCGCCTATAATCGTGTTCGGCATCAACAGGCTAAAGACTCCAGGGTCGCTGATTCGTGAAATGTTTTCCCAATCGTTGACAAAAGCGTCGCTATATTGAGCGCCTGCTGTAAGACTCAATGTGACAATCAATGCTAATGCGAATAATATCTTTTTCATGGTATATTTCCTTTCTATTTTTTATTTCTAATCTCGGTCGCCTTAAGGATGTCTTATCTCACCACAATCTTTTGTGTCTTCTCATTCAGTTTGAAGATGTAAACACCATACAGTGACGGCTTCTCAACAGTCTGTACACCGTTCACATGTTGTGTCATAACCATTCGTCCCATAATGTCGAACACCTGCAGCTCGCCTTCGCCGGTGACGATGATGTCGTTGCCGTTCTGATAGGCGAATGTCTCCGTTGCCGTTGTAGCAGGGTCTGCATTATATCTTAAAACGACCTCGAAACGGTCTTTGTCGTCGGTCGACGAGCCCACAAAAGTGTAGCTGTCGTTGGCGAGCATGTCGACATCCGCACCGGCCACCTTGTCGATGAGGTGCAGATAGCTGAAGTCGCCGTTGGCATTGACTGTCAGAGTGTATTGGCTAATGTTTTTGCTCTCGAAGCGGAGGTCGATGACTTCAGTGTCGTCAGGCATGCAGACAGAGGCGAAGTCTTCGTCATCGTGTCTCACGTAGAACATTGGGGCATCGGCATTATAGTGAGTCGGCTTGTTGAAGCCGTGGCCATCACGGAATTCTACACAGGCCTTGTCCATAAACTCGCTGTTTTTGACGGTGAACCAGATGTTGTCGTTGTCGGCTTTGTTTCCAACAGGGCCAACCATACTGTTGGTAATGTCGAGCGAGCCAGCCTCTGGCTTGGCTTGCACCAGTATTCCCTGACCCGGAGCTATGGCTACGTTGTCTGTCGTAAGAGTCCAAGTGCCGTTGGTGTTGAGCACGCAATAATTTTCCTCAAGGTAGTCGTTGGCGATGGCATTGCCCTCGGCTGAGCCTTTGTAAATATTGTGCGAGAACGGGTTGCCGATAATATTGAAACCTTTTAAATCACCAGCTCCTTCGGTGTACGAAAGATCGTATCTTACAGGTGCATTGTTGAGGGTGCCGTTAAACGTGATAGCACCTGAATTTGTTGTGCGGAACAGATATCCGCGGCCATTCTCGAACGATGAGAACAGATTGCTTTCATTACGATATTCCTGCCACATATTGGTTGGCTCGTCGTAACGGTAAATGTTATGATATTCGCCACTAGTGAGACCTGTGACACCTGCAAACGTCTGCCCGTTGACAGGCGATGCGATAAGATACCATTTGTTTTCTCCTTGGTATGTGGATGCCTCTATTGTCTTTTGCACCTGTGCCGTAATAGTGTTATTTGCCATCAGCTGTCCTCCGTTTCTTATGATTATAGAGCCTTTCGATGGCATTGCAATACTATCGACAATGGCAGTACATCCGCTTGGAATGATTGCCGCATGTGTAATGGCTACATCACAATCGTTAGGTACTTTTCCTAGACTCCAGTTGCTTGCAACGTTCCAATCACCGTCTTTATTGAAAGTGTTAAATGAAATATTTGCAGTGATTATACAGTTGTTGTTTTTATCATTCATGGTAAACGTGAAAGGATTACTACTGCCGCTTAGTGTGCCGTGTGAAGCGGAGAAACCATTGTGATGATAATTGTTGTCACCTCCAGTATAGCCGAGGGTTAGACTTAAAACATCTTCATAACCGGCGCGAAGCGTGTCGGCGTATTTGATACCATGGTTGTTGCCATAACTGGTAAGGCCGCTGACATTGTAGTATACAGTATCCGTTTCGGCATTTTTAACAGTGGTAAATCTGTTCGGTATGATCGAACGTCCACGCTTGCCTTGTACCTGAAGACCTTTAGAGATCAAACTTGCGGCAACACTGTTGTAATAGCAGTTGTTAAAGGTTCTATTACCAAATCCTCCAACGAACATATAATGGTAATATTGAGGGTCAGGATCTGTAGTGACAATCTTTGTTACTGTGAATTCTGATGGAGCAAACAGACAATCTTTCAAATTGACATTTGCATTATATTGTGTAAAGCCCACCAAACCGCCACCCTCGTAGCCGTTACTGTCGCTATAGATAATTTTGCCAGTGAATACACAGCCGGTCATATTAAGAGTCTGATAGGTATTGACACGTGCCACGAAAGCTCCGGCATCGATATCCATGTTATAATTAGAAATAATAGTGACACTGCTTGAGCAGTTCAGAATGTTGACAGTACCTTGAACGAAGCTTGTGATACTTGCCGGACGCATCCTGTTGGTGGTGACTGTACCTGTAAGGTTCAGATTCTTGATAGTGGCATTTTTAAGTGCAAGGAATGGAGCCACCCAGTCGCTGCCCGTACCTACCAAGTTGATGTTGAGCGTATGACCGTTGCCGTCGAATGAACCTGAGAAATAGGTGTTTGTCTCAGCAGTGGGATATAACTGATCCAAAGTGCATCCTACCATTGTGCTTATGTCTATATCAGCATCCAATCTGAAAAACATTCCGCTATAGCTGTTGCGACCGTTTACCTGTTCCATCAGATAGTTCCAGTTAGCGGTAGAGGCAATGATATATGGGCTTTCCGCTGTTCCTGAACCTGTAAATGGAGTGACTTGGAAATCCATCACCGGCAGTGCCGCATCAGCTATGTTTTGCCAATTTTGCCAATAATATATGCCACCAAGTGCTTCAACGAGTTGATCTGTCGTCATAGAACTTATTACATAAGTGCCTTGAGCTTCTCCGAAAGTGGCCTTGTAATAGCAATTTGTCAAGGTGAGGTCTTCATCCTGTTCCGCTCTTGCGAAGGTCTTATGACCGTCTGGGTCTGTAGTCAGTTCCGCGGGATTGAACAGGCTGTTATTGATATAGGCTTTTGTATCATCGTCAACCCAGCCGATAAAGCCGCCGCAATATTCAGTCTTGGTACCGATAAACTTACCGTCGAACAGACAGTGATTAATGGTGACGGTTCCAGTTTCAATCTCCCCGATAAAGCCGCCATCTGTTCCGTCGCCGTCAACACTACTGTTGATAGTTATACTGCTTCTGCAGCGCTCGATGGTGCATGTGCCAAATGATTTGCCAACTAAGCCCGCGGCATTTTTTTTGGAGGTGTAGATGGTGCCAGTAGTATGAAGATTTTTGATGGTCGCACCATTTATGATGCGGAATGGACCGCACTTGTGATTCTTTGATGTGTATGAAAAAGTGATTGTATGGCCTCTGCCATCGAAAGTGCCACGGAAACTTTTGGTTTCATCCTCGCCTATCATGGTGTTGACATTGATATCACTGGTCAACGCTAAAAAATCACCGCTGTATGTTTTAGTTCCACCGTTAACTTGGTTGGAAATGTAGTTCCAGTTGCCATCCGACGCTATAATGTACGGATCGTTCTCTGCGCCCGTGCCTGAAGGAGCTACCAACGTGTGGAGGATTGGGACTACTTTATATATTGTTAAAGTATCACTACCATCAATGCTAATTCCGTCATCGATAATTTCCCAGTTGCCACCGAGTGCGCTGCGAAGATCCTCATTTGTCATTCCGCTGGCATCATAGCCTTGTGCTGTGCCGAGAACTTGTTTATAATAGTGTCCACTTGCTGAGGGTGAAAAGTCAGAACGGTAAAAAGTCTTGTTGCCATTATCCTTGACATTGTAACCGGTAGGATTGAAAAGACAATTTGTAATACTGAGGTTTTTAGATTTGGCCCAGCCGGTGAAACCGCCCCAACATTTTGTATCTGGGCCTTCTAAAGAACCGTCAAAGAGACAGTCGGTAATGTATACGTCAGCTTTAGCGTAGCCCACCAAACCGCCATGGCTGCCGTCGCCATTGACGCTGCTGATGATATTAACACTGCTACGGCAACTAATGATATTGCAGTCTTCACCGTTTCCGACAATGCCGCCGGCATATTTGTCGCTGGCATTGATTGTACCTGTAACATGAAGGTTCTCGATAGTAGCATCTTCCACATACCTAAATGGAGCTATATATTTTTTTTTGTCTTTATCTATGTTGTCCAGACTGTGAAGGTTTGTTAGGGTGATGGTATGACCGGCACCGTTGAAATGACCTTTGAAAAAATACGTTGTAACGCCTTTGCTATCAATAATTTTAGGTTTTCTATTATGATTAGCTCCTATGCATCTGCTAACGGTTATGTCATTAGTAAGCTCGAAGTATTTACCTGAATAAGTATTACCATTATAAACTTTATCACAGAGTGTGTTCCAGTCCCCTGTGTCGTTGATTTTATACGGGTTGGCTTGAGTTCCATTTCC
>Ga0265298_10005421_pt1 | contig 16013 bp, 11 predicted proteins | sample AusTroGonzalo_MG_3_FD_193486 | JGI IMG/M metagenome (GOLD analysis project Ga0265298, IMG submission 193486) | Bovine rumen microbial communities from tropical cattle in Woodstock, Queensland, Australia - Gonzalo_01 | ecosystem: Host-associated > Mammals > Digestive system > Stomach > Rumen ... | reverse complement strand
CTGATGCAGAGTTGTAACTCACGTGCCAACGGCATTGCTGCCTATGTGGATTTCCGCCAAGACCTGACCGACTGGCTCACCATAGATGCCGGACTGCGCTACGACCACCACTCTATAGCTGGCGGCGAATGGATTCCTCAGGCAGGTATCGTTGTCCGTCCTATGGCTACTGGCGAGGTGAAGGCGATGGTCAGCAAAGGTTTCCGTCGTGCTAATCCCAAGGAGATGTTCCTCTATAAGTCAGCTAACGAAGACCTAAAGCCCGAGCGCCTATGGAACTACGAGCTGTCGTGGCGTCATCGTCTAAATGGTGGCTTTACCTATGGTGCCAACCTCTTCTATATCAAGGCTGACAACCTGATTCAGACCATCAATATGCAAAATGTGAACACGGGCGAAATCGAGAACTGGGGTATTGAACTAGAAGCAAAATACCCTGTCTGCTCCTGCTTCAATATCAATGCCAACGCATCGTACCTGCACATGAAGGAGAAAATAGTGGCGGCTCCTGAAGCGACTGGCTATCTGGGTGTCGACTACCGTAAGGACAAGTGGTTGGCTACGCTGGGCGTGCAGTATGTGAACAATCTCTATACCGAGGTGGGCGCTAACGAAACCAAGGAGAACTTCTGTCTGGTCAACGCCAGCGTCACCTATGCTGCCACGAAAGCCCTCAGCATCTGGGCGCTTGGTGAAAACCTGTTGGCACAAAGCTACGAGATCAACCTCGGCTATCCTATGCCCCGTGCTACATTTATGGGTGGCGTAAGCGTGAACTTTTAAAGATGAAAGATTAAAGATTAAGATATGGAAGCAAATGTAAAACTGTATGCGTACAACTACGCCGAGGCAAAGACCTATCTGTGGGCACTGGTATTCGTGGCCTGCAACCTAATACTCCCTCAAGTGTTTCACCTTATTCCACAGGGCGGCATCATCTTTGCACCCCTGTCGTTCGTCATCCTCGCCGGTGCCTATAAGTTCGGCTGGAAGACGGGACTGCTGGCTGCTCTTGCATCACCGCTGGTAAACCATGCCATTACAGGTATGCCCGCCTGGGGAGTCATGCCCGTCATGACGCTGAAACTCGCCATCATTGCACTCGTTGCAGGACTGGCAGCCCAACGTTTCAAGACGATTAGCCTACCGCTGGTAATCACTGTCGTACTCGTCAGTATGGTCTTCGGAGCCCTTGGAGAACTGGTTATCATGGGTGGTATCTCAGCGACCATCAGCGACGTCACCATTGGCTGGCCTGGTATCTTGCTGCAGGTCTTTGGCACCTGGCTGATTGTTAAATACGTGAAATGAACCTGATTCAGAAGATACGCACCTCGTTCACCACCCAGCTCGCGCTATGGGTGGCGGGCTTCGTGTTGGTCACGTCGAGCCTGGTTATCTTCTTCCTTGCCAGATTCTCGCAAGACGCCATTCGTGATGAGACCATCGACACGACGATGCAGGCGTTAGAGAACACAGCACTGCGTATCGACAATACGCTACGGCAGGCAGAGATGACAGCACGGTTCGAGAAACAACGGATGCTTATCAACCGCTCACGCATTGAGGACCTCATCGAAGAGAATGGCTTTCTGGATAAGATTCAGCAGGCTTTGCCTCATGCACAGCTCTATGTCACCCGTCGTGATAGCAGCCAGTTTGACACCTTCATCACAGGAAGTGGGGCAAGCTACCGCCAGTTGGTTTATGAGGATAAGGATATCTATGTATTCTCACAACCCATAGGCGAGCGGAACTACAGCCTTGCTGCCGTATGTCCTGCTGAAGATATCTATGGGAAATATGTTCGCATGCACTGGGTTCTGTTGTCGTGGGCAGTTCCCGTCATACTCCTCTTGCTCATCATACTCTACTACGTTATTGCCTACCATCTGCGCCCACTGCACAGTCTGGCAGACTCGGCACAAGCTATTGCGCAAGGTAAACTGGAAACGCCGATTAGCGATACACACCATCAATATGAGACGGGGCGCCTACAAAACAGTCTGTCCCAGATGCAACGCAGACTGACAGCCTACATCAACGAGATGCGGCAGAAACAGAACATGCTGAACCAGCAACATGCGGAATTACAGGCTGCCTATGACGAAGTCCAAGCCTATGAGAAAAAGAAGACAAAGTTCCTGCACGACATGACCGCTAGTATGGCTGCCCCCGTAGAGCATCTCTGTCACAGCACTGATGCCATCTGCCGCGACTATTCGAACCTCTCGAAGAACAACATGACCATCCTGCAGACTGACATCATGCAGAGCAGTGAGACGATTGTTGAACTACTGGATCAACTCATCAAAGACCCCGCCAGCTCATGAAACGACTCGTCCCATATATCCAGCAGCACCTCTCGCTGCGCCTTGGTCTGCTCATCGTGCTCATCGTTACGGTGGTTTTCTCCCTACTCTTTAACTACCTGCTCTATCGCTGTAGGCACTTTATCCAGAACTCTGCTATCGAACGTGCCACCCAACTGTTAGACAACACAGCTGAGCACATCAATGGTATTATGGAGGAGACAGAGCTCGTCACCAATTTCCTGGCAACGACTACGCCACACCATCTGCACCCTGACTCTCTGTTGGCCTTCACCCGTCGCGCCATTATCGAGAACCCCTTCCTTACGGGTATGGCTATCTCCATGGAGCCCAATTTCTTCCCAGAGATGGGACGCTACTATTCTGCCTATTCGCTGCGTGACAGGACACTAGGCTCAGACAGTATCACTACCGTACGCGAAGGGCCCTTTGAGTACTTTGATGCCATCTGGTACAAGACACCACGCACACTTGGCACACCCTGCTGGGTTGACGCCTACGACGACTATAACGAGGGAACACTCTCCTCGCCCGACTACCTTACTTCCTACTGTTGTCCTATGCGTGACGAAGAAGGAAACTATCTGGGTAGCATCACAGCCAGCCTCACGCTGAAATGGCTCTCTGATGCTGTGACCAGGCTGAAGCCCTATGCTAACTCGTCGGCCATCATGATAGGGCACAATGGTACCTATCTCGTCCATCCCGATACCGCTAAGCTCTTCCGTGAGACCATCTTCAGCGATGCTGATCCTGCGGCTGTCAACGACATCAAGATGCTGGGACGTTACATGCTTGTCGGTCATAGTGGTATAATGCAGACCATCGTCGACGGACGCCCTGCTTTCATTTTCTACCGTCCCGTACAGCGTACGCAGTGGAGCATCGCCATCGTCTGTCCTGAGAGTGATGTCTATGCACGCTACAACAAGCTAATCATCGTTATCTGGTTTATCATTGGCTTCGGCATTCTCTTGCTCATGCTTTTCTGCTACCAGACAGTGCGCCATGCCGTTCAACCGCTGAAAGAGCTCGACGAACAGGCCCAGCGCATTGCTGATGGTCACTTCGACGAACCGCTACCGGAGAGTCCGCGACATGACAGTGTAGGACGACTGACCAACAGCTTCATCCTTATGCAGCAGTCACTCGCCCAGACGGTCAATAACATTCGCGACACCAATGCCGAACTCTCCGCACTCAACTCTCAACTGACCGAGGCCTATCAGCTTAAACTTGACACGAATCGTCGCAAAGCCGAGTTCATCCATGATATGTATCACGAGATACGCACACCACTCAACATCATCAGCGGCTTTGCACAAGTGCTTACCGCCAGTCGTCACAGTCTGGAGGCTGACGAGGTAGACGATATCACGGCCCGCATGCAAGAGAGTGCCAACGACATCAGTAGACTAACGCGTAAACTTGGTGAGGTGGCAACAAACATATCAAAAAACGAACAATAATATTATGAAGAAACTAATCACTATTTGTCTGTTGGCAACAGTCTCTGTGCTCCCAGCACTTTCACAGACACAGCCATACAAGAATCCACAGTTGACGGCTGAACAGCGTGCTGACGACCTGTTGAAGCAGCTGACATTAGAGGAAAAAGTCAGTCTGATGATGGACACATCGCCAGCTATCAATCGTCTGCAGATACCGCAGTTCCAATGGTGGAACGAGGCATTGCACGGCGTGGGACGCAACGGTTATGCTACCGTCTTCCCCATCACAATGGCGATGGCTGCTTCGTGGGACGATGCCCTGCTGCACCGCGTCTTCACGGCAGTGAGTGACGAGGCACGAGTGAAAGCCCGTCAAGCAAAGGCCTCAGGAAACATTCGCCGCTACCAGAGTCTGTCGTTCTGGACACCTAACATCAACATCTTCCGTGACCCACGATGGGGTCGTGGACAGGAGACCTACGGTGAAGACCCCTTCCTCACCGCTAAGATGGGACTGGCTGTCGTACGTGGTCTGCAAGGTATGACCTATGATGGTCAGTGGATAGGCAACTACAAGAAACTGTTGGCGTGTGCCAAACACTTTGCCGTACACAGCGGACCAGAGTGGAACCGCCATACCTTTAACGTAGAGGACCTGCCCGAGCGCGACCTTTGGGAAACCTATCTGCCAGCCTTTAAGAGTCTGGTGCAGGAGGGAGAGGTGGCCGAGGTGATGTGTGCCTACCAACGCATTGACGGTCAGCCATGTTGCAGTCAGCACCGCTATGAGCAGCAGATTCTGCGCGACGAGTGGGGTTTCAAGGGACTCATCACCAGCGACTGCGGTGCCATCCGTGACTTTCTGCCTCGTTGGCACAATACTGCTAAAGACAGCGAAGAGGCATCTGCCCAGGCAGTTCTTGCAGGAACAGATGTGGAATGTGGTTCGGAGTACCGTCACCTTCCTGAGGCCGTGCGTCGTGGTGATATCAAGGAGAGCGACCTCGACCGTTCGCTGCGCCGTCTGCTAATCGCCCGCTTTGAGGTGGGCGACTTCGATAGCGACGATTTAGTCGAGTGGACGAAGATTCCTGCTTCAGTCGTAGCCTCAACAGCACACAAGCAATTAGCCCTCGATATGGCACGCAAGAGTATCGTACTGCTGAAAAACAACGGTATTTTACCGCTTAGCAATACTGCGAAAATGTCGCAGCACACAAGCAGTATTGTTGTCATGGGGCCCAATGCCAACGACTCCGTGATGCAATGGGGCAACTATGCCGGCTATCCCACCAAGACCGTTACGGCCTTAGAGGGTATTCGCCAACTGTTTGGTAACGTTCCCTATGTGCAGGGCTGTGGACTGACCCGCAACGAGAGTTACGAGAGCCGTTTCAAGGAAATGGTCTCTCCCTCAGGCGGTCAGGGCATCCAGGCGCTCTACTACAACAACACCGATATGACGGGGACGCCTGTCACCACCGTGACAATGACAGAGCCCATCAAGCTGAGCAATGGCGGCAACACCGTCTTCGCGCCAGGTGTCAATCTGGAGAATTTCTCAGCCAGCCTTGAGGGTACACTCATCCCTACACGCGACGAGGCTCTCATCTTCACCATTAGCGGTGATGACAAGTTGCGCCTATTGGTCAATGGTGACACCATCGTGAACCTCTGGCAGGCTCGTCAGCGCATCCAACTGGCACAGAAGGAGATTGCCGTCAAGGCCGGTCAGCACTATCGCATACAAATTGAATATGTTCAGGAAACGGGGTATGGCGCACTGAATTTCGACATCCAGCACAAGGCCTCGCCCACGCCACAGGAGATACTGACACAGTTGAGTGGTGCTGAGACCGTCATTTTCATTGGCGGTATCTCACCTCGTTTGGAGGGTGAGGAGATGCGCGTCAACGAACCAGGCTTCCGCGGTGGTGACCGTACCAGCATTGAACTGCCACAGGCACAGCGTGACCTATTGCGCACCCTGCACGAGGCTGGCAAGAAGGTAATCTTTGTCAACTGCTCAGGTGGTGCTATGGCGCTGACACCAGAGTTGGAGACTTGCGATGCTATCCTCCAGTGGTGGTACGACGGCGAACAGGGTGGCGCTGCACTGGCAGACGTACTGACGGGACGTTATAACCCCTCTGGCAAGCTACCTGTCACTTTCTATCGCAGTACTGACCAGTTACCCGATTTCCTCGACTACACCATGAAGAACCGTACCTACCGCTACTTTACGGGTGAGGCACTGTTCCCCTTTGGTCACGGTCTTAGCTATACCACATTCTCCATCTCCAAACCATCAGTCAAGGCCAAGGGTAATTCCGTCAATATTACCGTGAAAGTAAAGAATACTGGTAAGGTGGACGGTACAGAGACTGTTCAACTCTATTTCCGTCGCACCGCCGACCAGGATGGTCCCCTCAAGACGCTCTGCGGCTATCAGCAGGTGTACCTGAAGGCTGGAGAGTCGCGCACCGTAACGATAACCATTCCTCGCCAGCATCTGGAGACATGGGATGCTCTGTCGAACACCATGCGTTTCCAGCCAGGAAAATATCTACTGATGGCAGGAGGGTCGAGTGCCGACAATATGCTACAAACAACAAACATCAAATTATAATAGACATTACAACTATGAAAGATTTTAATTACTATGCACCGACAGAGGTGGTATTTGGTAAAGAGTCAGAAGAACAGGTGGCTCAACTGATTAAGAAGTATGGTGGCACAAAGGTGCTGGTACACTATGGTGGCAAGAGCGCTGAGAGGTCAGGACTGCTAGACAAGATTTGCGGACTACTGACAGCTGGTGGCGTTGAGTTCATCAAGTTGGGTGGCGTGGTACCCAACCCACGTCTATCCCTGGCGCAAAAGGGCATCGACATCTGTCGCAAGGAAGGTATCGACTTCATCTTGGCAGTGGGTGGCGGTAGTGTCATCGACTCATCAAAGTGTATTGCCTACGGTGTACCTTTCGAAGGCAACGTCTGGGAAATCTACCTGGGCAAGGCTGAACCTAAGGAGATGCTACCCGTAGCCGCTGTGCTGACCATTCCCGCTGCAGGCAGCGAGATGAGTGAGTCGAGCGTGATTACCAATGAGGATGGCGACGTAAAGCTAGGCTACTCCAACAACCTGTCGCGCCCAAAGTTTGCTATCATGAATCCAGAGCGTACGTTCACACTACCACCCTATCAGACGGCAGCAGGTGTCACCGACATGATGATGCACACAATGGAGCGCTACTTCACCAAGGACGACGACATGGATCTGACCACCGACCTCGCCGAGGCGTCGTTGCGTAACATCAAGAATGCGGTCTTCGCTGTGCTGAAGGATCCTGAGGACTACCGCTATCGTGCACAGATTATGTGGGGCGGTTCGCTGATGCACAACGACCTGACGGGCTGTGGTGGTACCGGTGACTGGGCTACCCACCAATTGGAACATGAGCTCAGTGGTATGTTCGACGTTACCCACGGTGCTGGTCTGGCAGCCATCTGGCCCAGTTGGGCACGCTACACGATGCACGAGAACCTGCGTCGCTTTGTGCGTTTTGCCGTCAACGTGATGGATGTGCCCAACGACTTCACCGACCCAGAGGGCACCGCCAACAAGGGTATTGAGGCTATGGAACGTTTCTACCACGCTATCGGTATGCCCATCAACATCAAGGAGCTCATCGGCAAGGACATCACTGATGAGGAAATCAAGGAGATGACGCGTAAGTGCAGTCGTGACTACACCTCTACCTGCGGAGCCCTGAAGGTACTCAAGGCTGAGGATATGGAGGCTATCTACCGAATGGCCAGAGGATAGGAATAGCAAAAAGTAAAGAGTGAAAAGTGAAAATTTGCTGCACAGCAATCACTTTTCACTTTTTTTTTGTACCTTTGCGCCCAGTTAAACGAAAGCATATGGAATCAAAACTGGTTATTTACAATACGCTGACGCGCCAAAAGGAGCGTTTCGAGCCGTTGCACGCCCCCAATGTGGGTATGTATGTCTGTGGTCCTACCGTTTATGGTGACCCCCATCTGGGTCATGCCCGTCCTGCCATCACCTTCGACCTCTTGTTCCGCTATCTGAAACATCTGGGTTACAAAGTGCGCTACGTGCGCAACATCACGGACGTAGGCCATTTGGAGCACGATGCCGACGAGGGCGAAGACAAGATTGCCAAGAAGGCGCGTCTGGAACAGTTGGAGCCTATGGAGATTGCCCAGTACTACACCAACCGCTACCATCAGTATATGGATGCACTGAATGTGCTGCGCCCCTCTATCGAGCCCCATGCTACGGGTCACATCATTGAACAGCAGCAGCTTGTACAGCAGATTCTGGATAATGGTTTTGCCTACGAGTCGAATGGCTCCATCTATTTCGACATCGAGGCCTATAACAAGAAATACCACTATGGCATTCTCTCTGGTCGCTCACTGGAGAATATCAAGGATGAGAGTCGCGAGTTGGCAGGTGTTGGCGAGAAGCGCAACCAGGCTGACTTTGCCCTGTGGAAGAAGGCGCAACCCGAGCATATCATGCGCTGGCCCTCACCCTGGAGTGACGGTTTTCCTGGCTGGCACTGCGAGTGTACAGCGATGGGACGCAAGTATCTGGGCGAGGAGTTTGATATCCATGGCGGCGGTATGGACCTCATCTTCCCCCACCATGAGTGTGAGATTGCACAGGCTCAGGCCTCGATGGGCCATCCTGCCGTTAAATACTGGATGCACAACAACATGCTGACCATCAACGGTCAGAAGATGGGTAAGTCGTACAATAACTTCATCACGCTGGAACAGTTCTTCACAGGTAACCACCCGTTGCTGGAGAAAGCCTACTCGCCCATGACCATCCGCTTCTTCGTGCTCTCTGCCCACTACCGTGGTACCGTGGACTTCTCGAACGAGGCCCTGCAGGCTGCCGAGAAAGGACTGGAGAAGTTGATGAATGCCATTGCCGACCTGGAGCGCGTTCAGGTATCAGACAAGTGTGATGCCGAGACTGAGAAGGTGGTTAAGAGTCTGCGCCAGAAGTGCTACGACGCGATGAACGACGACCTGGCCACACCACAGGTTATCAGCAACCTCTTCGAGGCTTGCACCGTCATCAACAAGCTCGTAGACCATAAGGCCACCATCTGTGCCGACTGTCTGAAAGAGCTCTCCGACACCATGCACCTCTTTGCTGAGGACATCCTTGGTCTGAAGGCAGAGAAGAGTGGTACTAACGATGAGCGTGAAGCTGCCTTCGGTAAGGTGATGGATATGGTTCTAGAACTCCGTGCTAAAGCTAAGGCCGATAAGGACTGGGCCACCAGCGACAAGATTCGCGACGAACTTGCCGCTGCCGGTTTCGAGGTCAAAGACACTAAGGACGGTGTGACTTGGAAGCTGAATAAGTAAACCCGTACGACAACAGACAACAACCCCAATAGCTATGAATAAAAAAGGACTATTCTTCATGATGCTTGTGGCAGTGGCCACAACGCTGCAGGCTAAGGTGCGCCTGCCACACCTGGTCAGTGACAATATGGTGATTCAGCAACAGACCGACGTACGTCTGTGGGGCTGGGCAAAGCCAGGCAAGAAGGTGACAGCCACTACGTCGTGGTCGAACCAGAAGGCAGAAGCCAAAGTCGACAAGCAGGGTCGCTGGTTGTTGACGGTAAAATCGCCAGCAGCATCCTACGAACCGCTGAGCATTACCTTTGACGATGGTGATGGCAAGCTAACCATTAGTAATGTACTCGCAGGCGAGGTATGGGTCTGTGCCGGACAGTCGAATATGGAGATGCCCGTCAAAGGCTTTGGAGGTTGTCCTGTGGTAAATTATAACCAAGAGGTGCTGGGGTGTGCTGGCAAGCGTCAGGTACGCTCGGCCAAGATTCCCAGTATCATGCGTATGACTCCCCAAGAGGATGCAGACACCCAGTGGCGCGAGTGCTCACCAGAGACGGTTGGTGAGTTCTCTGCAACGGGTTATTTCTTTGCCAAGCTGGTAAACAAGACCCTCGACATCCCCATTGGCCTCATCGAAGCCAACAAAGGTGGAAGTCGCGTGGAGAGTTGGCTGACCAAGGAGAATCTGGAGAAATACACCCAGGAGCCTACCGACACTATGGGTATCGTCAACTTCAAGAAGGAATGGGACTACCATCGTGCGCTGGTATGGGGTAACGGTACATTCCATCCCATCCTGAACTATACCGTCAAGGGCATCCTGTTCTATCAGGGCTGCTCGAATGTTGGCGATCCTGGCAATCAGTATTCAGAACGCTTGAAACTACTCGTTGAACAATGGCGCCAGCAGTTCGGACTGGGCGAAATACCATTCTACTTTGTACAGATAGCTCCCTACGAGAGCGGCAACAAACTAGGTACATGGAATGCGCTATTGCAAGAGCAGCAATTCCGCGCATCACAGATTATCCCCAACAGCGGACTGGTATGCACTAACGATGCCGTCTATCCTTACGAGACAACCCAGATACATCCTGCTCAGAAGCAGAAGGTGGGTGAAAGACTGGCTTTCCTAGCTCTCAACAAGACCTACGGTATGAGCAGTATCATCTGTGAGAGTCCGTCATATAAAGATATGCTTATCAAGAACGATAGCGTGCTGATTCACCTGAACAACGAGTGTGGTGGTACCAGTCGCTACATAGACATCGAAGGCTTTGAGGTTGCAGGTGCCGACCGCGTATTCCATCCTGCCAAGGCTCAGCATTTCTGGCAACCTGGCGGTGCTTATTGGGATGAATGTATCATCATCAAGAGCGACGAGGTCAAGGAACCTGTTGCCGTGCGCTACTGTTTCCGTAACTGGCAGTTGGGCAACCTGGCCAATCAGGGAGGATTGCCGCTATTCCCCTTCCGTACCGATAATTGGGAGTAATGGAGCATCCTTTAGAGAAATTCAAATACTGCCCCGTTTGTGGCAGCACACACTTTGAAGTCAACAACTTCAAGAGCAAGAAATGCAGGGATTGCGGATTTACCTATTATGCCAATCCCTGTTCTGCTACAGCTGCATTCATCGTTAACGACAAGGACGAGCTGCTGGTGGTAAGACGAGCCAAAGACCCCGCTAAAGGAACCCTTGACCTGCCTGGTGGCTTCTGTGATATGTATGAAACCGTTGAGGAGGGTATGCTTCGAGAGATCAAAGAAGAGACAGGACTTGACGTTGAGAACATCGAATACCTTTTCTCTTCACCCAACGTCTATATGTATAGCGGCATGGGGGTCCATACGCTTGATATGGACTTCCTTGTTCGTGTTCACGGTGATTCCGTCGCCGTAAAAGCTGCTGACGATGCAGCCGAGGCTCTTTGGATACCTATTAACAAAGTTAATCCTGCTGAGTTCGGGTTGACAAGCATCCGAAACGCCGTCATCCGTTTTTTGACAGAAACGTTAAGAAAATAAAAAATTACATATATAAATAAGGTGTAACCAAAACTTTTGCTTACTTTTGCCGCCCAAACGAATAAAGAAAACAATTAAAAGGTAAGATAATGCAAAAGAATTTGGTGATAGTAGAGTCTCCTGCCAAGGCGAAAACCATTGAGAAATTCCTGGGCAGCGACTACAAGGTCATGTCGAGCTACGGTCACATCCGCGACTTGAAAAAGAAGGAGATGAGTATCGACACCGGAACGCTCGAACCCGAATACGAGATACCCGAAGAAAAGGCTAAACTCGTCAAAGAACTGAAAAGCAACGCAGAGAAGGCAGAGAAGGTCTGGCTCGCATCCGATGAAGACCGCGAGGGAGAAGCCATCTCTTGGCACCTTTGCGAAGTATTGGGGCTGGACGAGGAGAAACCAACCGTATCGTCTTCCACGAAATTACCAAACCGGCTATTTTGAAGGCCATTGAAACGCCACGTCACCTGGATATGAACCTGGTGAATGCGCAGCAAGCTCGTCGCGTGCTGGACCGTCTTGTAGGTTTCAAGTTGTCGCCCGTCTTGTGGCGTAAGGTAAAGCCCGCCCTGTCAGCAGGCCGCGTGCAGAGTGTTGCTGTCCGCCTGATAGTAGAGCGTGAGCGTGAGATTCAGAATTTCCAGAGTGAGGCCTACTATAGCGTTGCCGGTATCTTTGCTATCACCAATGCCGATGGTTCACAAACAGAGGTAAAGGCCACACTAGCACAGCGCTTGAAGACCCACGAGGAGGTAGAACAGTTCTTGCAAAAGTGCATCGACGCCACCTATACCGTACAGTCTGTCAGCAAGAAACCACTGAAGCGTACCCCTGCACCTCCTTTCACCACCTCTACCCTGCAACAGGAGGCTGCTCGCAAATTGGGCTTCACCGTCAGTCAGACGATGATGGTCGCCCAGCACCTGTATGAACACGGACAGATTACCTATATGCGTACGGACTCTGTGAATCTCTCCGGTCTGTGTATCAATGCCAGCAAGGAGGAAATCACGAAGCTTTATGGCGAGGAATACAGTAAGGTACGTCAGTATCACACTAGTTCAAAGGGCGCCCAGGAGGCTCACGAGGCCATCCGTCCTACCTACATGGATCGCACGGAGATTGAGGGTACCGCTCAGGAGCGCAAGCTCTATGAACTCATCTGGAAGCGCACCATCGCCAGTCAGATGGCTGATGCAGAGATAGAGAAGACTACTGTCAACATCGCTGTCAGTGGTACTGAAGAGCTGTTTGTTGCCCAAGGTGAGGTATTGAAGTTTGATGGTTTCATCAAGGTTTACCGCGAATCTATTGACGATGAGGACAACCAGGAAGAGGAGAGCCACATCCTGCCACCGCTGAAGAAAGGTATGGTGCTGACCCGTCGCGAGATTCAGGCTACAGAGCGCTTCAGCCAAGGTCCCCAGCGATATACGGAAGCTTCTCTAGTACACAAGTTGGAGGAGCTGGGTATCGGCCGTCCGTCAACTTATGCCCCCACCATTTCTACCATCCAGCAGCGCGAGTACGTGCACAAGGGCGATAAGAAAGGTGAGGAGCGCAGCTATACCATCGACACACTGAAGGGTAAGCTCATTACACAGAAGACACGCAAGGAGATGGCTGGCTCGGACAAGGGCAAGCTGTTGCCGTCTGATATCGGTATCGTTGTCAATGACTTCCTGATGAAGTATTTCCCCTCTATCATGGACTATAACTTCACCGCTAAGGTAGAGCAGGACTTCGATAAGATTGCTGAGGGTAGCACATCATGGACAGGCATGCTGAAGAGTTTCTACAAGAAGTTCGAACCCACCGTAGAGAAGACCATGAATGCCCGTCAGGAGCGTAAGGCCGGTGAGCGCCAGTTGGGAATAGACCCCAAGAGTGGCAAACCCGTCTTCGTGAAGATTGGACGCTTCGGTCCTGTGGTACAGATTGGTTCTGCCGAGGATACCGAGAAGCCCCAGTTTGCACAGTTGCCCAGCGAGAAGAGTATGGAGGCACTGACGCTGGAAGAGGCTCTGGAACTGTTCCAGCTGCCACGCACCCTGGGAGACTTCGAAGGTTCGCCCGTCGTTATCGGTGCCGGTCGTTTCGGTCCCTATGTGTTGCACCAGAAGAAATACACCTCACTGCCTAAGGACATCGACCCAATGGCTGTCACACTGGAAGAGGCTGTCGACCTCATCAACGAGAAGCGCCAGCAGGAGACTCAGAAACACATGAAGATATTCGTAGAGGATGAGAAGCTGGAACTGCTCAACGGACGCTACGGTCCCTATCTGGCTTACGACGGCAAGAACTACCGAATCCCCAAGAACCTGCATGCGAAAGCTACTGAGCTGACCTACGCAGAGTGTATGGCCCTCATTGAGAAGCAAAAGAAATGAAGCGCATCATCCTGATAGGCTATATGGGGTCAGGCAAGACCACCGTGGGCAAGGCACTCTCGAAGGAGACCGGCATGATGTTCTATGACCTCGACTGGTATATTGAAAGTCGCATGCGCAAGACCGTTTCACAGATTTTTGCCGAGAAAGGTGAAGAAGGTTTCCGCAAGATAGAATACAACATGCTGCATGAGGTGGCTGAGTTTGAGGATGTCATCATCAGCTGTGGAGGCGGCACGCCGTGTTTCTTCGACAATATGGACTATCTGAACCAACAGGGTGACGTCATCTATCTGAAGGCTACCCCAGAAACGCTCTACAAACACCTGCTCATGGCGAAGGTGGAGCGCCCCCTGCTGAAGGACAAGACACCTGAGGAATTGATTGCTTATATCACGGAACATCTGAAAGAGCGTGAGCCGTTTTATGAGAAGGCTCACCACACCCTCGACGTCAACGTGCTTGACAACTACGACAAGATAGCCACTAGCGTGGAACGCATCAAGTCCCTATTATCATTATAACCCATATATCCCATTCATCCCAATAGACCCATCAAACTATGAAGAAATGGACCATCGACGACTCTAAGGAGCTGTACAACATCAACGGCTGGGGTACCAGCTACTTCGGCATCAACGAAGAAGGAGACATCTATGTTACTCCTTGTAAGGATGACACGCAGATAGACCTGCGTGAGGTGATGGACGAACTGTCGTTACGCGACGTGCAGGCCCCTGTACTACTGCGTTTCCCTGATATTCTTGACAACCGTATCGAGAAGACATGGAGCTGCTTCAAGAAAGCCGCAGAGGAGTACGACTACAAGGCTGAGAACTATGTAGTGTTCCCCATCAAGGTGAACCAGATGCAGCCCGTTGTTGAGGAAATCATCTCACACGGTCGTAAGTTCAACCTGGGTATCGAGGCTGGTTCCAAGCCTGAGCTCCATGCTGTCATTGCCGTACAGTGCCAGAGCGACTCTATCATCATCTGTAACGGATATAAGGACCAATCGTACATCGAACTGGCTCTGCTGGCTCAGAAGATGGGTAAGCGCATCTTCATCGTCGTAGAGAAGTTGAACGAGTTGGACATCATTGCCCGTGAGGCCAAGAAGCTGGGTGTGCGCCCGAATATCGGCATCCGCATCAAGCTGGCCAGCAGTGGCAGTGGCAAATGGGAAGAGAGTGGTGGCGATGCTTCGAAGTTCGGACTGACCAGTGCCGAACTGCTGGAGGCCCTCGATCTGCTGGAGAAGAAGGACATGAAAGACTGTCTGCGACTCATCCACTTCCATATCGGTTCGCAGATTACCAAGATTCGTCGCATACAGACTGCCCTACGTGAGGCCTCACAGTTCTATGTGCAGCTCCACAAGATGGGTTATAATGTGGACTTCGTAGATTGTGGTGGTGGTCTGGGTGTCGACTACGACGGCACACGCTCACCATCAAGTGAGTCGTCTGTCAACTACTCCATCCAGGAGTATGTCAACGACTGTATCTACACCTTCGTCGATGCTGCCAACAAGAACGAACTGCCCCACCCCAACCTGATTACGGAGAGTGGTCGTTCGCTGGCTGCACACCATTCGGTACTCGTTATCGACGTGCTGGAGACGGCCTCGCTGCCTGAGATGCCTGAGGAGTTTGAGCCCGACGAGAACAGCCATCAGTTGGTGAAGGACCTCTATGAGATATGGGACAACCTCAGCCCACGCAACGTCTTGGAAGACTGGCACGACGCCGAGCAGATTCGCGAGGAGGTGCTTGACCTTTTCTCACACGGTATCGTTGATCTGAAGACACGTGCAGAGATTGAGGCGATGTACTGGAGTGTCTGTCATGAGATTCATGCGCTCGCCAAGAACCTGAAACACGTTCCTGAGGAGTTGATGAACATCGACAAGCTATTAGCAGACAAGTATTTCTGTAACTTCTCGCTGTTCCAATCGTTGCCTGACTCATGGGCCATCGACCAGATATTCCCCATTATGCCCATCCAGCGCCTGAACGAGCGTCCTACACGTAATGCCACCATTCAGGATATCACCTGCGACTCTGACGGAAAGATAGCCAACTTCGCTACCAACCGCCACAACTCGCACTCGCTGCCTGTGCACACGCTGAAGAAGAGCGAGAAATACTACTTGGGCGTCTTTCTGGTGGGTGCCTATCAGGAAATTCTTGGTGACATGCACAACCTGTTTGGCGACACCACTGCTGTACACATCTCTGTGAAGGATGGTGCCTACCATATCGACCAGATATTCGATGGTGAGACTGTTGAGGAGGTGCTCGAATACGTACAGTATAACCCCAAGAAACTGGTGCGCCAGTTAGAGATTTGGGTAGCCAAGAGCGTCAAGCAGGGCAAGATATCATTGGAAGAG
>Ga0265298_10005420_pt1 | contig 16013 bp, 13 predicted proteins | sample AusTroGonzalo_MG_3_FD_193486 | JGI IMG/M metagenome (GOLD analysis project Ga0265298, IMG submission 193486) | Bovine rumen microbial communities from tropical cattle in Woodstock, Queensland, Australia - Gonzalo_01 | ecosystem: Host-associated > Mammals > Digestive system > Stomach > Rumen ... | reverse complement strand
GCGGGCGTGACGCCTGCACGGTCGCACTGCGCCGCATCAACGCTCACCTCGTATTTCGGGAAACGCTCGGAGTACGTACTCATGGCCATCATGATTTCCGGACGCTGGTTGAGTTTGGCGATGAACTTGTTGGCATCATCGTTGAACTCCGACATCGGACGGTCCTGTGTATCTTGCAGCACCAGGTTGACCGAGTTGCTCGAACCGTAACCCGGCACCTGCGGCATCTGGAACGGAATAACGATGGCGTTCTTGATTTCCTGACAGTCCATGGCGAAACGCCCGTACACCAGTTCGATGATATGGTTCATGCCGGGGCGGTCGTCCCAGTTCTTGAGACGGATGATGAGGGTGGCGTAACTGCTGGCCGAACTGTTGGACATCATGCCGTAACCGTTGACTACGGCGTAGCTCTCTAATTCGGGGATGTTCTTGATCTTCTCCTCCACTTTCCGGACGATCTCTTCTGTCTCATGGAGCGTGCATCCTTCCGGCGCGCGTACCTCGGCGAAGAAGACGCCCTGGTCCTCTTGCGGTACCAGACCCGAAGGCAGACCCTTCATCGCGAATACAAGCACTACGGCCGCAATTATCAGCAGACCCCATGCCAGCCAGGAACGCTGTAGGAATTTCTGCACACCGGTCTTGTACTTGTTTGCGATGGCGTTATAGCTGACCGTGTAGGCGCGTTTGACATAGTAGTTGAGGCTTTTCTTCTCGCTCTCGTTGGGGTCAAACATCATCATCAGCGCACAGAGGGCCGGACAAAGCGTCAGCGCCGATACACACGACAGACCCACAGACGATGCCAGCGTCACACCGAACTGCAGGAAGAAACTTCCTGACGTACCCGGCATGAAGGCCACCGGAATGAACACCGCCATGAAGACCAGCGTACACGAGATAACGGCTACAGACACTTCGCTCATCGCCTGGCGGGTAGCCTCGCGTGCATCCGTAATGCCGCTTTCCATTTTCGCCATCACCGCCTCCACGACGACAATCGCGTCGTCAACCACCGTTCCGATGGCGAGTACTAAGGCGAATAGCGTCAATATATTCAGCGAGAATCCGGCGAGTTTGACTACGGCGAACGTACCCAGCAGCGATACTATAATGGAGATCGACGGGATAACCGTTGCCTTGAAATTCTGCAGGAAGAAATAAACGACTAAGATAACGAGGATGATAGCGATGACGAGCGTCTCCACCACATTGTGAATAGCGGCAAAGAGGAAGTCATCGGAGGTCTGCAGGATTTCGAACTCCAGACCTGCCGGCATCGTCGGTTTGAGGTCCTCATACAGCTCGTGAATACGTGCGTTCACTTCCGTGGCGTTGGCGCCCGGCGCCTGGAATACCATGAACAGCGTACCCGGCTTGCCGTCGATATTGGAGGTGAAGTTGTAGCTCACCGCACCAATCTCCACATCCGCTACGTCGCTCAGGTGCAGCAGGTGACCGCCGCTCGTCGTGCGAAGCACGATCTCGTTGAACTCCTCCACGGTCTTGAGCGTACCCTTGTACTCCATGGAGTACTGGTAGGCGTTCTCCGATCGCTCACCCAGCGAACCCGTGGCTGCCACGAAACTCTGCCCGCCGATAGCGGCAAACACATCGTTCGGCTCCAGTCCGTACTGCGCCATCACATCCGGCTTCAGCCAGATACGCAGCGCGTAGGTGTTACCCAGTGACATCACATCACCTACACCGGTAATACGCATCAAACGCGGCTTGATATTAATATCAATATAGTTGGAAATGAAGTCGGCGTCATACTTTCCGTCCACCGATTTGAGGGCACCGATGTGCAGAATATTGTTCTGCTGTTTCATCACCTGCACACCCACTTTGGTCACTTCGGACGGCAGCAATGCGGTCGCTTTGCTCACGCGGTTCTGTACGTTCACCGCCGCCAAGTCGGGATCGATGCCTTGCTTGAAATATACCTGGATGGACACCTCACCCGATGCGGAAGCCGAAGACGTGATATAGGTCATGCCCGGCACACCGTTGATACTCTCCTCGATCGGTTGTACCACCGATTTCATAATCGTTTTGGCATCGGCGCCGGTGTAGGACGTCGATACACGCACCGTCGGAGGTGCAATGTTCGGGTACTGCTCAATGGGCAGTGTGGTGATGCTGATGAAGCCCACCAACATGATGACAATCGAAATCGCGCATGCCATCACGTATTTGTTGATAAAAATATTGCCTTTCATAAATCACAAATGTCAAATTACAAATCACAAATGTGCTTTAAAAGAGCACCCGCTGTCCTTCCTGTACGTTGTTGGCACCTACGGTGACAATCTGCTCACCTACGTTCAGACCCGAGGTCACAATCACGTCCTGACCGTTGCCGGTATCTTCGATCGTGATCGTCTTCGCCGTCACCGTGCTGTCCGGTTGTACGACATACACCAGGCGCTTGTCCTGCAGGCGGACAACCGAAATCTGCGGAATAATCATCACATCTTTCTCATCCAACGGCAGTACGACCGTTCCTTGAATACCCGAGAACAGGTGTCCGTCGGGGTTGGGGAACGTCGCTTTGCAGGCCAGCGTACCGGTGGTCGCATCCACCACGCCGGTGAGACTCGTTATACGACCTTTGCACGGATACTCCGTGCCGTTCTTCATCACAAAGGTCACATCGGGCAGCATGGCCAGATATTTCTCCACATCGCTCTTCGACAGACCCATCGACACCTGCGCCTCAATCAGCGACTCGTTGAGCGAGAACTCCGCTTGCATCTTCTCGTTACCGCTCAGCAGCGTCAGCTGCGAAGCAGGAGACACTTGGTCACCCACGCGCGGATTGATGCCGCCGATCACACCCGTCACCGGGGCGGTAATGGTACAGAAACCCAAGTTCACACGGGCGCGGTTGGCCTGTGCCTGCGCCTGGCTCACCGCCGCCTTGGCCTGCTTGTAGTTGTTCTCCGCGTTATCCAGCATGTACCGGCTGACGATTTTCTTCTCGTACAGGTTCTTGTTGGACTCCCACTCCATTTTGGCGCTGTTCTCCTTCGCCTCGGCGGCTAACAGATTGGCCTCAGCTGCATCCAGCTCCAACTGGGCGTTACGGCTGTCGATAACAAAGAGCACATCGCCCTCCTTCACCTGCTGACCTTCGCTCACGCAAATCTGCATCAACTGACCGCTGATCTGCGGCATAATAGTCACATCGTGCTCACCGCGCATCTTCGCGCTGAACTTCATCGGCAGCGTGATATCACTCTTGCTGACGGTCATGGTTTGATAGGATGATGGAACGGGTTTCGGAATATCGAGGCCACATGCGGTCAGCATCACCGAAACAGCTACGTAGATAAATTTTTTCATATTATAATTTGTTTATTAGTGATTTTTCGCACAAATAGTGCGCAAAATTACTCTTTTTTTTTGACATATGCAAATTTATCGGCAAAAAAAACTTTGCTAATATGCTCTTTTAAGCGAAATTTATATTGAAATTAATTTTTTTTATAAAAATATTACACGCACGCTTGCATATATGAAAAAAAAGCAGTAATTTTGCAGCCCGTTTTCGTAAAAAACTGCCGTTTGGCAGCAGTTGCGGGCACAAAAAGGATGAAATTCCATTCTCCTGAAACAATAACAAACAAGCTATATTTTTAACTCAAACTCGTATGAAACCGTTAAAAGAACTGACCATCGCGTTGGCAAGTGACCACGCTGGTTTTGGACTGAAATCGATGATCCAGTTGTTTCTGGAGCGCGAAGGCGCTACTGTGAAGGATTTCGGCTGCTTCTCGATGCAGAACTGTGACTTCCCTGATTTCGCACATCCGATGGCTACCGCCGTGGAGAAAGGCGAATGTGATTTAGGTATCGGCTTTTGCTTTACCGGCAATGGTATGAGCATGGCTACCAACACCCACCCGCACGTTCGTGCTACCATCTGCTGGGAATCGCGTATGGCGGAGAACGCTCGCCGCTTCTTTGATGCGAACGTACTCTGTCTGCCTGCCGGATATGTAGCTCCGGACAAAGCGCTGGAAATCATTCAATCCTTTGTCACTACCGCTTATGACGGCGGTGAGCGCTACGAACGTCGTATTCATCATTTGGCCAATCCGAACAAATACAGGATTGAGAATGGAGAGTGGATATTAGAGAACTAATAATTGGAATTGATATGCAAAATCTTAACGTTAAATTGCACATTCTTGCACCGCTGACGGCATTGGTGGTGTTATTTATGTGGTTTGTGCCGGCTTCGTTTTTCGGCATTGACGGTCTGACTGTCGTTCAGCAGCGTACGATAGCCATTTTCTGCTACGCTGCCTTGATGTGGATGTTCGAGATTATCCCGGCATGGGCGACATCCGTTTCTACCATCGTCTTCCTCTTGCTGGCGGTGTCCAACAAAGGTCTGGCGACACCCGAAATGGGTAATCTGGTCAATTTTCGGGAGCTGATGGCTTCGTTTGCCGACCCGATTATCATGCTCTTCCTCGGTGGTTTCGTGCTCGCTATCACGGCCAGCAAAGTGGGATTGGATGTCGTGCTCGCTCGCGTCATGCTCAAGCCTTTCGGCACCAACCCAAAATGGGTGTTGCTGGGCTTCCTGACGCTTATCAGCGTGATGTCCATGTTCATGAGTAATACCGCTACCGCGGCGATGATGCTTGCCTTCCTCGCGCCGGTACTTCGTACACTGCCGGTGGACGGCGGCGGTCGTGTCAGTCTGGCCATGGCTATTCCTATTGCCGCGAACATCGGCGGTCTGGGTACGCCTATCGGTACGCCTCCTAACGCCATTGCCATCGGTCAGCTGGCCGCCATGGATATCAACATCGGTTTCGGAGCATGGATGATCCGTTTCGTGCCGGTAGTGATTATCATGATTCTTTTCTCCTGGTGGCTGTTGATGTTCCTCTTCCCCTTCAAGGCCAAGGACGTGCAAATCGTCATCGAGCCGGACGAGCATCACAAACTGGATTGGCAGTTCTGGGTAGTGACCGTCACCTTCATCGCTACAATCATCCTCTGGATGACCGGTGAGTTGACTCACCTGAACTCCAACGTCGTGGCGCTGATCCCGTTTGCGGTATTCTCCTTGGTGGGAATATTCAAACGCGAAGACTTTGAGAAAATTGACTGGCATGTGCTGTGGATGGTTGCCGGTGGTTTTGCTATCGGTACCGCCCTCAACAAGACCGGTCTCGCGGCTGCGCTCGTAGAGGCTATTCCCTTCGGCAGCTGGTCGGCTATCGCCGTTCTCATCATCGCCGGTCTGCTCGGATGGTTGCTCTCTAACTTCATTGCCAACTCGTCGGCTGCCAACCTCCTCGTGCCTATTCTGGCAGTCGTAGGTACCGCCATGAGTGAGCAGCTCGGGGCTTTCGGTGGTGTGACTACCCTGCTCGTTTGCGTAGCCGCTTCCACCTCCTTCGCGATGTTGCTCCCGATCTCCACACCGCCTAATGCCATCGCCTGCTCCACCGGTCTTATCAAGACCAACGAAATGGCCCGCGTAGGTCTTATCGTCGGTCTGGTGGGTATCGCCATCGCCTACGGTGTAATCCTCATTTTCCCGTTCAACTAAAATCTGGCAATCATGAAACGGTTTATAACCATAACCCTGCTGGCGGCTCTCTCCTGCGTCTCTCTCATGGCGCAGGAGGTGGTCAAGCAGGACAAGAAAGCGGCGGCAAAATCACATCTGCAGCAGCATTTCAAACCTTACGGATTTATCCGTAACTACTTCACCTACGACAGCCGTGAGAGTTGGTCGGGCACGGGTGACTTGTACAACTACCAGCCCAAAGACCAGAAACTGAACGACTACGGCGACGATTTGAATGCTCAAAGCACGTTTCGTTTCCTCTCTTTAACCACCCGCTTGGGTCTGAACATCACCGGCTATCAATGGCGTAGCATGGAGGTTGGCGGTAAGATTGAAGCGGACTTCTATGCCGGTCTGAGTACCAAAGGCTCAGGCACGCACTCCTTGAGTGGCGTGGCGCAATTCCGTCTTCGCCAGGCTTATTTATCGCTTGGATGGGATAGCCTGCCAATGATGAACGGAAAGAACTATGCCCGCGTGGACCTGACCATCGGTCAGACTTGGCACCCGATGGCAGCCGACCTGTGCGATGCAATCGCTCTCAACAGCGGTGCTCCGTTTGGTCCGTTCAACCGTTCGCCGCAAGTACGCATGGATGCCCGGTTGGGTAAGTACGTCACCTTGACGGCTGCCGGCTTATGGCAGATGCAATACCTGTCAACGGGTCCTGACGGACAGTCGGCTGAGTATATCGCTTATAGCAAGACGCCGGAAGCGTATTTGGGTCTCTCTATCCATGATAAAGGATGGTTGTTCCGCGCCGGTGCAGACGTGCTGAGTATCCAACCGCGTCATCTAGGAAAAGATGCCGCCGGCGTAGATATCAAAGTCAACGACCGTATCACGACGGCTTCTCCGTTCGCTTATTTGCAATACAAGAAAGGCGAGTTCTCGTTCAAGGCAAAAACCATCTTTGCGGAGTCCGGAGAGCACATGAACATGTATGGCGGTTATGGTATCAAAGCCGTCAATGCTGACGGTTCGTACGAATACACTCCGATTCGTCACAGCACCTCATGGTTCAGCCTTGTTTATGGCGGTAAGGTAGGCGCCCAGGAAGACAAGCACCCGCAAAAGTTGCAGGGAATCCTGTTTGCCGGTTATGTAAAGAATTTCGGCACGAAAGAGGCACTGGCTACAAAAACTGACGGTTCCTTATACGGATTCTACACCCCGCGTTCCAATGCAATGAACCGTATGTGGCGTCTCTCGCCCACCCTCCTGTGGACGGTCGGCAAGTTCCAGCTCGGCTGCGAGTATGAGATCACCTCGGTGCAGTACGGAGAATTGGGATCGAACGACCTCCGCGGTCTGGCAACAACAAACCTGCACTGGGTGACGAATCACCGCGTGCAGGTCATGACGAAATTTAATTTCTAAGGATCTTAGAGACTCTTGATGTACTTGTCCGCTTCGATGGCTGCTTTGGCACCCGAACCGGCGGCGACAATCGCCTGACGGTAATGCGGATCGGCACAGTCACCCGCTGCAAACACTCCCGGCACGTTCGTGCAGGGGGTGTTTCCTTTTGTCAGGATATATCCCTCCGCATCACGCTCCACGTAGTCCTTGAATAGGTCGGTGTTGGGATGGTGACCGATGGCGAGGAAGAAACCGTCAATAGCGATGTGACGAATCTCTTCGTCTGCCTCGCCTTTGCGGTAAACGAGGTCGGCACCCTGCACCTTGCCTTCGCCGGTCAGTTGCAGCGTGTTATGCTCGAACAGCACCTCGATCTTGGGGTTGTTGAGCACGCGCTGCTGCATAATCTCCGATGCGCGCAGGTACGGCTTGCGGACAATCATATATACTTTTTCGCACAAGCCGGCCAGGTAGTTCGCCTCCTCGCAGGCCGTGTCACCGCCGCCGACTACTGCCACTGTCTTCTTGCGGTAGAAGAAGCCGTCACAGGTCGCGCAGGCGCTCACGCCGCGGCCGCGGTAGGTGCGCTCGCTCTCAATGCCCAGGTATCGGGCGCTGGCACCGGTGGCGATGATAACGGCGTCGGCTTCGTACTCCTGCTCATCCTCCACAATCACTTTTTTCGGACTTGCCGAAAAATCCACTTGAGTGACGATGCCGGATACGAACTGCGTGCCGAAGCGCTCCGCCTGACGACGCATGTCGTCCATCATCGTGAAGGGGTCGATGCCGTCCGGATAACCCGGGAAATTCTCCACCTCAGTGGTGGTGGTCAACTGTCCGCCGAGCTGCGGACCTTCTATCAGAACCGGTTGCAGGTTTGCGCGAGAGGCATAGATGGCTGCCGTATAGCCCGCAGGACCCGAACCGATGATTAAGCATTTGGTTTTCATAATCGCATGTCGTTGATATAAGTATCTTTATCCGCCTGTATCGTGTACGTCGGCTTGCTTTCCACGAACGCAGGCGTTTTCATTTTGAGGGTCGTCGTTTTCTGTCCCTCTTTGATTTCAATGGATAGTGGCATCAGGTCGCCTGTCCGCACTTTGAGCACGAACCGGTTGATGCCGATGGACTGGTCTTTGGGCGTCAGGGTAACGATGGTCTGGTCGCCGGATGTTCGCTCCACCACATGGCACACCGGCACCAACGCCTGGGCGTACAGGAACGGATTGGCTTCCAGCAACTCCTGTTCCGTCGGGTTGGAGAGCGTCAGCTCGTCTATCTCCGGCGAGTACATATAAAGCGTCTGACCGTCATACGCCGCCTCGATATTGAACATCGACAGCCGGAACAGCTTCCCGTGCATAGTCAGCGTGCCCGGGTAGTTCATCGGCGCAGTCACATCCTCCGCCACCGTGACGGTGAAATCGGACTGCAGCGTCTTCTGTTCGAGGTTCGCCAGAAACGAATTGAGTATGGCCAATATAATTACCAATAGTTTCATTTTGTCTTTTGTCTTTTGTCTTTCTTCTTTGAGCGCAGCGGTCTTTCTACTTTCTACTTTCTACTTTCTACTTTGAGCGCAGCGGTCTATCTACTTCACCCCTAACTCTTCCAGCAGTTTGTCCAGCTGGTCGAGGTCTTGGATCAGCACGTCACGTCCCTTCGGGCCTTTGTTCGGGCCTACGATGCCGGCAGCCTCCAGTTGGTCGGACAGTTTGCCGGCGCGGTTGTAGCCGATCTCGAAAGCACGCTGCAGACGGCTGGTCGAACCTTCCTGCTTGGAAACCACATATCGGGCCACATCGGCGAACATCGGGTCGAGACGTTTCATGTCCACGCTGCCCGGTGCGAGTGCTTCGCCTTCACCGCCTTCGCCTACGTATTCCGGCAACTGATAAGGTTCGCGGAACTTCTGCTGCTTGGCGATGTGTGCCACGATCTCGTCCACCTCCGGCGTATCGACGAACGCACACTGCACACGTGTGATGGAGGCGTTGCCGGCGTAGAGGCTGTCGCCGCGGCCGATAAGCTGCTCCGCTCCCTTCGCATCCAGCACGGTGCGGCTGTCGATCACCGACTGCGTGCGCAGTGCTATACGCGTCGGGATATTGGCTTTGATGACACCCGTCACAATATTGACGGACGGACGCTGCGTGGCCAGAATCATGTGCATACCTACGGCGCGTGCTTTCTGCGTGATACGTGCGATTGGTGTCTCCACCTGCTTGCCGGCCTGCATAATGAAATCGCCGTACTCATCGATGATGATGACGATGTAGGGCAGGTACTGGTGATGCAGGCTGTCCGCCACCAGTTTGTTGGGGTTCAGGCGGCGCTTGACGAACTTGTCGTTATAGTCCTCCAGGTTACGCACACCGGCGTCCATCAGCAGCTTGTAGCGGTTCTCCATCTCGATGACGAGACTGTTGAGCGTGTTGATGACGCGGTCGCAGTCCGTGATGACAATCTGCTCGGGATCGGTGTCCGGCATCGCCGCCAGGTAATGGCGGATAAGCGGCTTGTACGGCGCAAACTCCACCATCTTCGGGTCCACCATCACGAGCTTGAGCTCCGTCGGGTGTTTCTTGTACAGCAGCGAGGTGATGATGGCGTTGATGGCCACCGACTTACCCGTACCCGTAGCACCGGCTACCAGCAGGTGCGGCGTCTTGGCGAGGTCGAACATAAACACCTCGTTGGTGATGGTACGGCCGTAGGCGATGGGCAGACGCATCTTCTGCTCGTCCTGGAATCGCTTGGAGGCGATGACCGAGTGCATCGAAACGACTTGCGGTTTCTCGTTCGGCACCTCGATACCGATGGTGCCCTTACCCGGCATAGGCGCGATGATACGGATACCCGTCGCGGAGAGCGACATCATGATATCATTCTCCAGCGCCTGCACTTTTGCTACGCGGATACCGGCTTTCGGCACGATCTCGTACAGCGTGACGGTCGGTCCGACGGTCGCTTTGATGCTTTCTATCTCGATGCCGTAGTTGCGCAGCGTGGTTACGATGCGTGCGCCGTTGGCCCGTTGCTCTTCTTCATTGATGACCGGAGCCGATTCGTTGTCATACACTTTGAGCAGGTCCAGTTTCGGGAACTTGAAATGCTCCAGGTCCTTACGCGGGTCGTACGGACCCAGTATCTCCAATAGCTTGGCCGGATCTTTCTCGTACAACTCCTCTTCCGGCGTCTCTTCAATCTCCAGGTTGGGTGTCTCTGGCTTGGCGTCCTCTTTCGCCTCCTCTTTCAGCAGGTCGGTCAGCGTGCCGTCCGTCGGTCCGCCGTCATCCGGCAGCGGTTCTTCTGCTACAGGCGGGGCCGTTTCTTCGGACGGTTCTTCCGTCACCGGCTCTATGGTAAACGTCACATCGTCATCTCCTTCGTCTGCGGAAGGCTGAGGGCTGACTTCGGACGGCTCGTCGTCAATAGGGATGTCGATCGTCACCTCATCCGTCGGCTCGTTGTCCTCCGGCTCTTCTGTATTCTCCGGTGTTTCCAGATCCACCGGAGTCTCTGTATCTGCCGGCTCTTCCTGCTCTACGGGTTTCTCTTTTTTCTGGAACAGCTTGACCACCCATGCGCCGAACGCTTTGCAGCGGTCTATGAAACGCGGGTCGGTCACAATCAGGAAAATGAGCAGCACCACTAACAGCAGCATAAGCGTGCCGGTGATGTTGATATAACTCGTCAGCCACTGGGATGCCCATGTGCCGAACGCACCGCCCCAGCGGTAGTTACCCATCGTCAGCATCTGCTGCGCGAAAGCCAGCACCGTAGCGCCCCATAGCATCCAGAACGTCGTGCAGCAGAACAGCTTGATGGCTTTGATGTCCCGGAATACGTGCATCAGACGCAGACCGTATATACCTACCATCAGCGCAAACAGCGCACTCACGAAGCCGAAACTGCCGTCTATCATGAACCGCGCCATGTGGGCGCCGGGCAGACCGAGCAGGTTCTTCACCATCGCGCGGTTCTCCACACGTTCCGCCTGATCCATCGTCAGCACCGACTGGTCAGCCGCACCCGTAAAGAGAAAACTCACATACGACAGCAGCAGTACCAGCGCAAACGCCACTAACAGCAGACCTACGATCATGCGCGTCTCACGCGCCGCGGCGATGCGTTTCACCGTCTCCCACCACGACGTCTTTTCCTCCCGAATGGTTTGTTCGGGCATGTCATTCACTCCGATATTTTTCGATTTTGATGAAGTTCTGGGCATATATACACAATTTAGCATGCAAAAGTACACAAAAATGTTGAAACTAGAAAATGAAATGTGGAATTATTTTCTTTTTTTGTGGAAAATCGTACTTTTCCTCCTTAAAAATACGTGCGCGCTTGCGTATATGAAAAATTATTCGTAACTTTGCGCGAAATTTTGTGCGAATGGACGAACTGATACGACATGAAGGAATCGTGATGAGCGTGAGCGGAAACATGGCTCACGTGGCGATTGTGCAGACCAGCTCATGCGCGGCCTGCAAGGCGAGAAACATGTGTATGTCGTCCGAGAGCCGCCAAAAGGAGATGGATGCGCTGATGCTTGAGCCGATGCAGGCGGGCGACCGCGTTGAGGTGGAGGTGAGGGAGCGTCTGGCCTGGCGCGCTGTCCTGCTGGCCTATATTCTGCCTTTCTTTGCCATGATGGCGGTGATGATCACGCTCAATGTGACTACGGACTATAGCGAAGCGGTGGTCGGTTCGCTGTCCCTCGCAGCCATCGCGCTCTATTATATCCTCCTCGGCTTGTTCAAGAACAGGCTGCAGAAGCAGTTCAGTTTTACCGCTAGAAAACTTTAATCAAACTAAATAACCAACTAAAAACATTCAAAACAAATGGATTGGATTGTAATTCTGATTTCTATGGGAGTGTTAGGTGTGACGGGATTGGTAGCCGCAGGGCTGCTCTATGTTGTCAGCCTGATCTTCAAGGTAGAAGAAGACCCACGCATCGACTTGGTCCAGGCGGTTCTGCCGGGTGCCAACTGCGGTGGTTGTGGCTTTGCAGGTTGCCGCAATTTTGCGGAAGCGTGCGTGAAAGCCGGTAACACAGACGGTTTGTCTTGTCCGGTAGGTGGTGAGCCTACGATGGATGAGGTGAAGAAAGTGCTGACTCCTGCGGCCGCTGCCGAAGAAGCACCTGCGGCGCAAAGCGGTGACAAGAAAGGCTTCGACCCTGCAGTTGCTGCGAAAATCAAAGCCCTGCCTACGCCGAGAGCCGTCTTCCCGATGGCACTTCGTGCTATTAATTCGTAATTTTTAATTCTTAATTTCGAATGAAAACATTTAGAATAGGCGGAGTTCATCCGCAGGACAACAAACAATTCTCCGCACACCAGCCTATCACGGAGTGCCCGCTGCCCAAGCAGGCGATTATTCCGTTGGTGCAGCATATCGGTGCACCCGCCCAGGCGGTCGTTGCTGCCGGAGACAAAGTGAAAGTAGGCGAACTGCTGGCCAAAGCCGGCGGATTCGTGAGTGCGAACATCTGTTCGCCTGTGAGTGGTACCGTTGCCAAGATCGGTGACTGGCAAGACGCATGGGGTGCTCCCGGTCAGGCCATCTTCATCGATGTGGAAGGGGATACCTGGATGCCGGAGATTGACCGCACGCCGGATATCAAGCAGCAGTGCACACTGGAGCCCAAAGCGATTATTGACAAAATAGCCGCAGCCGGTATCGTCGGTCTGGGTGGTGCTTGCTTCCCGACACACGTCAAGCTGCTCCCGCCGCCGGGCAAGAAAGCAGAAGTGCTCATCGTGAACGGCGTGGAGTGCGAACCGTACCTCACTTGTGACCATCAGCTCATGCTCGAGCACGGCGAGGAAATCATCATCGGTATCCAGATCCTGATGAAAGCCCTGGGTGTCAACCGCGCCATCATCGGTATTGAGAATAACAAGAAGGATGCCATTGAGCACATGACCAAGCTCGCGCAGTCCAAACTGGGCATTGAGGTGCTGCCGCTCAAGCTCAAGTACCCGCAGGGTGGTGAGAAACAGCTCATCGACGCCTGCATCGGTCGTCAGGTACCGAGCGGTGCACTGCCTATCGAGGTAGGTGCCGTCGTGGACAATGTGGCTACCATCTTCGCCATCTACGAGGCGGTACAGAAGAACAAACCGCTTGTCAGCCGCGTCATGACCGTCACGGGTAAGAACGTCGCCAAACCGGGTAACTACTCCGTTCGTTTCGGTACGCCGATCGAGGAGGTGATTGCCATGGCGGGCGGTGTACCTGCGGATACGGGCAAAGTTATCGGCGGCGGCCCGATGATGGGACGCGCGATGGACCATATTGAGAACATGCCGGCTAACAAACGCCTCAGCGGTCTGCTCTTCCTCTCCGAGGCGGAGAGCATCCGTCCGGAGGAGGACAACTGTATCCGCTGCGGTAAGTGCGTACAGGCCTGCCCGATGGGCTTGGAGCCTTATCTGCTCCAGCGTCTCGGCCAGTTGGAGATGTGGGAGGACTGCGAGAAGCACGACGTCATGGATTGTATCGACTGCGGTTGCTGCGTCTATACCTGTCCTGCCCATCGTCGCCTGCTCGACGGCATCCGTCCCGCAAAAGCAAAAGTAGGAGCCATCCTCCGCGAACGCGCTGCAGCCAAAGCGGCAGAGAAAAAATAAATCTGAAATCATAAATTTGAAATTTGAAATATGAAATCATTCATTACAACTCCGGCTCCGCACGCACATAGTGGCGACAGTGTCCGCCGGAATATGCTGCTGGTCATTCTTGCGCTGTTGCCTGCCTATGCAGTCTCAGTATGGCAGTTTGGCATGGGAGCATTGATCACGGCGGCCATCAGCGTACTCGCCTGCGTCTGCACCGAGTGGCTCATCAGCCGTTTCCTCCTCAAGGAGCAAAGACAGACTATCGGCGACTTGTCAGCCGTGCTGACCGGTCTGCTGCTCGCTTTCAACCTGCCGTCAAGCATTGACTGGTGGATTGTTCTCATCGGCGCCGTCGTCGCTATCGGCGTAGGTAAGATGACTTTCGGCGGTCTGGGACAGAACCCCTTCAACCCCGCGCTCGTAGGACGTGTGTTCCTGCTCATCTCCTTCCCCGCACAGATGACCACTTGGCCGGTTGCCAAAGGTTTTGCGACAAACTATCTGGACGCAGAGACCGGCGCTACCCCGCTCTATTATCTCAAGCACATCGTCAAGACCGGTGACGGCAGCACGCTCGGCGAACTGCCCAAACTGTGGGATGCGTTCATCGGCGTGATGGGCGGCTCGCTCGGTGAGGTCAGCGCTATCGCACTCATCATCGGCGGCATCTTCCTCATCTGCTGCCGCGTCATCACATGGCATATTCCGGTTTCTATCATCGCTACCGTGGCCCTCTTCGCGGCTTGCACCGGTTGGTGCGGCGTACTGCCGGCCGGACTCACCACCTGCGATTATGTGGGTTATGAACTGCTGACCGGTGGTCTGATGCTCGGTGCGTTCTTCATGGCTACCGATTATGTGACCAGCCCGATGACCGCATGGGGCAAAATCATCTTCGGTATCGGCATCGGACTCATCGTCATGGTTATTCGTACGTGGGGTAACTATCCGGAAGGTATGTCGTTTGCCATCCTTATCATGAACGCCTGCGTTCCATTGTTGAACAAATTCCGTCCGACCCGTTTCGGCGAGAAGAAAAAATAAGGAGGTACAGCTATGGAAAAACTTCAAAGTTCATTGCAGAACATGATGCTCAGCCTGGTCATCATCTGTATCGTGGCTGCCGGCGCGCTGGCAGGTGTCTATACGCTGACCAAGGCTACTATTGATGCACAGGAGAAAGCCAAACAGCAGGCTGCCATCATGGCGGTGCTGCCGGAGGGCTGCACTGTGGCTAAACCGGAAGAGGCTGACGGACTGACTACCTACAAAGCCTATCAGGGCGAAGAATGGGTGGCTACCGCAGTAGAGACATCCGAAGTTGGTTTCGACGGACCGCAGGTCATCATGGTCGGTTTCGACAGAAAAGGCACCGTCATCAACTATGAGATTCTCAAGCAGACCGAGACGCCGGGCCTGGGTGCTCACATCACCCACTGGTTCAAGAATGCCGACAAGCCTGCGCAGAACATCATCGGCCGTAAGGCCGGCGCACTGCGTGTCAACAAAGACGGTGGTGACATCGACGCTATCACAGCAGCCACCATCTCCAGCCGCGCATTCCTCAAAGCCATCAACAAGGCCTATGCCGCTATCGCCGAAGAGGAGATAGATGCTACCACCTCGGCTTCACAACAACAACCTAAAGAAGAAATGGAGGCTAAAGATGAGTAATGGATTAAAAACTTTCACCAACGGCATATTGAAAGAAAACCCCACCTTCGTTCTGGTGCTGGGTATGTGCCCCACGCTGGCTACCACCACCAGTGCCATCAATGGTATGGCGATGGGTCTGGCCACATTGTTCGTGCTCGTTTGTTCGAACATCGTTATTTCGCTGCTCAAGAACCTCATCCCCGACAAAGTGCGTATTCCGGCATTCATCGTAGTCATCGCTACGTTCGTGACCATCGTCCAGTTGACGATGCAGGCTTATCTGCCCGCCATCTATGACGTGCTGGGCCTGTTCATCCCGCTGATTGTGGTGAACTGTATCGTGCTCGGTCGTGCCGAGGCGTTTGCAGCCAAGAATAGCGTCGGCCTGTCTGCTCTGGACGGTCTGGGAATGGGTCTGGGCTTCACGCTCGCGCTCACTATCCTCGGTGCCATCCGTGAGTTCCTGGGTTCCGGTGCCATCTTCGGCCTCCAGGTGTACAGCAGCAACTACGCTACGTTGATTTTTGTCCTTGCCCCGGGTGCCTTCATCGCATTGGCTTACCTCATGGCTATCGTGAACAAAATCCAGAAAAAGTAATTCGTAATTTTTAATTCGTAATTAGTATGGTTTACTTCCTGATATTTATCTCTGCGATATTCGTTAATAATATCGTATTGAGCCAGTTCCTGGGCATCTGCCCGTTCCTGGGTGTAAGTAAGAAAATCGACACCGCGCTGGGTATGAGCGCTGC
>Ga0265298_10005418_pt1 | contig 16019 bp, 14 predicted proteins | sample AusTroGonzalo_MG_3_FD_193486 | JGI IMG/M metagenome (GOLD analysis project Ga0265298, IMG submission 193486) | Bovine rumen microbial communities from tropical cattle in Woodstock, Queensland, Australia - Gonzalo_01 | ecosystem: Host-associated > Mammals > Digestive system > Stomach > Rumen ... | reverse complement strand
AAAGTATACAGCATGACCTGTCTTTAGGGCAAAGGTATATCTTGCTCCGTTGTAATTAATTGTGAAATTGTTTCCATGTAAATGACCTGAGACAAAATCTTTAACTCCTAATGATTTAGCAACTTCAACAAATTCTTCATTGCGAGGATAATTTGTTCCGTCTGTACAATAAACGTCTCCCTCTGCGCTTTCTGGATGATTTAAATAATATTTATATGCGTTACGATGTGCTAAATCTTTGTGTGTAAACAACATGCTTTCTACATACACGTTATCATTATTTTCTTTTATCCCGTTGGCGGTCCACTTAAACCAATTTTGTTGTTCGGTTGTTAAATCACTATTAAAACCAAGATCCATCATGTATAAAGTTTTTAGAATCTTACCATCTTCTTTAATATTAATTGCATAGTTACCAAATGAGCCTAAATTAGTTGGACCTCTTTTAAATAGGGAGTATTTTCCCTTTGAATAAATTTCACAGGCTTTTTCGAAAGAGATAACGCCTGAATTATAATCGTTCCCGCCATCGTGGTTTCCAAATATTGGAGCGTAAGGAATTTTGTATGAATCAAGCCATCTAACTAATGATTTAATAGTGAGCCTATTTTCATTAGACATAGTTTGGTCGCCTGTTAAAGTAATTAGGTCTGGTTTATATGTATTTACGAGGTACGTGATCTCATCATGTATTTCTTTCTTAAACTTAACTTTATCTAAATCCGCTATTTGAACATCCGCTAAGTTGAGTATCACAAAGTCTTTGTCTTTCTTTTTCTCTAAGGTTGTAATTTTATTAATGTCGAACTTATCGGTCTCATGCCATTCATCAACAATCTTTTTACCTTTATATCGATGAAAGAAAGTAAAATAAACTAAAGATCCTGCTGTTAATGAAACGCAGGTAAGAATTGAAACGATAATTAATGCACGTCTTTTGCCTTTAGTCATTTTATTCCTCTACAATAACACTTCTAAATAACCAATCTTTAATGAATTGTTTTTCTTCATCTGTATGGAAAAAGTGTCCTGCGCCTTTCATAATTGTTAACTTTGTTAAAGGATGGTTTTCTAAGAATTCAGCGATGTTTTCAATATAAACAAGTTCATCATGTGATCCATATAAAATATTTGTCGGAATGTTCCAACTATCTTTATGGTTGCATAAATAATTGTAGAAATCGTAGTTTAAAACTGTTCCATCTTTGCAGACAATAGTACCTTTTTCTTTTAATGTGCCTCGTGAAATGTTGTTATCCATCATAATGTTAAAAATTAATTGAGACATGCTTGCAACAGGCGAAATAAAGAATGCTTGAGAGATACTGAAATCACTTAAATATTCATATGTATAAAATGCGCCTATTGAATTGGCAATTACAATAATTTCCCTGTAATTTTCCGTTAATTTTTTAAATTTTTCATGAATTTCTTCTTTTAATTCCCATGGATTTTTATCTTCATATTCTAATCCAACAACATCATAACTTTTGTCGAAATAATTGAAATCTTTTGCTTCTTCATGAGATCCGTGTAATCCATGAATATAAACGACGACTCTTTTTTCTTTTCTTAAATTAAATCTATGTGCTTCTAACTTCTTGTCTAATTTTTCAACTTCAAAAAGTTCGTTTGCGTCTAATTCGTATTCACGTAGTAAAAGTAATATCTTTTCGTACGTCATATCTGCATCACCGTTTTCGATGTGCGAAATGACTGACTTTCCAGAATAGCCTAAAGACTTTGCTAAGGCCTCTTGAGATAGTTGCCTTCTTTGTCTAAATTTCTTAATTTTTGGACCAATCGTTTCTTTTTCCATTTTCTTATCCTGCTGCTTGTATTTTATATAAAATATTTGTAAAATTTAACTATAAATGAAGTCCCGGCAGTCCATCTACACGATAACAGCAGAACTGGGCTTCTTTTTTAATATCTACCATTTGCAAAACAAACAATATCTTTATATAATGTTATCGTAAGAACGGAAGCCCCAGCAGTCCCTCTACACGATAAGGTAGGACTGGGCTTCTTTTTTTATCTTAAGATAGTGCTTAAGATTTGCAAAAGAAGGCATAGAAGAGCAAGTTTAAGGAGTTTTGACAACTCATTCTCGCTTTTCACGGCGGGCTCCCTCCTTTCTCCATATAGGAAGATCGCAAGGGTTTCCGTTCCGAGTTTTAACGACTTGTCTTTGTCAAGAAAAAATTATACTTAAAAGTTGTTAAATTAACAACCTTAAAATAAAAAACTTTAAAATTAAAAACGCCACATTAATTTGTGACGTTTGCTTAACCAAGGAATTCAGATAAAACTTTTTGATATTTTTCTGCTTGTTGGTAGAATGCAAAGGCGTGATTTAGTCCTTCGAATTTGACAACTTGCACATGTTCTTCGTTACACGTGAACAATTTTTCTACAGTTTTGATAGGAACAATTATGTCTTCCGTGCAATGGAAAATTAGTATTTTATTTTTTGATTTGCTTACGTTTATTGAAGCATCATCTTTTAATTTAAAGTGACCAAATAATAAAGCAGATAAATAAACGATTGGCCAGAATATTTTTGGATTAAGTTTTTTATATTTAATAAGATGTTCAATTAAATCTTTTTGGGAACAATAAGCACTATCAGCGAAAATACTAACTTCAGGTGGAAGTTTATCTGAGGCAAGGAGTACAACTGATGCTCCCATAGATGTTCCTCCTACAGTGATTTTTGCATTTTTCCCCCATTTTTCCTGAACAAAATTAACCCAAGAGACAACATCATATTGTTCTTTTCTACCTAAAGAAATAACATGGCCTTCACTTAATCCGTGTGCTCTTTGGTCACATAAAATTACGTTTTTGCCCATTGCCATCAATTGGAGACCTTTGCCGCAATAATCTCTTCTTGGGATTCCTCTATATCCGTTAAACAATAATATGAAATGATTGGATTTCTTATTTTCATAAAAATATCCATGAAGTTTTAATCCATCATGAGATTTTATCCATAAATCCTCATAAGGGACTTGTCTAATCTTATCAATCAAGGAAACAAACTTTTCTTTCTCTGTTCCTAATTGGAGAACATCAACGTTATATTCGTTATTACGGCCCTTTTTCTTGCTATAAAAAAATTTTTTATAAATCCAAAGGAGGAGTAGAAAAAAGATAATTAGAAGTGCTAAGAATATTGAACCAAACACAATCAAAAAAATCATGGATATATAGTAACACGTCCCTCTTAATTTTACTAATTCAAATATGAATAATTTAAAATAGCAATCCACCGAATGGCCCGGTAGATTGTTATTGCCAATGTTTAGGCTGATATATTCGAAAGGTAGGATAATTAGAGAACTTCCCAATAACCATATCTTTTACCATTAATTCTTTTGATTTTGTTGTTTTTAACTAAAGCAGAAGTAATGCTTTTAATGGTTCGTGGGGACGTTCCAATTTTGTTTGCTAGTTCATCAATGCTTATTTTTGGATTTACTTTCATTAATTCAATAACACGCATCTCTCTTGGTAAAACTTCGATGTTACCCTTATCACTACCGATACGTAAGTCTCTATTTCTTAATCTATTTTGCTCATCAAGAAGCAGATTTCTTAAAAACAAAATTAAATATGTTTTATCGTCATAGATACCTTTTCTTATGGATCTATAATTAGCCCTTACAAGAGCGTTTCTAAAATACCACGCATTTTTTGCAAAAACATCATTGGTAACATTAAAACCTAGATTTCTTAAATATTTAATAAAAAATACCGCAGTGGTTCTTGTGTTGCCTTCCTGAAAAGCATGTATTTGCCAGAGATTAGAAACAAAATTTGCTAAATGGTTTATGGTTTCATCAATTGATAAACCGGCATAGCTAAAATTTCTTTCAACTTCAAAATCGTATTCTAATGTTGATTGAAGTTCGCGATAATCTCCATAAATAACCGATTCTCCATCAAGTACCCATTCCTTTTTAACAAAATTATATTCTCTTAATTTTCCAGCATGATCGAGCACACCTTTGAATAAGCGTTTATGAATACTAATTAATTGGCCAACTGTAAATGTAAAAGAATCATCCGATATTATTTGAGCAATTCTATTAGTAACAATATCTGCTTCTTCAGTTCTTTCGTCTTCATTTGGTTTATTTTCGTAATATGAATTGATTATTCTATCTAACTCATCCAAAGATATTTCGCCTTTAATATATTTGTCTGCTTGCGACAAAAAATAAGACGAGTTTTTCAATCCATCGACATCTTGAAGACCAATTCCTGTCTCTATAAGGTATTTATTTGAGTATTGATTTTCCATAGGAAAATACTAACATTTTTATTTCCAAAGTGCAATTCCAAAGTGCAAATTTAATAGTTTTGCCCTTTGGGATTTTTGTTTTTATGATATAAAAAAACGCCCAGATTGGACGTCTTTTGTCTTTACCTTACAATTAGTCTTGAACGTATGGTAATAAAGCCATGAAACGAGCGTTTTTAATTGCACGTGCCACTTCTCTTTGGTGTTTTGCACAAGCACCGGTAGCGTGACGTGATGCGATTTTGCCGTTTGGAGTAATATACTTACTCAATGTTTCAACGTCTTTATAATCAATGTATGCAACTTTGTTTTTGCAGAAGTTGCAGACCTTCTTGTGTGGTCTAACTTTTTTGAATCCCATGATAATTTTCCTTTCTTAATTAGAACGGAAGATCGTCATCAGTTACGTCAATTGTATCTAAATTTTTAGATTCATCGACGACTGGTTCATCATCAAATACGATTTCTTCGTTTGGAATTTCTCTTGATCCTTTTGGTTCAAGGAATTCAACGTGATTTGCGATTACTTCAATAACTGAGGCTTTTGATCCGTCTCTTTTTTCGAAGGTGCGTTGACGGATACGTCCATCAACACCAACGAGTGCACCCTTTCTTAAGAATTTGGCAACTGTATCAGCTTGTTTATCCCAGACTGTAACACCAATAAATGATGTTGTCTTTTCGCCATTAGGACCTTTGATATTATCATCTACTGCAAGAGTAAATGATGCAACGCCCATATCTGAAGTTGTTCTTCTTAATTCTGGGTCTCTGGTAAGTCTTCCAGTTAAAACGATGCGATTTAACATAAATGTTAATCCTCCTTAATTAGTCTCTATCGACTGTAAATAAGTGACGTACAACATTTTGGTTGATTTTTGCTAAACGTGAGAATTCGTTTAATGCAGCATCATCAGCTGTGATCTTAAGAACGACATAGTAACCTTTGATTTGCTTATTGATTGGGTAAGCAAAGGTACGTAAGCCCCATTCTTTAACTTCGCCGAGCTTTGCGCCGTTTGAAGTTAAGATACCGTGAAGTTTTTCGATTTCAGCTTTTCTAGCTTCTTCATCAAGTCCGTCTTTCACGATGTACATAAGTTCGTACTTTTTCATATTTTTACCTCCCTTTGGTCTTCTGGCTAACATTTGCTGTTAGCAGAGAGAAACGCGATTTCGCGTGAGTCAATTATACACGAATCGTTTGTGCGTGTATATAAGAAATTATTCCCTAGTAGCGTTATAAACAAATTTGCTGTAACTAAGGGTGTGTATCTCTTGCACAGAATCATATGCAGTAGAGACAGAATGAATAAGCGAATATTGTAATCTATAGTCTACATATTTAAGTTCAATGTAGTCGATTTTAACATCGCTTTGATCAACGTTTTTATGAGCTTCACCAATATATGCAGCTGTATAGTTTCCAGCATCGATGTATTCTTTGAATACGACACTTGTTAAGAAATCAACTTTTGATGCGTCATCATCAGTTGTTCCAACAAGTCTTGCTTTAAAGTTGATAAAACTATTAATTTCGAATGAGAAACAATAATCAAGCTTTGCTTTCCAAAGTTTATATGCTTTATCAATTTCGGCTTTCTTAGATTCTTCAGAAAGATCGATTGTTTCGCCATTCAACTTGGCGTCATAACCCTCATCTAATGCTTGAATTGCATACACGTTGGCTTCGGAATCCTGATATTCGAGATATTTTTCTTCATTTGAGAAATAACCGCGTCCAGGAATATTCGCGTGTCCATTATTATGCTCGTATGTTGTCATACCGTTTGTGAAAGCACTGAAATAATCTTTTTGATTTAAAGAGGCAATATCAAGAACTTCTGTGCCTGATTCTACAAATGGCTTATGACTGACAAGTTCAAAATCAACTTCCAAGTAATTGTTTGTAGAGTTTCTAAGGCTTTCCTTTTTCTCATCGCTTACTACAATTTTCTCGGCTGTTTGTTTAGCTGCTCTTTTTGCTCTATTGAAGAAATTGTTCCAATCAAAATTACAGCTCGCCAAAGTCATTGTAACTGCGCCTAAAATAACAAAATACCCGGTTTTTCTCATATATTTTGTCCTCCAAATTTTATGAAGAAATATTATTAGTTAAGATTATAACTATATTCGGAACAGAATAAATAATGCTCGTTGGTTTGTGTATTTACACCATGAGTTAACATATATTGGATTCTATAATCATAATAGGATAATTCCATATAATCCACTTTAATGTTTGGGTTTTCAGCAGATGTTGCGATTCCGGTGTAGTAAGCTGTAAATTCGCTTGCATTTTTATATTCTTTAAATGTTGTGTTTTGCAAGAAATCAATTTCAGAATCGTGAATTTCTTCATTACCTAATTGAGAAGAAACACCCATAAAGTTGTTAAGTTCCCAAGAATAACAATATTTATAGTTAGCAGCCCAAAGTTTCATCATGTATTTACACATATCTAATTCATAGCTGTTTGGAGTATGGTTAACGCCATTTATCTTCATGGTATATGTGCCGTTATTTAAATAGACATTATATAATGTGGACATATCGCCGGTTCTATATTCAAGTGCTTTTCCGCCTTCCTCTGTATAGAAACCATAACCTGTTTGATAGTGCATATATGCTTCTTGTGCTCTTGCGCATCCGGTGAGGTATGTATCGTAATATGTTTCCTTTGTTGCGCTTGAAATATCAACAGTTCCTGGTGCATTGTCATATGGACTTGAACTTGAAATTTGATATTGGTTTTCACGCATATTGCGTGTTTCTGCTCTAACATCAGCTTTTGTTGCATCATCTACTGCGATTCTTTCTGATACAGGTTTTGTAGCGTCATTTAATGCATCATTAAGCGCATCCTTAAATTGATTAAGTGCACTGTTACAGCCAACTAGGCCTAAAGTTGCAACCATAAATGGCAATAAAACTTTTGCTCTTTTCATTTTTTTATTAACTCCTTTTTGTCCAATAAATGTTTTTTGGACATTCCATCAAATACATTATAAACCTAAACTAATAGAAAAAGGCAACGATTTAACGTTACCTTTGTCGATTAATTGATATCTTTTGCAACTGTAATATCAGTGCTGCTTGGAATTCTAATTCCCTTTTCTCTAAATGCTAGAAGAATCTTTTCTGACATTGAGTTATACATTGGCCAATAATCTTTAAATTTAGTCCAACATCTTACTCTAATGCCGACTGAATAGGCACCAAGTTCATACACGTAGATGCTAAATTCTTCTTTTTTGAGAACTTGTGGATCGTCTTTAAATAAATCTTCAAGAACCTTTTTGGCGAGTTCAATATTGGTGTCATATGCAACTCCAACATCGTAGTTAAGTCTTCTTTTACCAAGTCTTGTGTAGTTTGTAATAACAGCATGAAGCATATTGCTATTTGGAATTGAGACTTCTTGACCATTAGGAGTTACGAGGTACGTGAAGAAGAAATGTATCTTTTTTACGCTACCTTCTGATAAGCCATAACTATTTTGAACGCTAATAAAGTCACCTGTTGAAATGTTCTTTTGGTTAAGAATAATTACCCCTGCTGCAAAACATGCAATAACATCTTGTAATGCAAGACCTAAAGCAACTGTAATTGCTGAAGCAATACCTGCAACACCAGTTACGTTAATCTTAAGTGTTGAAATTACTAAGAAGGCGATTGCTAACCAATAAAAGATTTTAATGATGTTTAAGATAAAGAACTTTGCGGACGCATCAATTTCAAGAGGTTTTTTCTTGTTAATGTTAAGTGTTTTTTTGTAAAAGAAAGAAATGAGTTTTAAGAGTAACCAAGCTAAAACAATTAAGCCGATTGCAAGTAAAATTCTAGTGAGATAATTTAGACCTCCATCATCAGGAATCCATAAAAAATCCCATACTTTTTCCCAGAATTTTTTCCATCCACTACTTTCGCTAGCTAAAATCATAGACTAATTTTTTGCATCCTTCATGCATGGGAAGAGAAGCACTTCACGGATTGATGTTTGGTTTGTCATAAGCATAACAAATCTGTCAATGCCAATGCCGATACCACCGGTTGGAGGCATACCATATTCAAGTGCCTCTAAGAAGTCGTCATCCATTTCAGATGCTTCTTCATCACCAGCAGCTTTTGCTTCTAATTGTTTGACCAAACGTTCTTTTTGATCGATTGGATCATTAAGTTCGCTATAAGCGTTACCATATTCCATGCCGCCGATGAAAAGTTCAAATCTATCAGTGAACATTGGATTATCTTTACATTTCTTTGTAAGTGGTGAAACTTCGATTGGATATTCGTAAACGAATGTTGGTAATTGAAGGAAATCATCACATTTTTCTTCAAAGAAGGCATTCAAAATATAGCCAATTGAATTCCAGTGTTTTTCAAGTTTAATGCCATGTTCTTTTGCAAGTTTAACAGCTTCATCCATAGTCTTAACTTTGTTAAAGTCAATACCTGTGGCTTCTAAAACACATTCTTTCATTGATTTCCATCCAAATGGTTTACCTAAATCAAGTGTGCCTTCGCCATAAGGAATATTTGTTGTGCCGACAACCTTTAAAGCAACTTCTCTAAAGAGATTTTCAGCGAAATGTCTCATATCTTGAAGATCACCATATGCTTGATAAAGTTCAATTGTGGTGAATTCAGGATTGTGTTTTGTGTCCATTCCTTCATTACGGAATAAACGGCCGATTTCATATACTTTTTCCATACCACCAACGATACATTTCTTTAAAGAAATTTCGGTAGCAATACGTAAATAGAAATCTTTATTAAGTGAGTTGTGGTGGGTTACAAATGGACGAGCTGCAGCACCACCGAGAATTGGTGAAAGAATACTTGTTTCAACTTCATGGAAACCAAGTGAGTCACAGTATTCTTGAATTGCACGAATGATTTTTGGTCTTGCTAAAGCAATCTTCATTGAATCATCGTTCATAATTAAGTCAACATAACGGTGACGATATCTTTCTTCGACGTCAGTGAGGCCATGGAATTTTTCTGGGAGAGGTCTAAGTGCTTTGGTAAGGTGAGTATATTTTTCAACTCTGATGGTAAGTTCGCCTGTACCTGAGAGCATAAGTCTACCCTCAACACCAACGATATCACCGATGTCAGAAAGTTTGAAAACGTTATACATGTCCTCACCCAAAACGTTGATTCCTAACCAACATTGGATTTTTCCTGTAACGTCTTTAATATTCATAAAAGCTGCCTTGCCCATCTTACGAAGAGCCATGATTCTTCCTGCAACTTTTACAAAAATAGGATTAGCTTCTAATTCTTCGTTTGTTTTGCCTTCTGCTTTAGCACGTACAGTTTCGACTGTGTCAGTACGTTCAAAGCGTTGTCCATAAGGCTCAACACCCATTTCTTCGTAACGTGGAAGCTTATCCCTTCTAGCACGTTCTTGATCTGTTAATTTTTCTTCCATAATAAACCTCAACAATCTATCTAACTTTACTTATATTAAATATAAGTGAAGTTAATATTTTAAATTAAATAAATTACTTATGCGTGAGTAATGTGAACTTTACCATCTGTTGTTTGTAAGTTAACAGAGATGTCATAAGTTCCTGCTTCGGTTGTTTTGAATCTATGAACGACTGATTCGTCTTCGTATGTTTCTGCAACACTACCTTCAACAATCTTACCGTTTGCGGTGCCAAGATCTTCGTAATCTTCGAAGTATTTTGTAATTGCACCATTAGATGTAAAGACTGTGAATTCTTCGTTTTCTGCTAAAACAAGACCGTTAATAAAAGCGTTTTGGTAATTGTTATCGTAACTCATTTCATAATAGTCCTTTTCGCCGTTTGCCTTGAATACGGTGACATATGGACCATATTGTGGTCTTCTTTCATTGTCGATAAGATCTTCAAGAGAAATATTTGAATATTCCTTATAGAATTGTTCGTTTGTAAATGGATCAGCTTCTGTATAATCTTCATTCTTTGTTGAGAAAGCAATTGGTAATCCACTACCTGAAGGAGAAGCATAGTAAGTCTTATCAAGACCTTCCATCTTTAAGCTAGATCCTTTTTCTAAAACAGAAATGGTTAATTGTTTTGTTTGAAGTCCTTTGTTTGCTGCTAATGAATAATACATTGTGACTTGACCGTTATTATATGAATCAAAGTCAATAATTGCGTATTCATAGATACCTCTAATGTTTCCGCCTGTACCATCTTTAGGTTGACATCTATAAACATGTAAACCAGAAATAGCTTTCATTTCATATGGTTTTTGGAAGGTAACGTTTGTACCCATTAATTGGTTAATCTTGTTAAGATCGCCATTCTTGTCGATACGTTTATATTTAACGTATTGATAATGAATAATTGCGTCTTTATCAAAGAGCATGTGACCAGAGTGAAGTGTATAAGAAAGTGTCTTTTGAAACATTTCATCTCTAAATCCAAGTTGTGGCTCATCTAAACATCCGACAACTTTTTCATCATAATATTTATGAGTTACACCATCAGTCATATCAACTGTTCTGATAAGATTTGGTTTATCTTCATCGTAATTAAATCTAGAGAAAATTTGATTTACTCTTGCTGGTGTATTGTTATCAGAATATCCGTAATAACCATAACCGTCTCTATCAATTGTGAAATATGCTTTAGCATTAATTTCTGCTTTGCGGTCATAGGTTGATTCGTTATCTGATTCATCACGTCTCATTTCATAAGTAACGAGTTCGTATGTACCAATAAGGTTTTCAATTTTGCCTGGTTTTGGATTTGATGAGCTACATGCACATAATGATCCAACAGCCATAACGATTGGGATGATTTTTCTCAAAGCTTTTTTCATAAGTTTATTCCTCCTTGATTTCATCCAAGATTCTTAGAAGACTTTCTTTAGTGGCAAGTGCACTAGCGAGTCTACATCGAATCTGTTTTGTGTTAGGTAGATTTAAGAAGAACTTTGGTGCTATTCCTCTTAAAACCATCATAGCACTATATTCGCCTTTCTCTTCAATAAGCATCTCAGCGAACTTTAAGAGATAGTCCTTACTTTCCTTAATTGTTTGTCTTGGAAGTAGTGTTCCGTCATTAAAGTAAGAATTTATTCTCTCTATTAATTTTGGATTACCAACCCCACCTCTTGCAACCATAATCGCATCTGCGTGTGTAATTTCTAGCGCATTAATTGCGTCAGAAACGTCATATATATCGCCTGATACGATAAGTGGAACTGACATTTCATCTCGTAAATTTTTTACGAGATCCCAACGTGGTTTTCCTGCATATCCAGCCCTAGTTGTTCGAGCGTGAAGGCCAATTGCAGAAATTCCTGCATTTTCTAAAGCTTTTATGTTTTCTTTGAAATTAATTGTCTCTTCGTTCCACCCTAATCTTATCTTGGCAGTGACTGGAATTGGTGAGTGTTTACAAATTATTTTGAACATTTCCTCAAGTTTCTGAGGATCTTTTAGTAAGGCTGAACCTGCTCCAGTTTTAGTAACTTTTGGGGCTGGACAACCCAAATTTATGTCGAACATGTCAACGTTTGGGTTATTTTTGAGCACTACATCCATTGCTTTACAAATGGTTTCCGAAGAGCTTCCAAATAGTTGAACTGCGATTGGTCTTTCTAGTTCGGTGGTTTTAATATAATCTAAGGTTTTTTGGTTATCATAGATAAGACCACAATCTGAAACCATTTCAGTTACAGTTAATGCAACACCGAAAGGTTTCATGAAATTTCTATATGCTAAAGATGTAACACCCGCCATAGGTGCTAAAACGACTTTACCATTTATTTCAACGTTGCCAATCTTAAACATAGTTTTAAAAGGGGAGAATTAACTCCCCATTAAGTTATTCTGCTTTTTCTTCCTTTTTAGCAGGAGCCTTCTTGGCTGGTGCTTTTCTAGGAGCTCTCTTCTTTGGTTCAGCAGGTTTTTCTTCTTCCTTCTTAGCCAAAGTTCCTTCTTTTAGAAGAACGTCAATTTCTTCAGCAGTAATTGTTTCTTTTTCAAGAAGTGTTTCTGCAATTAAAATGACTTCTTTCTTATTAGCGGTGATGATATCTTTTGCTTTTTGATGTGCATCTTCGATAATCTTACGAACTGCAGTATCAATTTCATAAGCAATTTGAGTTGAGAAATTCTTTTGGGTTGAGGTGTAATCTCTACCTAAGAAAACTGAACCTGTATCACGTTCATATTGAATTGGACCAAGTGAGCTCATTCCGTACTCAGTAACCATAGAACGTGCAATACGTGTAGCAACTTCGATATCATTTGAAGCACCTGTAGTTACATCGTTGAAGAAGATTTCTTCTGATGATCTACCACCGAGATAACCGATGATTCTTGCTTCTAATTCAGCTTTTGAAAGAAGGAATCTATCATCTTCAGGTGTCATTAAAACGTGGCCACCAGTTCTTCCTCTAGGAATGATTGTGATTTTTTGAACCTTATCAGAATCTTTTAACTTAAGACCAATGATTGCGTGACCAGCTTCATGATATGCTACACGCTTACGTTCGTCTGCGTTCATGCCTTTAGATGATTTAGCTGGACCTGCAATTCTTCTATCAATAGCTTCATCGATATCTTGGATTGAGATCATTGGCTTATTGCCACGGACTGCTAAAATAGCAGCTTCATTCATAATGTTTTCAATGTCTGCACCAGAGAATCCAACAGTACGTTTTGCTAAGGCTGCAAAATCAACTTTTGGATCAATGAGTTTATTTCTTGAATGGACCTTGAAAATAGCTTCACGTCCCTTCTTATCTGGTAAATTAACGGTGATTGTTCTATCAAAACGGCCAGCACGTAATAAGGCTGGATCAAGAACATCTTCACGGTTTGTTGCTGCGATAACAATGATGCCAGAATTATCTTCGAAACCATCCATTTCAACTAAAAGTTGGTTAAGTGTTTGTTCACGTTCATCGTTTCCACCACCAAGACCAGCGCCTCTTTGACGACCGACTGCATCGATTTCGTCAATGAAGACTAAACATGGTGCTGATTGTTTGGCTTTTTTGAACATATCACGTACACGTCCTGCACCAACGCCGACAAACATCTCGACGAAATCTGAACCGGAAATTGAGAAGAATGGAACACCTGCTTCACCTGCAACAGCTTTAGCAAGTAAAGTTTTACCTGTACCAGGGCTACCGACTAAGAGTACGCCTTTTGGTAATTTGGCTCCAAACTTGGAGAATTTATCTGGGTCTTTAAGATATTGTACGAGTTCTTGCATTTCTGCTTTTTCTTCGTCACATCCTGCAACATCATCAAATCGAACTTTTGATTCTTCAATTTTTCTTGCTCTAGATTTATTAAAATCAATAGCTTTGCTATTAGCACCATTGACTGATCTAGATAACATTGAGAAAAGGAAAACTGCAATTAAAACTGTAACACCAATTGAAATGATTGTTGGTCCCCATTGACTCCACCATGAAACTTCGTAAGCATCATGAATTGTAATCTTAGCTTTATCAGCGGTTTCTGGGTGTGCTGCTTTATATTGCTCGATTTCGAGTTTTAATAATGCATGATAGCCAGCGTGGTCTTCAACCATGTCGCCATTTGAGTCAAAATTATTGTTGAAGTCGTCAACATCCACGACGAACGTGTATTGTTTAACGTCTGTTTTTGTGTTTTCAACGTAATCACCGGAAACTTCAACGATTCCGTCTTTTCTATAAACTTCAGCAGTAATGATTTCGTTATCTGCGAAAGCTTTGTCTAATGATTCTGGGTCACCTGACCAATTAGTAACACCTGATTTATTGCGAAGAACGACAAGAGAAATAAAAGCACCAATTGCTAAAATAATTAGCAAATATGGCAAAATTATCCTCAATATACTTCTTCTAGGTTGTTGATTTTGTTGTTCGTCCATAATTATTCCTCTCGTTCTAGTCTAACTAAATGTCGTTGCTAAAATGATACCAAAAACTAAAGTTTTGTAAACTGTTTATAAATAATTATTTTTTCTAACTACGTAATAGAGGCGATTTGGCTCTAAAAACTAGTGAAATAATCGATTTTGATTTTGAATTTTGATTTGTGTTCGTCTTTGAACACTTTTCTATAACGAGGGACATAGAGCAATTTGCCATTTTTGTCGTAAATGCCAGGCCAAACTTCTCTCAAATAAAGTGGCATTTTCCAGTCAATAAACAAACGTCGAATTGACGAAGAATAATCTTTGATTATAAGTTTATCGTTTTTGCTACAGTTTTTAACAATGAATTCATCGTCTAAATTCTCGATTCCACGATCTTCGGCTCCACCACTGAAATCGATATCGAATATTTCGGTTTCTAACTTAGATTTTACGAGATGCGTGTATTCATTAAGTCGTTTTTTATTAACGAAGACAACTTCTCCATAATCTAACTCCAGCATAAGTGATTCTGTGATATTGATTTGAAGGTTTGTTTTAGTCACAAAAGCTTTCTTAATTTCATTTACATATTTCAAAGAAATATCTTTGTGTTCATTAACCTTCTCCATATAAAAGCTTATTAATTGAACAATCTCCTCATAATCAAGTCCCAAGAACTCATCTTTGGTAAAACTGGATTTGATTGTGAAAGACTTATTCTTCTTATTTTGAATTTCTCCAACAAGAGCTTTTCTTTCTTCTAGAGACATTTTTTCAACAATCGTGTGTCTGATTTTATTTCTTTCGTAGTCATTTGAAAGATTGGACTCATCGATTGAATACGGAACTCCATGAATGTCGTCATAATCTTTTAATTCTAGTTTTGAATATGACAATAATGGTCGAATAATCTTTACACCAAAAATCTCATTTTCGCCGGAAATTCCATAGTTTTTTACGAAATTTCCGCGTTTTTTTTGCATTAAATATGTCTCAATAACATCATCTTGTTGGTGCGCTACTAAAACTGCCTCGGCTGATTCTTTCTCAGCAACCTTTTTGAAAAATTCGTATCTTTGTTTTCTTGCCCAGTCCTGGAAATTGCCTGTCGCTTTCTTGTGTAACAAATCAAGAACATAAATTTTAATATCGTGGGCTTCACAATATTTTTCTAAGGATGCCTGTTCTATAACTGCTGCATCTCTTTTTCTATAATTAACATGGGCTACAACAACATTAAGTTTTTCATTTAACGCAGCACTTAAAAGAGCCATTGAGTCAGGCCCAAAAGAGCATGCAATGACATACTTTTTAGATTTATCTAAATTTAGCTTAATTCGTTCCATTTGATCTGGCTTTATACTTTCTATAGATTGTAACAATACATTCAATAATTGTTTCAAGATCTTTAATCCAATTATCTTCTTTCTTAAGTCTTATTTTAAGGATTTTATGAGTGTACGTTACTGTTATTTTTGATAAATATGGACTAAGTGCCTCAAATAATGCTGAGCCGATTCCAGACTTGCTAGAAAACTTTTCAGACAAAACGATTTCGATTGTATCTTGATATTCATTAACAGTTTCAAATTCTTCATTTTGCATCAAGATATCAATTCGTCTCTTATTTAAAAGCATTATAACTTCATGTGGAATTCGTCCGTATATATCACGTAATTTTGCGCGAATTTCCGATAATTCCCGTAGATTTTTAGCATTTTCGATTTCTTGATAGAGTTCGACTTTATCTTCTTTTTGCATATACTCATCTGGAATGTATGCATCGATTTTGAATAGTTTGACAGGTTTAGGAGGTTCATAAGCTTTACCTGTTCTCTTTT
>Ga0265298_10005417_pt1 | contig 16019 bp, 9 predicted proteins | sample AusTroGonzalo_MG_3_FD_193486 | JGI IMG/M metagenome (GOLD analysis project Ga0265298, IMG submission 193486) | Bovine rumen microbial communities from tropical cattle in Woodstock, Queensland, Australia - Gonzalo_01 | ecosystem: Host-associated > Mammals > Digestive system > Stomach > Rumen ... | reverse complement strand
ACAAAATTACACAAAAAAAATATATCTAACAAAAGTTGGAGGATTTTTTAACTTTCCTTAATTCCGCAACACTATAATTTAACTTTATTTATAAGTTCCTGAGCAACAAAAAGTTCTTGCTGGGGCAAGCGGCAGAGCCGAGCGGCCCAGGATTTTGTCATGTCAGATTTTTCACTTACCTTAGTGCTGCAATTCAAGACAAGCAAAATCATCAATGACATGGCAAAAGTACAAATAAAATCTGAAAAAAGTCACTCCTTTTGGAGGAATATTTCACGTGAGAGAGCTGTTTTCCCGTTTTGTAGGTCCGGTTATCGACAAAGTACTGGGTCTCCGATGTACGTCATTCGGCTACCAGTACGGCGAGATTGCAGGTTCGCTGGCAAGTGTCTACTTTTGTGGCGGTGACTGCGTGGAGGACGTTACGAGCCACCTGATGCCCCATCTCTCGCTGCATCCCACTCTGCGCACATGCAGTTCCGATACAATCCTAAGAGGTATTTCAGGGGCGCTACCCATACATAATCACGTCTGCAGTGGCAAGGCAATCGTCAGATGGAGAGGCAAACTGCAAAATGTAGTCTACATCACTATTTGTTGCGGATTTTAGGTAATTAATAAGGTAAAACATCAAAAAAAAGAAATAAACGAGTTTTAATTAGCAAAAAGTTCGTAACTTTGCACAAAATTTGTGCGAGAACGGGCTGCACCTCGGCAAAGAGCGAGCTCTCTGCACTCGGTTTGCACCGTCCTTGTCACACGCATTTCGAAAGGGATGCAAATCATTTTATTGCTCAATCTCTCTACCGAACTACCACCTCGAACGAGACTTTATGAGCAAAACCAAATATCCATTGGAGCTGCGCACCATAGCGCAGACTCCACCATAGGATATTTGGGGCTGTGGTAGGCCCGGTAGAGAGTATGGGACGGGGTCTGCGCTTTCTTTATGCCCATACCGATAGTGCATCCCCCTACCAGACTTTGATGAGAGAATTATAAAGTAACCATAATACAAGAACAATTAAAAAGAAACAAAATGAGGAGTATGAAAACAAGAGTTAAACTATCATTCCATCTCATCCTCACCCTCGCTGCGATGCTCACGATGGCGCAGACGACGTGGGCAGGAACGACAATCGAGACGAGGACCGTGACGTGGAAAATGGACGGCGGCTTATCGGGACAGACCACCCAAATCACGACCGGCACATTGTACACCACCGTGGACGGCGCAAACCAGTCGATGGTTTACACGAACAGCGAGAATCAAGGATTCAGCCTCACCAGTTTTGGAGATTTCGGCATTACCGAGACTAACGGAAACCTATCAACCAATAACGGCTATATCTGTTTCCCGGGCATCAAGGGTACCGTCACGAAGGTTGAGATGGTGAACTTCTCATTCGCCCGAACAGGCCTGCAAATGTATGTAGGAAAGGACAGGAGCAACACCTCGACGCTGCTCCACTTGCAGGGCAACGACAGCGACTTCGATTTCGCTGCCGACAATAGCGAGGACTCTTATAACAAATCTGCCACCTTTGTCGGCAGTGTGGCCGTAGATGAGAGCACTCCCCTGAAAATCATGTTCGCTCAAACGTCGGGCGGGGAAATATACTCTACCACTTTTGCTTTTAACAAAGGCTACATCAAGGTGACTTACGATGCCGAGGTGGAGACTACCGACGACCCCGGCCACAACTTCACATCCATCACCACCAGCGGCAACACGCTGACCGCTACCTGCACTCAGAGCGACCCCTATCACCAGTGCAGCCTCACCAACCGTCAGGCCACGCTGACGCTCTCCATCGATGATGCCCCCTATGACTTTGTAAACCATACCGCCTCGCTCAACATGCAGGAGTTCACCAGCAGCACGAGCCTAGCCGTCAGCAGTGTCAGCATCGTCTATACCAACAAGGTCACGGGCGTAGAGCGCACCCAGGGCGAATACGAAATAGGCTCCTACACCGCTACGGCCACCGTCACCATTGGCGGCACAGAGTACACGCTGAATAAGGACTTCGACATCTATAATGGAACTATTGCCTGCGATTATCCGCAATTCAGTTTCAGCCCGATACCAGCCATTGCTGACAATGATGTCACCATCACCTTCACTCCGATAGCGGGCGAGGGTATTGAGACGCTTACCTTGACTGGCGACAAAACGAACATGAGTATCGGCAACGGCATCATCGACAACCACAACGGCACCTACACATTCACCATGGTTAAAGAGGCGCTCACTCTCGGCGTAACGTTCTCAGCACCCGAGGCCAGCCACTTCGAGCAGACTGGCACCGACGATTATACTATCAAGACCGCCAATGGCTGGAACTGGTTCTGCTACGCCTTGAATAGCGACTTGGCTCCCGACGGCTTCGGCGGCAAGACCGTGAAACTCGCTGGAAATGTCAGTTCATCGGAGATGGCAGGCACGTTCGGTCACCCGTTCAAGGGCACGTTCGACGGACAGAACCACACGCTGACCTTTAACCGCACTGCCGCCGAGGACCTCAGCGCTCCATTCCACTACATCAACGGCGCCATCATCAGCAACCTTCACGTAGAGGGACTGATTGAGGGCGGCACCTATGAGAACTTGGGCGGTCTGGTGGGCCATTCCGAGGGCGATATCACCATCAAGAACTGCCGCGTGAGCACCGAAATCAGCACCACAGTCAGCGGCAGCGCCCTTCACGGCGGTGTCATTGGCGTTTGGAATGGCACCACTAATGCCACCTGCACCGTCACGGGCTGCGTGTATGACGGTCTGATTTACAACCCGAACGAGGCTGGCGTGACCACCTACTGCAGCGGCTTCATAGGATGGGACTATGGAAACAACATGACCATCAAGTTCACCGACTGCCTGTCCGCTCCCGCCGCATACGGCACGGGCAAATACGCGCTGGGCGGCAACTGTTTCACGTTCGTCTTTCCAAACAGCGAGCCGACCTATAACATGACGAACTGCTACTACACCAGCATCCTCGGCAACAGACAGGGCCGCCCCGCAGCCACGGCGACCGTCGCACCCGGCAACATCGGCAATGCGACCACCGACCACGGAATGGTGGATGGCTACAAGAACGGCTTCCTCTACAACGGCAAGTACTACACGCCGAAGTATGGCGACGCAGTGGTGGAATACCGCTTCGATGACGATGAGGAGAGGGCCGACGTGACCATCAACGGCACAAACAATCAGAAAACAGGCGTCAACGTTGTGGGCGTGAACATCACGGAGGAGGTAGGCAATATCAAGAGCGTGACCTACAACCGCCCGTTCAACACAGCACAGGCCGCAACGGTGATACTGCCGTTCAACTATATCTGCAACGGCAGCGAGGGCGGCAAGTTCTACGGCTTCAAAGAAGTGGTTTACAACGAAGACCAGCACAAGTGGGTCTGCACGATGCAGGAGCCGGGCAATACGGCTGTGACCACGCTGACGGCCAACACGCCGTATCTGTTCATGCCGAGCGAAACGAAGATGAAGTTCCCGAACATCTCGAGCATGACGGGCGGAGTTGTGACGCTGCAGACCACGACGGATGACGACGGCGACTATGGCGTTGCCACGACGGATGCAGCCTGGAATTTCCACGGCTCGTACAAAGGGAAGAGTTGGGCAGTTGCCAGCAATGACTACGGCTTTGCAGCAAGAAGTGGCATGTCTGTTGGAGGTGAGGAAGTAGAGGCTGGTCAGTTCGTCCGCTTCACCACGAACGCCTTCATCAAGCCCATGCGCTGCTATCTGTCTTATGTCGGCACGTCAGCCCCGGCCCCGGCACGCCGCATGACGCGCTCGGCTTCCGGTGACGACCTGCCCGCCACTATCACCGTGCGCCTCGTCAGCCGCAGCGGCGAGACTACCGCCATCGGTGAGATTGACACCAAGACGGGCAAGATGACCTTCGACAGTAAGGCATGGTACACCCTGGATGGTGTGAAACTTAGTGGTAAGCCCAGCACCAAGGGCATCTATATCAACAACGGAAAAAAGATTGTAATCAAGTAAGGAGGACACAGAAATGAAAAAGAAATATGAGAAGCCATCTGTGAGAGTAATCGAACTGCAACACAAGTGCCAGTTACTGGCTGGCAGCGGCGACCCCACAAGGGAAGTACCCTGGTGGGACGGCGAGGGCGATTGAATACTGCAAGGATTATTCATGAATCATCAAGAAGAGCAACAATTCTACAAACTCCTGCGCCTGTCACTTAGACTGACGCAGGAGTTTCTTTATTTAATCATAGCCCACGGCCATAACCATAAGTACGATGATTTAGTTCCTTTGTGCGCAATTCTTCAAGTGCATCAAAGGTTCCGTCACGCCAATAATAATTAACCTTGGGACTGGCGACATTCCAGATTTCCTCACATAGTTGTATCCTGTCACCACCATCAAAGGCGAGGAATGCTTCAATGATATTTGTCTGTTTTTGGTTCAGATGGCGTTGATTTGGACAGTTGCCCATTTCTACCAGAGCAATGACGGCAGCGTCAAAGAGCTGGTCACGCTTCTGATGGTATGACTCCCAGGTTCCATCAGCAATTTTCAGGGCGTCATCGTATAGAGGCTTCAAGGCTTTGTCATCAAGTTCCAAATCTGGATCAGTCTTAGCCCGCATTTTCGCAAAGTCGAATGCATCATTGACGTATGTCTTACGACCATCTGTCGTTTTCTCAACACTCATTGCCTTTAGCAAGAAATCCTTCAAGTCCTTGGTAAACTGCTTTAAACCTGCCTTCCACTGGTCAACGATAATCTGGACTACCTTCTTGAAATTCAGGCTGCATGCAGCAAATATGAGTTCTCTTAAATCTTTCAACCTATCACACAAAGCGTTATTGGCTTCCTTGGATTCTTTCAACTGGTCGCCTAACCACTTGATTCTTTCGTCCTTAGTCACTTTTTGCCCATCCTTAGAACCGCCAGACCAATAGATGAGTTGTCCCTTCTCGTTGGTAGCATATCGCTCTTTGTCAATAAGACCGGCATGTACCTTTTTCATCTCGGCTATCTCAGCATCATGCTCAGCCTTTGCTTCGGCTTTTGCTTTGGCAACTGCTGCTTCCTTGTCTGCCTTAGCCTTAGCAAGAGCAGCATCCTTGTCCTCTTTGGCTTGAATCTCTGCCTTCTTTTTCTCCTTTTCACGAACCTTTGCCAATTCCTCCCATGTGACAGGCTGGTCTTTCTTGTTACCGCTTGTCCAAACATAGGGATAGCCATTCTCATCAACAGCGGTTGTTGCTTGGCGGAGTTCTTCTTTGTGGATAGTTCTCTCTTCTTCAATTGCTTTCCTTACGGCTGGGCTAAGGCCAGAATGGAGCAACTTGTCTAATATGGAAGCCTGAGCCATATCGGCTATTTCTTTCTTCTGTTTCTCAATATCAGCCTGGTTTTTCTTTTTCTCTTCCTCCTGTTTTTGGATGATGTAGTCGTTACGTTCCAGATGCTCGGCTCCAGTTTCAGACTTGCGCTTGCCTCGTTCCATCTCCAAAGTCTCAGCCGCCATATCCTGTAGTTCTTCCATGTCTTTCTTGCCAAGTTTAAAGGACTTTCCCGTTTCGTGGTTCATCCAATCCCAAATGATGTGCGCGTGAAGATTGGGTTGCCAGGTTGACGGATCATCAGGGTTGGTATAATGGCCTTCATCCCTGTGAATGTGTATCTGGATGGCTCTGACTCCCCATCTTTTACGCACTTTCTCTGTGTACTTCTGGAGATCGGCCATTGTGGTGTCAGGCTTGATGTTGACAACACTCTCACGGATGGGGCTGCTGCCGTTACGCTCTTTCGGTTTACCATTCTTGCCAATGACTGTTACCTTCTTCTCCTGCATGGCTCGGCCTGTCTTCTGCTTTACCATCGCTTTGATGGCATCATAGTGCTGTTGGAGGGTAACACCCTTCAAGTCGGATACCACATACGATTCATTATTATGACTCAGTTCGGTGCGCACATACAGGGTGCGCGGATTCAGCGAGGCGATATAATCAGCGTCCCGCCTGTTATGACGTTCACTCTGCTCGATGTTGCAGGGCTTTACGTGGTCGGATGCTTTTGCTGTTGTACTCATGTTGCATTACTGTTTTATATCATTACGTTATTATATCATTGCTATATCTTCCCCAAAGGGGTATCGGGGTGTAACCCTGATTGGAGGGTGCAGGGAGAGAGTCACTTCCTGCTCAGGTTGCAGAGGGCTGACAGCCCTTGCCGGGGTTTCGGGGCAGCGTCCTGAACGGGTCAAGGGCAGAGCCTTGTAGGTTCTTAGGGCAAAGCCCTGAGTCCCTCGGAAGAGCCCACAACTACGAAAGCGAAGCTCGTAGTTATAGTGGGCTATATCAAGGGCAAGCCCTTCATCTCCCTGCACGCATGTTACGGCACACCATCCTGAGGTTCCTCATCATTACAGACCTCCAAATCCAGTTTCTCCACCAATAGTCCAAAGGCAGGATTTCGACTTATCATGTCTGCCAGGATTTCATGAGCCGTTGGCTTCATCAGGAAGAAGTCTGCCACATCAAGACCCTGTTCACGTTGTTCGTCGTTTGCAATCTTCTCTATACAGTCAGATACGACAACTCGTTTGCAGAGCGTCTGGAGTATGAGAGCCTTCTGCTGCCATTGCTCCTTGGCACCAAGATCGGGAAGAAGAAACACATCCCTGTTGCGAAGGACTTGAACGGCCTTTTCATTGAAGCATCCGTTCTTGCCTCCAGTAGCCAACCATAAAAGGTCGGGCATGAAGTGAGTCATGATAAGAGCAGTCTTCTCACTCTCCACCAAAGCGACGGGTGCAGTTGGCCTTTCATGAAGAAGGTGCTCGCCAAACAGGCATTGTACCAGATGGAAATCCGCTATCCTCAATTCAGAGTGCGCCCAAGTGACCTGACTTTGAGGATCCTTTATCCGATGGCCAGTCTTGCTGTCATAGCCCATCAACTTACCAGCCTTCACATTACCATTGGTATCAATCTGCCAGAAGACAGTACATCCTCCCCATTTGTTCCCCGTTCCGACAAGATACAAACGGAAGATACGCTTAACCTCATCTTCGCCGATAACACCACAGAGGTATTGATAGAGAGGGTTCTTTGTCTTGTATGCTGACAGGCTTTTGCTGACAAATACCATAGGGATGAAAGAAGGTTCAATTGGCTTGGGTTCTTCTTTCCCTTTCGTTGTTCCCACCTTATTATATATAGGAGTGTCGTCGTCCCAGTCCTTGGGCTTCATATCAGGATTATCATGAAAATAGTCTTTGGGAGTATAGTGGTACCCGCAACTGTTCTCATGGTCACATCTGCCGACATAGTTTGGGAACTTAATGATACCCTGATCATCGACATAGTGAACGAGACAACGTAGCTTCTTGCACTGGGGACAAGTAAGCTTGCTGTTAGGACGATATTTCTCCAGATGGAATCTGTAATCACTCATCCTCGCCTCCTTCCTGTGCACTGTCTGCACTTTGCACTTCTGCACTTTGCACTTTCCCTTCACCGCCATTTTCCGAACTATCGGAGAGTGCAGAAGTGCAGAGTGCAGTTGTGCAATGCTTCACTACCTTCTCATATACGCCTTGTTTTACCTTCTGTAATACAGGAGGTGTGGTTTCGCATAGTCTTTTAAGGGAAGAAAACACTGTACGACGTGAAACGCCAGTCCTTTGTCCAGCCTGCTCTGCCTCGGATGAAGTGAAGGTGTCACCGACCATAGCCAGCCAACGATCCTGGTTCCTATTTGGCTCGTCCATCCCTGAGAGAGCATTTACTCGCTTATAGGAGTCCTCAAAGTATTCTATCAACTGGATTGCGCCTTTGACGGAAGTGATGTCGATACAGTCCATCTGACATTCGCCTGCAGCCCATCGCATCACCTGAAGGATTAAGGCCAGACGTGCAGCATTACCGTTGAGCTTTACTTTCCGGCTCTCCACCTCATTGTCATCCTCGATACCATTTACTTCGTCAATGATGCTGTTGTTCCAATTATAGAAGTAGGTTCTGGCTTCTTCCGAGAAATCCAATACTATAGGTTGGGGTGTTATCCCGTCCTCACTCAGCGGACAAGGAATATTCAACACCTTATTAATATAGTAAGACCACTTGCTCATCGTGTCAGGGCGTTTCTCCTGTTCGATGCCAATCTGCCACTTGGGAATCTTCTTGTTCTTGGGGAATACAAACAGGAAACGGTCTGTGAGTCCGTTGGCTACATATTCCTTTCGGAAGATCTCGTCAAGGAGATTGGTCTGGATGCCACCGATCAAGTTAATGCATGGGTGAGGAATGCAGATAGGAAACACCTCAGACTTACGGACAGCCTTCAACTGCTGTCCGCTATAGGCAGAGAGCAGATCTTCTATCAGATTGCTCTTCGTGCTGTATCTCTTGACGGAGTTGAATAGTGATACGACCTCATCTACCAGCAGAACGATACCACGAGGATTATCATAGTGGATGCTCAGCATAGCCTCCTGAGTGAAATCAGATATAACCGTCTGCATAAGGCGAGGCTTCTCTATCAGTTCCGTCACATCTCCGTCTTTCTTGACTGCCTGTTGTTGGGCATAGGCTTCATACTCCTTACGTGCTTGTTCGAGCAATCGCTGGTCATAGTCGCGGATAGGGAAATAGAGGAAGCCGAGAGGAGGAGTCTTGCCAAGACCTGGCCTGCCCACCAATATCATGTAGAGAAAGCAAGCGGTTACCCACTTGCCTTTTATCCTCACATGATAGGTGTTGCCAATAGCTGTAGCAAAGGCTGACAGCATAATGGCTACCGTGTACTCCAGATTGAAGTTCTCGTAGTTCACCAGCTCGAAGGCAATCTTCTGAAAGACATTCGGAAACACACCCAGAGGAATTCCTGACTTTGCCACATCAAATACATCGGCATGAATCTGATTAGCCAGTTCGTCAATGTCAATCATCATAATTCAACTCTCCTTTCAGCATGGCTAATACATCATCATAACGGTAATACACCTTACGCCCTCCTACCTTGATGGCTTTCAGCCTACCTTCATTATTCCATCTCCACAATGTAGGCAGACCGACATCAAGAATCTTGGCAGCGTCCTTTCTGCTCAGGAAACGCTCACCGTTACACATAATAGATTTAATCACTTCACCTTTACTGGTGATGTCACTTGACTTAGGCTCAGAAAGAGCTACTGCCTCTTTATGTGCCTGCTCATGTACCATAGCCTCATAGTCAGCCTTGGTCACAACTACTAATTGATTCGCTAAATTCTCATTCATATTTTTGTGATTTTAAAAATGATTTCGCTGAAAACGTGATGCAAAGTTATGAAATCATTTTCAATTAGAAATTGCGAAACACACTGATATTCAACGCTTTATGTGCAGTTTTGCTAAACTTCAGCAAACTTCAGTGAAGTTTAGCGGACCACCTTTGACAAACATGTGGAAAAGGCATAAAAAAACTCCATAAGCAATGCCTATGGAGTGAGAAAATATCCTATGGAATGTTACTTCTTGGCGTTGGCTTTAGCTTCTGCCAATTTCTTATCTTTATGAACCTTCAGTGTAGATTCTAGAATTGTGATAATATCATTAAGGGCGGCGTCCGTATCGTCTTTGTGTGCACTCTTGCCTGTATCAAATGAGGAAATACTACCAATAGCTTCCTCAGAAAAATAGTAAGCCATCTTTTTTCCACTGGGTACAGACGAAAGCCATTTCAGATGCTTGTCTGCTGCACTGATCATCGTTTTTGCTGCAAATGCACCTTCTTTTCTCTTGTTGAGGACATCGTCTATCACATCATAGATTGGCTCATTCTTATGGTCATCCGTTACAAACCTAGCAACGAATTGAGATTTCAGAACTTCTTTGTTAACCGAAGAATCTGGATTTCCACTTTCATCAACATAAATGGGTTTAAAGAACTGCAAGCCGAAATCGACTACCAATGAAAGGAAAGACCAGATGAATACAATTAGCGATGGAACCAGAATATACCCAGCCAATTTCCGTTCGACAGATGTAATCGGCTCGCCAGTAAAGAACATGACTGCCGTAACGATGACTACAGGCAGACTCACACCGAGAGATGCCTTAATCATCATGTCATAAGTTTTTGAATCAATCCAATTTCTCATTTTGTTATCCTTAAAAACTAATATCAATTACCCTTGGAGGTTGCAAGGTTTCTGCCTGAACTTACAAGGTTTCTTGAATTCCTTGCAAGTTTATTTCACAAACATGATACTTGGTTCCACGTCCACGTCTTGACGATACCTTTAATCTATTGTCACCCAGTGCCCATTCTTACGACCTCCTTCCCGTTTCAGTCGACCATATTGTTGTAGTTTACTTATATTGAATTTCACTCCATCTTCTGTTATGTTGCCCAGTGCCTCGGCAACTTTCTGCCTTGTAGCCGTTGGATGGGCTTTCAGGTAGTTGAGAATTGCGTTTTGGGTAGTATTTAGCGGCTTTTGGGTAGTTAAATTGCTCTTTTGAGTAGCGGCCTCTTCCTTTTGGGTAGTAAGAATCAGTTCTTTATTCGCCTTTTGGGTAGTAAAATCTCCCTTTTGGGTAGTGCGCCAGATACGAGCAATGAACTGGTTGCCATCTGGACAATCTATCAGTTCAACGTCACAATCCTCTGCCATTACACGAGGGATGCCTGAACCGAGTCCTCTGTATGGCATCGTCTTCACGCCGAACTGTGCTAAGAGTGGATTCCTTGGATCAGAGTTGCCCAACAGCACCTCTTCAATCGTCTGACCGTCTGGCAAGCAACCGGGATTGACAATCTCAATACGATTATCGAATACCAGCAGTCTGATGGCTGCAGGTTTCAGTAGGTCTAAGTGTACGAGCGCATTCTGCAATAGCTCTTCCAAGACAATCTCTGGAATCTCTAATATCCCCTCACTATTGAATGTCTGTCCGTTCTGGGTGCGGCTAAGGCACGACTTCAGCCAACGAAGTGCATCCTCATACATTTCTGGGATGGTGCCAATAATATCACGGCTGTCATGATACTGAGTACCACCGATATGATTACCGACGAACCATACAGCCTTGATGCAGAACTGGGGACGGAACAACTGTGGCTCTTTGGCGAAATACATGAGACCAGCAATAGTCATCCTTCCGAGTTCATCGGTGATATGAGCATTCTTCAGCACCGTACTCGCAGGCATTTTGAACTCGTCTACCCTCTTATTGAAAACGCTCTTGAAGTATTCATCCAGAGCCTTGGTGTCAATATCATCCTCAGAAGTGCTATCAACTCCGTCCTTATCAACCTGATACTGATGTGAGTTCTGTAGCAGTCTGCGAATCTCGCTATTCTCCGTTACTCTACGCTTATCCGCCCCTTGCTTCACCCAAATGTTTCCGGATAAGTCCTTGTATGGTTTATACACACCGTTCTTCACGAACGCTAACAGATACGCCATATCATCATGCATGACGACTTCCGTTTCCAGATATATGACTGGACGTACTTGTTCGTTAGCTGTGTTGCCTAACTCTCTACTCGTATATTGTACTTGTTCATAGGTCAGTCCAACCATCTTGCCAGTTTTGTCCTCGGCACCAAAGATAATGACTCCACCACGGGTATTGGCAAAAGCAACCATCTCTTCGGCTATCTGCTTTTGGGTAGTAAACTCTAACTTAAACTGAGTTGTGGTCGTCTCGCCGAGTTTACAAAGTTGAACGAGTTCTTTTTCTGTCATACCTTAATTATATATAGAGTGCAAAATTACACAATTTACTTGATACTTGGCGCATTTTTACCGATTTTATCACTAAATACCTCCCTTTTCCATCATCCTCTTTAGCAGTTCCTTCATTTCCTTCTTCGACAGTTTGTCAATGTCGATAGGTTCTTCCTTTGTCTCTACATTCAGCAACTTGCTATTGTTGCGGAAACGGATTTCGAGTGGGTACATGTCTTGATAGCCACTGGTGACATCGTTGCCCTGAGAATGTCCCATGCTCTCGGAGATATAGAGTTCTTCTACACCAGCCAGTTTCAGATTGGTGGCAAAGGAGTGACGAGCCCAGGTACCAGATACCACCTTATCCCACCCAAGCACCTCACTACAGATGCGAATCATGCGGTCTTTGATGTTGGAGTTCTCTTGAACTGTCAGTTTGCGCCTCGTCAACTCGTCTGTTGCACCATTGAAAATCTGAGGGAACACATAGGCATCCTTTTCGGGCTTTGCAGCAATCTCGTCTAAGATGACCTTCAATGGTTCGATGATGGGGACGATTACAACAGACATACTATTACTGCGGGCTGAGGTTTTCTTACGCATAAACTCAAAAGCCCGTCCTCCTTCGGCAAAGTAGGTACGATTATATTGCAACCTTCCTGCGTCAGCAAGGTTAAATCCATTACAAAGATACTGAGCCAAGAAAAGGCCTAAGGATTGATGTGCCCGTTTCTTATACTCAGGATCCCATGAGTCTGGGTATCTCTTCTCTACAAATACATCATATAGTTGAGTCATCTCGTCAACACTCAAATACGATTGCTGGCGGCGCTTACCACGAGGGATAGATATCAGTGTGTTGTCCTTGTTGGAGAAGGGGTACTTGTCCTCCGTAAGATAACCCTGGCGGATGCACTCATTCCAAACCACTCGACAGGTGCGCAGATACATGCCCCTTGTGGCATCGGCAATCTTTCCTACCAACTTGCCATTTTCCATGGTGCCATTCTTCATCACGTCGTTCCATTTCTCGATGACGTTCTTATCCACCTTGAAGCCCTTCACATCACCAGCATACTTCTCAAAAGAGTTGAGTGCCCATTGGTAGTTCTCTGCCGTGCCCACCCGATCCTCTTTTTTCATCTTAGCAATAATGCTCTCCCAGACTCCGACAAAAGATTTGCTTACTTCGCCGTTTGTCTCTGCGCCGGTTAGATAGGTCTTGATGATATCGAGGGTCAACGACTGAGTCTTACTCAACTTGACCACTTTTTCACGATAGCCATCCAGTATGCTCTCCCATTCCTTATATACTGGCATCAAAAGGCTACGTGAGTTGGTCACGCTGCATACCTCATTAAAGTATTTCTCTTTTTGATATGCCATACCTGCCAATTTGAAATATAATCGCTTCCTGTCTATCGTGAAGCAGATAGCCATCGGATACTCTTCAGTTACCTTGTTTGTGCGTTTATCTAGCACCAACTTTATCCAGCAGTTATCCACTGGATTGCAATTAATGGATGTTTTCAAAGCCTTCATAACTCAAATCTGTTGCTCTAAGCCTTTATTTTCGCGAACACCATGCGAACACCACGCGAACACGAAGGGTCGTTTTTCAAGATTTCACAGCGTTGCTCGTTTCGGATGCAAAGTTAGTAAATATCTGATAAACAACCAAATAGAAAATAAGAAAATATTTTGTGAAATCTTAAAATATCTTACTTTAACAGACTCATAATCTGGAGGTCGTAGGTTCAAGCCCTACCTGGTCCACATAAAGGTCTTAGAGGTTATCTGAGGCCTTTTTTGTTGCCCAACACCTCTGTTTACAAACATCGACGAACACGTTATCCGTAGCCTTGCCGCACTTGAAATCAATGAGGCACAAGACCATAAAGACCCTTACGATCACATTATTATCGCACAGGCGATTTCCCACCGAATGACACTCGTCAGTTCTGATACGAAGTTCCCCTTCTACCGAAAGCAGGGTTTAGATCTTCTTGAAAACAGATAATCAGACTCCCTATTTGAATGTATATGCACTTTTAGTGCGCTCGTAGTAAAAGGCCGTTTTGTTACGTGAGAAACGGCCTTTCTTTGGCGGTAAAACGGCGTTTTACTTGCGGTAAACCTATGTTGTGTATTTATGCGAATATTTATGCAAACACCTAACCTCCTACCTTAGACCACAAAAAAGCCTTTCAAGTCATGCGGACTGGTTTTTGATTGAATCCTGAACAACCTAATGAAAGGTTGATGAGGACATTTCTGGATATTCGCATCTGCTGTGCAAATAACCACTTCGGGCTCGCATTCGCTGCGAGCCCGAAATGATTGTTCTACAAACTAACTAAAACCAAATTCAATGAGAAAACTACTAACCTTTATCTAAAACAAACTTATGAAACGAAAATCTAAATAGTTGGAACTCTTTCCTTTCTTTAGACAATGCAAAGATATGGCAAGATTCTCATCGCAGCAAGAAAACAGCTGATTTTGTTCTCGACTTGTAGCGACAGCCCCAATGTTTCGCGACAAAATGCAGATAACGTATGAATTCGTGTCGTAATTTCCCTTCATTTTTTCAGAAAAAGTTGCTCTAAGCATGTAACATTTTCGAGTTTTGCATATTATAGAAAAAATAAGGTGTTTGTGGTCTGGTGAAGATAAGATGCATATCGGAAATAAAAGAAAAATAAGGTTTTTCTTTGTATTTCGCTCGATTTTCACTACCTTTGTCGGATAGAAATAATAAACGCTATGAAGAAACTGATATTATCATTATTCGTTGCATGCCTCGCACTAACGTCCAGTGCTGAGGACGGACACCAGTTGTGGCTGCGCTATCGGGCGGTCAACAAGGCACAAGTGACGACCGAGAAACAGTCGCCAACCATACAGATTGCCAAGCAAGAGTTGGAAACCTACTACAACGGGGCAAGCGTCACATTGAAGTTAGATGCCTCGATGCCCGACGACGACGGTTACACCATTGATGGCACCACCATCACTGCCCGCCGTGACGCAGGTCTGCTCTATGGCGCCTATGAACTGTTGCGTGATCAACATCGCTCGGCAGACTATGCGAACTACACTACACACCCCGCCTTCTCGCTCCGGCTGCTGAACCACTGGGATAATCTGGACGGCAGCATCGAGCGTGGTTATGCCGGTGAGAGCATTTTCGAGTGGTTTAAGCTGGACGAACAGCTGATTCGCGAATACGCCCGTGCCAATGCCTCGATAGGTATCAACGGTTCTGTGTTGAACAACGTCAACGCCTCGCCCAAGATGCTGACGACAGAATACCTGAAGGAGGTGAAGAAGATTGCCGACATTCTGCGCCCGTATAATATCAAGGTGTACTTGAGTATCAACTTCGCCTCGCCAATGGCTCTTAAAGAGACGAAGACTGCCGACCCGTTGGATAAGAGCGTCGCGAAATGGTGGCAGAAGAAGGCTAAGGAGATTTACAAGCTCATCCCCGACTTTGGCGGATTCCTGGTTAAGGCTAACAGTGAAGGACAGCCTGGTCCTGGCGACTTTGGGCGTACACATGCCGATGGTGCCAACATGCTGGCCGATGCGCTGAAGCCCTACAAGGGTATCGTCATGTGGCGCTGCTTTGTGTATGGTGCCAACCACAAGGGCGAAGACCGCGTGAAGCAGGCCGTATCGGAATTCAAGCCTTTGGATGGTCAGTTCCGCGACAACGTTATCCTGCAAACCAAGAACGGTCCGTTGGATTTCCAGCCCCGTGAGCCTTACAGTCCCATCTTCGACCAGATTAAACAGACGCCCAACATGGTGGAGTTGCAAATTACACAGGAGTATTTGGGACAGAGCCGCCATCTGGTGTATCTCGCCCCGATGTGGGAGGAGTTCTTCTCGTTTGTAAAGCCTTCTTCTCTGAAGGGTATTGCCGGTGTGGCCAATATCGGTAAGGACCGCAACTGGTGCGGACACCACTTCTCGCAGGCCAACTGGTATGCCTTTGGCCGACTGGCATGGAATCCGGAGTTGTCGTCGTTTGATATTGCCGAAGAGTGGTTGGAACAGACGTTTACCACTAATGCTCAGTTTGTTCACGCCATGTCAAGTATGATGATGACCAGTCGCGAGGCTTGTGTGCAGTATATGATGCCATTGGGTCTGCACCACATCTTCAAGTTCGACCACCACTATGGTCCTGAACCCAATGGCTTCATTGCCCGTTATCCGTTGGAGTGGTGCCCCGTCTATTATCACAAGGCCAACAAGGACAGCGTGGGCTTTAACCG